>Ga0209344_10001105_pt1 | contig 37734 bp, 40 predicted proteins | sample Cruoilmetagenom6_FD_187293 | JGI IMG/M metagenome (GOLD analysis project Ga0209344, IMG submission 187293) | Oil polluted marine microbial communities from Coal Oil Point, Santa Barbara, California, USA - Santa Barbara Oil Seep Sample 6 (SPAdes)... | ecosystem: Environmental > Aquatic > Marine...
TCCACCATGTGTATTTGCAATTGATGCATCTGATGCGGACAGAGGATGTAAAAGAAGGCATGATGGCGTTTGTCGAAAAACGTGATGCAGTTTTCAAAGGGCGCTAGAGTGCTAAGTTTTCAATGTTGAGCAGAGAGAGTTCTTAATGGCCCTGGGGCTGCGTACCAAGCTTCAGATTGTGGTTCGAGCCTGCATAGGCGCGCTTGCGGTCGTATGGGCGTCAATGTTGTGGTCTTTGCCTGTCGCTGCGGCGAGTTTTTCCGGACAATTTGAAGGGATTGGTACAGCGGTCGGCATGACGCTGACACTTGAAGAGTCAGAGGGCCGGGTGGTTGGTCGTTTTGCCTCTGGTCGCGGTGAAGCGTTTTCTTTGAATGGGCGGCGAACCGGAGAAGCAGCACAAGGGTCGCTAATGCGGCCAGGCCAGCGCTATTTCTTTCATCTTGAACCGCGACCTTTGGGCGTGCAGTTCCTGCTCATTCCTAAGGCGCCAGATGGCGGTCCTGACATATCTGGTTCAACGGACTATTCGTTTGTTCAACAAGGATTGCATGTGCCGCAACCTTCTGCGTTTCAGGCAGCACCACCGCGTGGCATTTCCGTGGATATTATTGATTTCATTGACGGGTTTCGTGATTGGAACCCGGTTGATATGGCCCGGATCTATGCATCTCTGGATGACCGTTACAAAGAGCTCATTCAATTATTTGATCATGCCGCATCCGAGGTTGTGTGGCGGGTCTGTGCGACAAGCCCACCCAACGTGTCCTTCCCACAATCAGAACTTGATCGGCTGTTAGAGCGGCAACACGCAACATGTGAGCGTTACTTGTCCTCGGTTGCCAAAGTTCGTGATGCTGGGTTGCTCAATGAGTTTCTTCGCAAGGCGAATTTTCAGTTCGAACTCATTCGCGAGACGGTCAAATGTGATCGTGGACAATCGCCTGAAACCAAATGTGCTGATGTCAGTGCGATGAGCGGACCGTTGATGGTTCGCTGGCGTCGTGCGATGGATGTTATGTCGGACCTTGTCGGCGAGGATAGCGCGACTGAGCCATTGCAACAGATAGTGCCTGTTGAGCCCGAACTGCCAAGTGTGTCAGAACAACCGCAATCAGACGTATCTGAAACACAGGGTGGCTATCCATTGCCGGTGCAGCGCCCACGCTCAGCTGTGGAGGTATCAGATGAAGCACCTGTTGAACTTGAGCCTGAAGTGGAAGAGGTAGTCGAAGAAGAGGCTATCGACCCCACGGTTTCAGTGCCGCTGCCGCGGGTCCGTCCAGGTGTGAGATTGCGTCACTAGGTGAAGTTACACGGGGCGACGCCAAACGCGACGGATTTTTGCATCCGTTTCGGGGCCAAAGTTGAACCACGCCGTTCTGTCACGGGTTGCGTCAGCGATGAAAAGGCCATCTTGTTTCGAGACGACTTTAGATAGCTGATTGAGGATGCCGGGGGCCGTGCCTGCGCAGTTTACGACCCATGCATTGTTGGCAACTTTTAGAGCGGACCCGAGCGACATGATGGTTTGCTCAAGCGTGGCGCCATGCCGAGATTTGATATCAGTGATAATTGTAAAGTTGGATGTGTCAGGACGCTTGCGTCGGTCAACCTGGCCCTTTTTCGCCCCGTAAACTGGTTTGCGGTCTTGGGGGTGTGATGGGGTGCTCGATGTTTTTTCAGCGCGGTCTACATCGAAGAAGCCTGCAAAAATAGAAACTTCCTTGGCTTCTGACCAGTCGTCGCTACCCGCAGGCGCGATGACCGAATGTCCAGCTACACGGCCTTCAGCAATGTAGGTTTCCATAGCTTCAAATGTATAAGGGCCATAGATCTCGTCACCATGCTTCAAAGACCAATGGCCATCTGCCAACACGCGGCCTTCGTTTTCCTGCGCGGCAGAAGGGTCGACTGGAGCGGTAGGCTTTTCATCTGAAACTGTCGCCGCGGCGGACGTCTCTTCGCCAGGCGCGTCTTCCAAATCTTCTACTTGATCGATTTTGTTTTGCATTGCGCACCTTGCATGCATTTACGACACGCACTGCCAAGGGTGACAAATACGGACCTGAGTAAATTGACATAGATCCATTGTGATGCCGTAGTGGTTCATAATTCGTGAAGATATGGTTGCCATCTGGTTTCCGGAATGTGCAGAATCCCTAACGTTTTTTTACGTTCGCTTGCGAGGCAAGCTTCTGCAGGGCAAAGTCGCGCCAAAATGTGCAACCTGAGGAGGCATTCCATGGCTGAATATGAACATTGCTCCGTCGAAAAAGGCGGGCACCTGCTGATTGTTACTATAGATCGACCTGAGCGGATGAATTCGCTTCACCCACCTGCAAATTTCGAACTGGAAAAAGCATTCAATGATTTTGAAGCTGATCCAGAGCTTTGGGTCGCCATCATTACTGGGGCAGGTGACAGAGCTTTTAGCGCTGGCAACGACCTGAAGTGGCAAGCTGAAGGTAACAAATTGGAAGTACCAGCAACCGGTTTTGCTGGCTTGACGGCGCGTTACAACATGTCCAAGCCTGTTATTGCCGCCGTTAATGGCGTTGCGATGGGTGGTGGTTTTGAGATTGCTCTGGCGGCAGATCTGATTATCGCCGCTGATACAGCGACATTCGCATTGCCCGAACCGAAGGTGGGTCTTGCTGCGCTGGCTGGCGGGTTGCACCGTCTGCCACGGCAAATTCCTGTGAAACAGGCGATGGGGATGATCCTCACGGGTCGTAGGGTCCCGGCGAGCGAGGGTCAAACACTTGGCTTTGTGAACGAAGTTGTTCCAGCGGCTGAGCTTATGGACGCTGCCAAACGTTGGGCAGAGCAGATCATGGCTTGTTCACCGATGTCCATTCGCGCATCGAAGGAATCTGTTTATCAGGGCCTTGATGAAGCAAATCTGGAAAAAGCCGTTACGGGACATTATCCAGCAGTTGGTGCATTGTTTAAGAGCGAAGACCTGATTGAAGGCCCTATGGCGTTTGCACAGAAGCGTGCGCCAAAATGGAAGGGGCGCTGAACAGAGTGCTGCCGACACAAAATCTCATGTAGATCTGGCCCTGTTGTGTGTGCAACAGGGCCAGTCACGACAGGATCAGTCCCATAGAAGGGGCTGATCGGGGGGATTAGGACGCAAGCGAGGGTCTGAGGCCGCTTGCGGTGGTAAGTGAGTTGCTTGTCGGTCGGCCATCAACATTTGGGGGCGACGTGTCTGGTAGACTTAGAGCCGCAGAGTTTTCACCGCCTGCATTTTGGGTTCGAACCCATACATAAGGGTGCCTGCGCGATTGTCGTTTGACCCAGGTATAGGGAGTGTCTCCCCAAGCGCTTATGCGACGGGTTTTGTTGTCGAGCACATATTCGCCGCGATCTGTGACAACCAATAAGACAGCATGCCCCGCACCATTTCGCTCTTTAACAACGGAGATGAGCAGGGCGTGCGCCGGCCAGCCGCGCTCGATGAGCATTCGGCGTTTTAACAAGACGAAATCTTCACAATCGCCGCCTTGCGAGCTGGGGTAAGTCCACCATTCAGGTTTGTTGTAGAGGTCTGCATCTTCGATGGGGGTCACGGTTCGATTAACGTGGGCGTTAACCTCTCGAAGTTCTTCCCAGCGTGCATCTGTCAGTTGCATGGCAGTCGGATTGACCGCCGACCCTGTGCAATCAGATGGGTATCTGCGGCAAAATCCAACGAAGCCAAATGGTGGCGCGGTCTCCGCACCTACTGGCATGGCGTTGGAGGTCGCTGCAAAAGTAAACCCCGGCGGCGCATTGGCATACGGAGCCTGTCCTTGCACGTTTCCAATGGCGCCCGTGGTAGTTGGTGTTCCGCAGGCAGTGAGTAGCAGGGCCCCACACAGGCCCGACGCGATACGTATATATTTCATGTAACCAATCCCGATCTGTCGATCTAATACTGGCTACTATGTTTGTGATTATTTTATCTTGATCTAATTTTACTTATGAGTATTTATTAGTATTATCGTTTGTTTATAATAGAATTTTGTTTTGTTTTTATAATACTTGATTTGATTCAACTTGTTTATTTTGGGCAAGCGCCTTTTTCTGCGGTTTTGGCCTGATTTGAAGGTGAGCAGCGGGAAAAAAGAGGGCTCTCGTGACGAAAAGCGCGCGTGTTTATCGCTGGAAAAAAAGTCGGCTACAGATCAATTTTTTCAAACGGTTCAAACTGTCGGTATTGCGAGGCTGATTAGCCGTCAATAATGCGCCAAGTGCCATCGCCTTGGCGGCAGGCAACGCCAGTACCTGTTTCAGGTGCGCCATCTATGTAGATGGTTTGTTCAAACTGACGGCAGTTCTGACGGGCTTCATTTTGGTAAGTTTGGATGGGTGTCACTGTGCCCCAATGGCCGCTGTCTGGATTGTTCCAAGTTGCTGATTTGCCGGTGGGATAGTCTTCTAAGGTATTCTGCGTTGTTGAGTAGACCGATTGCTGGTCTTGGCAGGTGAGTTGGATCGCGGCCTGATTTCCCAAAAAACCTCCGGCAAGGACACCGCCGATTGTTGCTATGGTGCGGCCACTGCCATTCCCAAGCTTGGACCCCAAGAAACCGCCAAGTGCTGCACCAGCTATTCCACCGATAACACCTTCAGTGCTGGTGTTGCTGCAGTCGGCTTTTGCGTGTGTCGAAAAGATTAGGGGAGCGAGCAGACATGCTGCAAACAGATGCGCGTATCGGATACGATTGCTGCTATTTACATCTGTCATTTGTCATCCCCAGTAACTGGATCGTCTAGCGGTGCTCAAAAGGCTAACAGACCGATACTAGCCATTTGAACCCAATGTCGCCAGTGGTTACGAAGCGCCATCAAATGAGGAAGAGTCGCTTGCCAAATTGGCATCGATCTGCGCGATGGTTACAGCGTTTAGTTTGTTTTTTGAGTTTGCAAACGCAGGCTGAGGCAAAGCGCCAAGCTGTTCTGCAACGCCAAGGGCTGTGTCCAACAAGGCGTCGGCAGAGACAGCACTATCCAAAAAACCTGACTGCGTGGCTTCTTCTGGTGAGAATAAACGCGCGTGAACCGTTGCTTGATGCAACAGATGTGTAGGAACACGGTCGCGGGCGAAGTCGAGCAAGAACATAGGTGTTGTCATACCGATGGCCACTTCATTGAGGCCAATCTTGAAGTCTCCAAGTGTTCCAATGCGGTAGTCTGATGCGAGGAGCAGAAGCCCACCTGCCGCAAGAGCGTGGCCCGTACAGGCAGCAACAATTGGAAGTTTATATGAATAAAGGCGGGTCAACAGGTTCGCACCGCTCGTGACCAGAGCAGTGACCGCATCTGGTCCGGCTGCCATGGCTTTCAGGTCGAACCCGGCACAGAAACGTTTTTCACGCCCCATCAAGACAACAGCTTTTGCTTCAGCTTCAGCCTGGTCCAAGGCTTTGCTTAGCGCGGCGATCATGCCATCACCCAGTGCATTGGCCTTGCCATCATCCATATGAATGACAGCGACATTGTTTTTCAAATTGTAGGTCAGAAAATTCTCGGACATGACGCGCCTCGTTAGTTTCAATTGAGGGCCAGTGTATCTATCTGTCGTGGAAAAAGGGAGTAACTTTACTTATCCGGCGTTTGCGTAGGGTCGAGCACTATTTGGCAACTCCGGCACCAACATTCATGAACTCGACCCCGACACCTTCGTCAGTATGGCGCACGACTCGACCCGAGTTTTTCCCTACCCTAACAGGTGTGCCAATTTGCGGGCGATTGCGGATTTCAAGATGTGCGCCGGTCGTGGAGATGTCCAGGACATTAAAAGGCACCTCGATGCCGTCTTTTACGATGATATGATCGTGTCCTCTCAGCTCATTGCGATACGGCGCGCGTCTGATTGCTGAGCGTTTGTTTGTATTTTTGTCCCCAAGCAAGAGCCAATCAATTCGTTCGACAAGGCGTATGCGTTGTCTGGGTGGCAATTGGGTTTCGATGGCGAAGCCTTCGGGAATGAAGCGGATTACCAAACCTTCGAACCGACCTAAATCATTGAGGTAGACAATGATTTTCTCACCTTGCTTAACGTCAGCCTTACAATTTAACGCAATTCCAACCTGAGAAATGTCGACCACATGGCAATCATATTCGGATCCAGAAGCCACCATCAGACGCCCTGGCGCTGGTACATGGGCACGTTCGAACCGACGGCGATCAATACCGTCTTGCGTTTGTGTTCCCACATGCTTGGCTGATAATTCCACCAAAGGCTCCGAATTTCGTCATGCATTTGGCCAAGATAGCCAAAAAAGTGAGTGTTTAGGATAAGGGGAGACCTGTTAATAGGGGCTTATCAAGTCTTGAATTCAGCAAACTGGTCAGAGCATCCTAAGACAGGCTATAAGGTTCCTGTGCCATGAGAGAAGAGGCACATCGGGGAATATTCGAATTTCAAAAGGCGGGTTTCATGTTGGCGATATTGCAACTTGGGCAATCAAAAATTAACCATACCTTCAATAGTCGAACAGGCATCTGGAGGGGCGTGCAGCTGGCCATGCTTGGGATTGTTGGGTTGGTACTTGCTGGTTGCGCGTCTCTTGTTGATGACGCGCGCGATATGACGCCTCAGGGGAGTGCATTTCAACAAGCGCTCTATGAACATTATCTGGATTTGGCGGTTAGCCGCGGAGATGACTGGCGCTCTGAAGGTAGCGCAGACTTTTATGCACAACGCGCTATTGATGCTGGTTTAGGCCAGGATGTTGGCTTATTGCCCGCGCCGACAGATGTGGCAGCGGCAAGTGATCTGTCTGAGGCCCGTCAGCGCTTGCAGTCCGCTTTTGGCCAAGGTGCTAAAGACAAATTGCCTGACCTGGCAGCACGCGCACAAGTGGCCTATGATTGCTGGGCCCATGAAGTCGTGATGGGCGCACCTACCGTTCAAGTTTATCAGTGTCGGGCACGGTTCTTGACGCTTATGGGGCGAATAGAAGTTGATTTGGCACCCGCGCCAGCGCCTGTTGCAGCGCCGCTGCCTGACGAAGCTAATTACATTGTCTATTTCGGATTTGACGAGTGGTTTCTGACTGCAGAAGCCCTTGAAGTTCTATCTGTTGCCATTGAAACGGCTCGCGACGCGGGCCATAGCAAAATTATCTCAGCAGGGCATACAGATACGGCGGGATCGTCTTTTTACAATGATGACCTGTCGATACGCCGGGCCGAAATTGTGAAAATTACCCTGGTTGAAATGGGCGCATTGCCGGATGCTATTGAGATTATCGGATATGGTGAATCGCGGTTGGCCATCGATACAGGCGATGGCGTGCGTGAACCGCTCAACCGGCGCACTGTGGTGACCTTGGTCCCATAATTGGCGCGATTTTGGGAAAATCAGGGAACGCGATGCAGTTGCGTTGCATTTTCTCTGTTCTGTACCGTTAAGAAAACAGACCTTGTCGCAAGAACCAGATATTTTGTTCTAATGGAACCAAAGTTGACGCTTGCGTCATTGTTCATATCAGACGAATATCTGACAAAACTGAAAATGATTGCCTGAATTGAAGGGGCACTCTTCGTTCGTGGCAAAACAAGTTGACTGGAGAAAACCCCAAATGAGTGAGTTTGACTACATCATCATCGGTGCTGGCAGTGCTGGGTGTGTGCTGGCCAACCGGCTTTCCGAAGACCCGAAGAACAAGGTCTTGTTGCTGGAGGCTGGGGTTAAAGATAAGAGTGTTTTCATTCATATGCCAGCTGGTGTGGGTAACTTGATATCTGGGGATGCAGTAAACTGGTACTATGAGACCGAAGGCCAAGAGCACCTGAATAATCGTCGTATGTTTTGGCCACGGGGTAAAACGCTTGGTGGATCTTCTTCTATTAACGGCATGATCTATATCCGTGGTCACGGTCGTGACTATGACCATTGGCGCCAACTTGGTCTAGAAGGATGGGGCTTTTCTGATGTGCTTCCTTATTTCCGTCGTTCTGAAGGAAATGAGAATGGAGATGATGAGTTTCATGGTGGCGATGGTCCGCTTGGTGTTTCAAATAGTCAAAACAGCAATGTGTTGTTTGATGCGTTCAGAGAAGCAGGCGTACAGGCAGGCCACCCGGCGACGAAGGACTTCAATGGTCCACAACAAGAAGGCGTGGGCCCTTATCAACTAACGATCAAAAATAATCAGCGGTGCAGTGCAGCGAAGGGCTACCTTGTGCCTGCGCTTAAACGTCCGAACCTGCGTGTTGAAACGGAAGCTCTGACGTCTCGCATTCTGTTTGAGGGTAAAAAGGCCGTTGGGGTGGAATACACTCAAAAAGGCAAAACGCATCAAGCTCGCGCGGGCAAAGAAACAATCCTATGTGGTGGTGCAATCAATAGCCCGCAAACCCTTATGTTGTCAGGGATTGGTAACGCGAGTTATTTGAAGAAATTTGGTATTGATGTTGTGGCTGACCTGCCGGGCGTGGGGCAAAACCTGCAAGATCATCTGGATGCTTCTGTGCTGCAGGAGTGCCCTCAACCCGTTACGCTGTATAGTCAAACCAATCCGCTCCGTATGCTATTGACTGGGATGCAATATACGTTCTTCAAAACTGGGTTAGCGACCACGCAAGGATTGGAAGCAGGTGGTTTTCTTAAAACACGGCCTGAGCTGGAAATGCCTGACGTGCAAATTCACTTCCTTGCCGCAATGATGCTTGACCATGCACGGGAGAAAGCTGATCGCCATGGCTTTACAGTGCATGTGTGTCAGTTGCGTCCTGAGAGCCGCGGGTTTATTGGCCTAAAGTCGACCAACCCATTAGACCATGCTCTTATTCAGCCCAACTATCTTGAGGCAGAAAATGATCGTACGGTCATGCGTGATGGTGTGAAGATGGTACGGAACATTATTGGTCAGGATGCAATGGCACCCTACCGCGGACCGGAGTTTTCTCCTGGTGAACATGTTCAGTCTGATGACGATATTGACGCGTGGATTAAGGCAAAATCAGAGACGATTTATCATCCTGTTGGAACAGCAAAAATGGGCAGCGACCCTATGGCCGTCGTTGATGCACGTTGTAACGTTCATGGGCTGGAGGGCCTGCGTGTGGTCGATGCATCTGTGATGCCTACGCTGATAGGTGGGAATACAAATGCTCCAACGATTATGATCGCTGAGAAAATATCTGATGATATTTTGGGCAAAGCACCTTTGCCAAGTGAACATGTTCTTATTGCTGAGGATCGTTCATCGACTTCGGCGGCGTGATGCTTAACAACGTCTAAAGAACTTCCGTTTGAAGATGGGTTGTCCTGCAGAGATGCGGGACAGCCCTTTTTTGTAAGGGGATATTTTACTAATTTTCAATGACTGACGTGCCAAGTTCTATGATGTTTAAGAAAGGCATCGTAGATGACTGACCCAGCCACACGCTTTGGGCGTATGGATATTCAACAGCTCAAAACGGCATTGCAACAGCATGTGCGGTACGTGAAACGCCAAAACGGTGGTGACCGGCTGAACCTTAGTCACAAAAACGTCGAAGCGATAAAGTTTGACGGTTTTGAATTTACCGATGCCGAGATGGTTGGGTTGCAAGCTGCAAATGCAAGTTTTCGGGATGCACGCTTGACACGCGCCAACCTATTTGGCGCTGATTTGACGGGCGTTGACTTTTTTGGCGCTGACTTGACGCGTGCTGATTTGCGGGGAGCTCGCTTTACACGAGCAAATCTGGAAGGTGCAGACCTGACAGATAGTGACTTGCGCGAAGGTAAAATTATGCGCCACTCCGACGAGGGTGAACTTGCGTATATGGATAATGGGACATCAGAAACACGCTTTGACAATGCCAATATGCGTCACTCAACTCTCGAAAAAGTTCGGATGGGAAAAGCGATGGGATCTGGAACTGATCTCTTTCAAGCAAACCTGAAGGGCGCACGGTTGGCAGGATGCGACTTTACCGGTGCGGACCTGAGTGGGGCCGATTTGCAGGGCGCTGACCTCACAGATGCAAATCTAGCCAAAGCGTGTCTCAAAGGGGCGGGTTTGGAAGGTGTTGTGCTCGATGGGGCCTGTTTGGACGGTGTGGATTTGACGGCGGCGCATTTTGATAAAAACGCACTCATGGCGGCCAAGTCGATTGAAGGTGCCATCATGCCGCGAACGGCTGCGGATCTGGGGATTTCTGTTGATGAGCTTATGGCCCGACACAAAGAATGGATGATGACGGGTGGGGCGAAGGGGACGCAGGCTGTCTTTAAAGGCGTTGATCTAACGGGTTTTGCGCATCCAGGTATTGCTCTTTCAGCGGCGGAATTTGGTGATGCCATTTTGGTTGGCGCAAATTTTGAGACTGGCTTGTTTTCGATGACAAACTTTTCTGGCGCCATGCTTTCAAAGGCGAATTTTTCGCAGTGTGATTTGAGAGGTGCCAAGTTTGAATGCGCTAAGCTCAACAACGCAATCTTATCTTCTGCAGACCTCTCCGCCATGCCTATTGCCGGAGGGGGCGGGCGACAATGGCCGACTAATTTCCGAGGCAGCAATCTGGTTGGCGCTGACTTGTCTGGTTCAGATTTTACACAATGTGATTTTTCAGACGCTGTTCTACGTGGCGTGGATTTCAGTGGTGCGATTTTGGATGGGGCGCATTTTAACGGTGCTGACCTTACCGGTGCTGATTTGGGTGGCATCGATCTTAGCAAGTGTCAATTGGGCGGGGTGAAAGGATTTATCCCACCACGCACCGCTCAGAAAAAGACTGCTGGATAAGCCAGCAATCTTTATTTCGCTTTATCTACTTCAATCGATTTCTCATGGACGAGCCGCAGGTAAGGCCGCTCTGCGCCTAAACGTTGGCGACGTGTCCCCAGACTTGGTATGGCAGCGGGCCGTGGTGGTTTTGCCTGTGCAATTTTCCGGGCTGCAGCGACAAGCGGTGGTGCTATTGGAAGCTCTTCCGGGGTAATGCGTTGAATTCTGTCTGTCCATTGGCGAATTAGCATATGGTCGCCAACCCACGGTAAATTGTCGACCGGGACGGCGGCTCCTAGCACTCTGGTGACCGCTCCATTGTCTTGCGCGAGGGGGAGTAAAACCATCTCCATGGATACCTGACGATTGTCCGGCGTTTCGGCCGTGTATTCAACGACACCGATTGTCCCCATGCCTGTTACGTCGTTGAGAAGTTTTAAAATTTCTTGCTGGCTGTCGTCTTGCCAGAGCGCTGCCATGTTGTGGCGACGAAATTCCATGCCGTAGACATTGCATAGACCGGTGCCTGCAAGGCGGAACCGATAGGTCCATCGATCACTCCGCTCCAGGATGAAGACGTGAGGCAGGATCCGTTTTATATCGCGCGGTTCGATTTCGCTGCGTTTGGGTGCCGGGCGATTGCCGCGTAACTCATTCCAATAGTTGAGTAGCGCTTGTGCGGTTTCATGCGTCATTCGTTGTTTCCAAGTTCGGGAGCAATTGTCACGATCCCAAATGGGGAAGCGCTTTGTTTGCCTTGCCTCGATCACTGGCCTTTTATTGTCTTGTCCTAAATCGATTGAATTGTCCCGGTTTGAAACAGACCGGAAATATTCAAACTTGATTGGTCTACCCTCAGCGAAAACCGTGCCAAAAATTAACCGGACGGACTGACGCCGTGGAATTATTGCTTTAGGTAATCGGATTTACTCAATGAAATCAGTGAACTACACTTTTGTCGTCGAGGCGGCAGTAATTGACATTGTTAATGAAAGGAGAAAACGGCATCTCTATAGGCGCAAAAAAAAGGCGCGTGAGACCGGTTATATGGGGTGCAAATGCATCTAAGGGCGTGAAAAGCAAACGGCACAGGTTCTGCATTGTCTAGGTCAACCACCCAAAAGGCCCGTCAAAAAGGGTCAAATAACCTCTCCGGAGTGCCAAAATGAAACGATTATATGTTCTTCTCTTTCTCGGCCTGTTCGCTTTTGCCGCAGGTACGATCTTTTTGACAGTGACTTCCGAGCCCGCGCAAGCGTGTGGTTGGGAAGATGAGTGTGACGATTGGGAACCAGAGCCAGACCCAGATTGGGACGATTGCGGCTGTGAAGAAGACGACGGTGACATCTATAATGAGGTGAACGTTGATATCGAGCTGGACCTTGAGGTCAATGTTGATGTCGATGTTGATAATTCGAACTCGAATAACGTCGATAATAGTATTGATAATAGTATTGATAATAGTATTGATAATAGTGTCGACAATTCGAACTCGAATAATAATTCGAACAACGTCGATAATAGTGTGACCAACAATACGACGAATAATAACAACAGCACGAACACCAATACGAATTCAAACAACAATACGAATTCAAACAACAATACGAACTCCAACAACAATACGAATTCGAACAATGTTGATAATAGTGTGACAACGATCACCAACATCACCAATGAAGGTGATGGCGGCGGCGATGTGACCGTGAATGCAAACAGCGAAGCTATCGCCAACGCCAATGCTACAGCTGCTGCTGCTGCTGCATCTGGAGCAGCTGGACGATTGAGTGCCAATAACCTTCGCAACAGTGTCTTTGGTCGTGAACGTCGCGGTGCCGGTGGTACTATTGTAAATGCGGCGCGTGCGCCAATTTCCATAGGGCCGCTTCGGGTCGTTGTAAAAGAAGAACGTGTCTCAAGCCGTGCCGTGCGTGGTGTGTGTCTTGATCCAAAAGGTCTGGAGGAAGCTGCATACCTTGCTTCAGCGTCTTCTCATGTAGACATCAGCACAGGTTCTGGTGAGTTGATGTTCTGCCAGATGGGTGATGCACTTGTTGCTACGATCGGCGAAGTAAGCGAAAATACCGGTCAGGTGGACTACAGCATGGGACAGGTGATTGAGTGCCTTGATGGTCAGTCACTTCGTTTTGGCAACGGTGGACGCCTGGCATGTGGCGCAGCGAGCAACGCTTACTTCACAGGCTCTTCACGCGGTGCCCAAGCGCGCTTTGCGGAAATTATTCTTGATCGTAAGTCTAGTGGCTACGCACAGGAAGAAGTTTCATACAGGGGTGCGACAACGTTTAATGGTGGCGTTGGATACTGATACTCTACAGTTCCGGCAACTTCGGGGTGGGTGGTAAAGGGAGCTCTTAGGAGCTCCCTTTTTTATGGTGTACCTGGTTTTAGGGTATACTTGGTTTAGAGTGTACTTGGGAGTGTGATCGCGGCTTGAAGCACCTTGGTGTTTTGCTCAATTTGACACTCAACTGTGGGTACGGGCTGAATTGCTTCGCCCCCAGATTGTTCAAGGTGCCCGCGTATCGGCCCCCAACAAAGATCTAGGAAAGTTGACGTCAACAAGTCCGTGTCTAACTCGCGTGGCAGTCGGTCCATGCGGTGCATTGTTTGTAAGGTAGTGAGGAGGAGTTGGCGGATACGCCTTCTGATTTTCGAGATCATATCTAAAGCGTCAGCCGGGCCTTGCGGGAGCAAAAGTGTACGGGCGAGCGCTCTGTCTGTGAGCAAAGGATCAGTCAGCACGTGAATGAGATGGTGGAGCGTTGGCAAGCTGGTTTGATACTGTTTTAGAGAAGACAGTGTTTCAGTCAAGGCGCCGGTCAGGACTTCCAAATAGAGCCCTTGTTTGTTTGTGAAGTAATAGTGGATGAGAGCCACATTGACCTGAGCATCAGCGGCAACGCGCCTCAACGTTGTTTCTGCGTACCCTACATGAAAGAAAAGCTCGCTTGATGCTTTGAGAATGTCTTCACGGCGATCAACGCGTTCTTCTGCGGCGCCATGCGCAGGGCGTCCTCGTTTGCGAGATCGCTGGAGATCGACGTCCGTACGTTCATTTACATAAATATTCATGTGGCCCTCATTGCAAGATCAAGGGCCGGTCAGCAAATCCTCAGGTTCTTTATAACAGATATTTGTTTCGATGAATTATCTCTTTTCACTTGGACCGACAAATACTGCCTCAGTTAGGCGGTTTTCTCGTTTTGTTGAATTTTCATTTGGACGCCAAAATCAATGCATCAAGGTTTGTACCAAATGGGGGACGAGTACGCGCGCTCCTGGATGGTCGCTGGGCCCTCATACGGGGTTTCAATTCCAAGGGCGATTGCATCCAATTGTGAATGTCTGATTGTCGGTATCTGAATGACACGGACATAATAGAAAGCGCTTTGTGATGCATCGAATGTGGGGTCTGCCCACAGTGTCGAGAACTCCGTTGATCCGATGCTATTGGCACCAGTCCCTGTTGAGGTGTTGACGGTGTTCCCAACTGCAGGAAGTTTTCCATCTGCGCCTGGGACCCGCCCGTCAGACCATGCAACATCATAGACTTGTTCGTTAGATAGACCTGTTTCATCTACCCAACCTTTAACAACTTGAACTCGGTCAAGATTGGCATCCATTGGATCTTTCGTGGCGCGAATGAGCAGTTGAAAGCTTTTGTCCGCAGGTGCGTTGCTGAGGTCCGCGCCCATTGGAACGCCGTTGGCATACCCAATATCTGCGAAGTCTGTGGCATTTGTTGCGGCCGGATCAAAGTTCCAGCCGCCGAAGACACGTAGCGCAATGCGGGGGCCGGTGGTGGCGTAAGTTTCTTTGCGCGTGAACGCATCGAAAATTCCCTCCCGCGTGTTTTCTGTTGCCCAAACTGCAGCCAGACCTTGTGCAGAATAATTCCAGCCATCAATTGTATCGACACCAGGAACATGACTTTCTTCACTCACGGTACTGTGGCGCTTGTTCTCTGGAATGGAGTCGCTGGCGACCTTGCCCCAGAAATTTGGCTCTTCGGAAGAGGCAATGCCGGTGTGTGCATCTGTCGACCCGATAACGCCGAACTGATAGGGGTTAACGCCGATCTGGTTTTCAATTTCCAATCCACGGCGGAGGGATGAGCGAACAAAATCACCGACGGCGGCTTGATAGCTAGGCCCTTGCGGCGCGCGCTGAAGGTAGAAGGGGAAGTGTTCAAAGTCAGCAAATTCATCATCTGGTGACAGACTTGGATGGGTTTCACTGTCGCCCTTGATCTGTGTGATCTCGACAATGGGCTCCCACTCTGCGCGCGTGCGTGCGAATTCAGGCGTGATGGCATCGCCGTTCAGCCGCGTGGCAGCAAACATGTAGCCTTTGGAGACATTAGAGTTGTGAGGGATTGCCATGAAACGTGCGCCGGTTTCTTCCTGCAATGTAGCAAGTCCTTCCCAAAGCTGATGGGGATAGGGGGCTTCGTCTGAACCGACGGGGTCCATGTTTGATGCTTGCTCAGCGTTAAGTGTTGAGACAACGACCCGGTGCAGGTTCACGCCATTGTTAGTCTGTGTCCATTCCCAACCGATCATTGGAGTGAAGACACCCGGCTCGTAATGCGCGTCTGCAGCTGCAACAGATTTAGACCACATGTTTGCACTGATCGCGTCGGCAATTTCGGCGGGTACGCCAACTCTGGAGCTCACGTTGATGACTGTTCCCTCGCCAGCGGCAACGGGGTCCGCGGTATCGCCGGGTTCGATTGCATGTTCGGCAAAATTTGCAACGACGCCCGAGAGGTCGGTCGCTTCTGAAATCTGGGCGCGCAATCGCCCGAGCGCGAAACTTGTAAACCATCGTTGCCAGAACCAGGATTCGTCCATTTCGGGGTCTGCACGATAGAGCTCATTTATTACCCCTAAGGATTCTGCATGGTCGGCAACCACGAGAAAGTCGAGGGGACGCAAGAGCTGCACACGCGCACGATTGTAGGGATGGACGACCGGCTCACCTTTTGCCAACCGATAGGCGGTGTCGGGGTCTGCACTGTGATTGCCTGCGATAAAGGCGTCAGATGAGTAGGATGTGTGGAGATGCGTGTCGCCCCATAACAGTTCTGTTTCCGCGGCAAAGGCCGTAGGTGTCAGGCTTGTGGTTGCCAGCAAGGCGCTGGCCACTATGGCTTTTCTAATCATCATCATCCCCAGGGCTTTCGAGAAATTGTTCTCATAGTCTTATCTTAATTTCATCTTATCTCAGGTTCCGGGATGATTTGACACTATTCGTGCCAATTTTGCAATGCGGAATTCGTGGAAGAGGGGAGGGATTGTGACAATGGTTCTTCGACGGTGACGGTTTTGACAAAAAAAGAGGGAGGGCAAATGCCCTCCCTAAGTTGCTCTCAACGAACTTTGGTCGTGGTGGGAGGGCGCGCGATATGCGCCCGGCCCGGTCTTGAAGTCTTAGAAGCTTAGTTGTGGCTGCCGCGAAGGTTGTCTGAGAAAATTGGCTCAGAGTAGTAGCCATAAGGATCATTCATGACTGGGGCAGCGGATGTTGTCCGTGTTGCGACGGTTGGTGTAGCAATCGGTGCAATCGGTGCAGCTTGGGCTATCCGTGTGGCAGGAACAGAAGCTTGTACTGCCTGCACTGGCGTGCGTTGTGTGTGCACGTTGCGGTAGTTGATTTCACCAAGTGGGTCACCTTCGGCACCGAAAGAAGCACAGTGTGTTGGGTTGGCGCCATAAAGTGGAACAATCATCTCCAAAATGGCACGTTCAATTACAGAGCGAACACCAAGCTGAAGAGGCTCATTAGCGCGTTCGCCTGCCCCAATGTTGAATGTGCTGCCACCAAGGAAGTCAAAAACACCAGCGACAATTTCGCGACCAATGATCTGCTTCTGATAAGAAACAACGTGAACAACTTCGAGTGTTTGGCTGTCTACGAGGCGCAAGTCGATGCCAACGTTCATCACTGCTAGGCGCATAGAAGCACCAAGACTGATGCCTGTTGGGCCGAAATAATCGTATCCACCTTCAACACCTGTGTTGCGAATGTCGAAGTTCAATTCCGTGATGCCACCAACAAGGTAGTAGTTACTGCCGCGGATTGATCCTGCATGGATCTGGCGGAACTCATCAGGGTTCGCATCACCGATCAAACGGTCATTGGCATATTTCAGCTCAAGTTCTGCAACTGATGTATCAAAACGCTCCACTAACATGACGCCAGCTTTGGAAAGCCCCGAAATGGCCATAAGTGCTGCACCCTGGGTCAGCTTTGCGCCACCTTCGAGCTCAACTTTGCCAGTGTAATCTTTGATGTTGCCAACAGCGATACGTGGTGTGTTCGCGCCACCGGACATTTGACCGGCGATGCAGCGAAGCGCACTGGAGTAGGGTGTTTCATTATTGATCACGGGTGCTGTGCCAATTGGCGCTGTGTAGCGTCCGTCGGTACCGGCTGTTGGGCTGATGCAACCTGTAAGTGCCACGCCAAGCCCTAGCAAAAGAGCGACCTTTTTAAGGGTGCGGGGCTGTGAGAGAGCTTTTGTTATTGTTGAGGTCACGGGGGTCACCATCTGTTCGTTTCGTTGTTGAGCTAGTCACTGCAAGCGCTGTACCAATTGATATCGGTCTATTTATTATTGATCCTGATATCGGAAACAGTGTTTGCGGCTTCAGCGGCTGTTGCCCCCTTTGTTTCCACTGCATTTGTTTCGTTCTGGGAGCCGAATGCGTCTTCTGGCAGTGCCGGAAGGGCGAGCGCGGCTGCCAGTGCGAAGGCAATGCTCAAATTGTGGAAGCGGGTGGTCATGTTTTTAAGTCATCCGTTAAAGTCGCCCTAGAGGAGTGCAACGGCTGTGCCAGCTTTCAAGATTTGTTAGGAATCGGGAAAACCCGGCAGTTTTCCTGGCTTTTTTTTCACCTAAGAACGCCATAACTTCCGCAACGGTTGGGCCGTGTGGCTGTACGAAACAGGGATGTTGTTAATGTGCGGGCGATATGTGTCCCTAAGTGAGACAGTTTAGGCTTTGTGGCGCTGTTCATTGCGAATCCCTGCGCCCCGCGTCACACTCCGGCGCAATTCACCTCATTGCATAGGATAGAGTGATGGCGACGCTGGAGTTCTTTTTTGACTGTTCAAGTCCCTGGACCTATCTCTGTTTTAGTCGCATTGAGGCGTTAGCCGAGCGCACGAGCACTGAGATCGTGTGGAGACCAATCCTTGTGGGTGGCGTGTTTAATGCGGTTAATGAGGCCGTATATGAAACGCGCGCCAACCCGCATCCTGTGAAGTCTCGCTATTACATTAAAGACTTGCAGGATTGGGCGCGGTTTTGTGGTGTGAAAATTGGCCAACCGCCTGTTTTTCCGGTGCGCGCCATTGATCCGATGCGTGCAACGCTTGTTGCATTGGCAGAGGGCAAGTTGCCGGAATTCTCAAGGGGTCTGTTTGAGGCCTATTGGGGAGACCTAAAAGACATCTCCCAACCTGATGTATTGGCGGAAATTTGCGAAAAAGTGGGTCTGGACCCTGAAATGGTCGCGCGCCGTATTAAAGAAGACGATATTAAGGGACAACTTCGCGCAAACACGGAAGAGTTGATTGCCAGGGGTGGCTTTGGATCACCGACAATGTTTGTGGATGGAGATGACATGTATTTTGGCAATGACCGCTTGCCGCTGCTAGAGGATGCGCTTAACCGTGGCTGAGTTTGACCAAAATGATGGGGAACGGCGCGAGCCCCCCGCCTTTAATGCACCGGGTGTTGTGCTTGGCCTGATCGGCGCGCTTGTTGGTGTCCACATTATCTCGCTCTTTATGGACCCGGCAGAGGTAAATCGGCTCATCGCCTATTTTGCGCTTAGCCCTGCGCGCTATGGCGCACCTCTTGAGGGTGACTATATCCCACTTCCAGGCGGTATTGTCGTCGACATGGCTGGCTTTGTGACTCACATGTTTTTGCATGCAAATTGGACACATCTGATTTTCAACTGCATTTGGTTGCTAGCCTTTGGAACACCTATTGCGCGCCGCATTGGCGCTGTGCGGTTCCTTTTCTTCTTCTTTATTTGTGGCATCATTGGCGGCATTACACATGTTTCAATCCACGCAGGGGAACTTGCCTTTGTGGTGGGGGCTTCTGGTGCGATCAGTGGACTGATGGGTGGGGCAGCGCGTTTTGTCTTCTTGTCTGGTGGTCCGCTGGGCCTTATGGCAGCGCAAGACCCTTCATTGTCCGGTGCGCCCAGCGCTCAGGCGTCGATTTTCAAATCGCTAACGGATCGGCGGACATTGATTTTTGTCGGCATTTGGATGGGGATCAATGTGGTTTTCGGCGTCTGGGGTGTCGCGCTGTCCGGTGAAACAGTTTCAATCGCCTGGGAAGCCCATTTGGGTGGGTTTGTAGCGGGTCTGCTGCTTTTCGGTCTGTTTGACCCTGTCAGACCGTCTCCCTCTGGTGGGCCAGGCAATGTGGGTTATGGCAAATGGCGGGGTGATTGAGCAAATTGGGTTTTTACAGTTGATTGCCGTCAAAGGGTTCCTACATCTATTGGGTGGCAGGAGCCACATACACAGGCAATAGCTGGAGACCCCCAAATGAGCGATGCGTCTGCGTCCCCAAATAGTTCTCACGAAGATGCTGCTGAAACGGACAATGGCAGTTATGAAACAGATCAGCAGGAGCCGCTTTGGCAGCGTCTGCTTTATATGGCTGGTTTCTGGTTTCTCGGAAACATTTCGTTCTCACTGTCCATTTTACTTGGCGCGGTGCAATTGCTTGTCGTGTTTCTTGGCGGGAGCCGGAACGAAGAGCTGGCCAAATTCAGTCGGCGTCTCGTGGCCTATGTCCATGAGTGCTTGAGCTTTATCACCTTTGACCGGGAAGAAAAGCCGTTTCCGTTTGGGTCTTTTCCTGTCGACCCTAATGTTGATGCTGAATAGAGAGCCTCTGGTCAAATCTAGTTTGGAGCGAGAGCGCTCCAAACTTTGCGCCCCTTCGGTGTCAGGACGCCGCTGACTACGTTTCGTGTGAGAAGCACGAACAGGCGTGCGGCGTCCTCAGTCGTCTCGTGAAAGCCCGCGAGCTCCAGGCTGACGTGCCCATGAACTGTCGCCCAAAACATGGATGTCAGATCATCTGTTTCAGCGGATGGGTCAACGAGACCTGCCTCTTGGCATGCGCTGACACTTTCATGAAGCGACATGTAAGCCCGCTGACTTGCAATGCCTCTGGCAACGGGGGCTTTTCCCGTCGTGTGTAACTGCGACAGCGGAAGCGTCGCTGATATCATCAGCGCATAATAGGCCGGATATTCTAAGGCAAATTGTCTGTAGGCGGCGCCTAGCCCGCCAAGCCACTCAAGCGCATTTTCTGGCCGTGGGACACTTTCCTGCGTGCTGGCCATGCGCTCAAATGCTTCTTCATACAGCGCTGCGATGAGACCTTCTTTGCCGCCGAAAGCTGTGTAAATGGCCATCGTTGACGTGCCAACCGCGGTTGCCAGTTTGCGCACTGACAAGGCATCGGGGCCGCCTGTTGCCAACATTTCACTGGCTGCATCCAGCAATTGTGTACGTTGCGCTTTGGCTGACGTTCGCCTGGGTTTTCGCGATTTAACAGTGCTGTTCATTTTTGAAGTCTCGGTGGCCAATCTTTGTTCAAATGAGCCTCTTGCGAAGTTGTATAACAGTGTTATGTTTTTGGCAACTAACAAGCTGATGGAGCTCAGACATGTCGAAACCATTTCCAAACAATCCCGTTCTTCAAACAAATTTTGCGCCGGTTCAAGGGGAGATTGACGCACCTGATTTGATCGTTCGTGGCGAGATACCTGAAGGGCTTCGTGGCACGCTTTATCGCAATGGGCCAAATCCGATGTTTCCGCCTATGGGGCAGGATCATCATTGGTTCTTGGGCGAGGGCATGATCCATGCGGTGCATGTTGAAGAGGGGAAAGCCAGTTACCGCAACCGGTGGGTGCATACAGAGCAGTATGACGTTCAGCGAGCCGCCGGTGAGCGATTGCTCTCGACATCGTTTGGTGGGGCTTCCAAACCTGAAGCTGAAAATGTTACCCGCAATGTTGCTAATACAAATGTTGTGATCCATGCAGGTAAGCTGTTGGCCTTGGATGAAGGGTCAAGCCCTGTGCTGATGGACATGAAGAGCTTGGACACAGAAGGCCCTTCAAACTTTGCTGGTAAATATGATGGCCCAATGACGGCGCACCCAAAGTTTGATCCTAAGACGGGTGAGATGTTGTTTTTTGGTTATATGGCAGCAGGGCCAGGATCGCCTGAGATGTCTTACAATGTTGTGGCAGCCGACGGTACGATGACGCGTAGTGAGATTTTTAAAGCGCCTTATGCCAGCATGGTGCATGACTTCATCACAACGGACGAACACGTTGTGTTCCCAGTATTTCCCGCGACGATTGACGTAGAGCGCATCATGAACGGCGGACCTACAATTGCATGGGACCCAAGCCAATCAACCTGGGTTGGTATCATGGGGCGCAATGACAATGTGGATAACATCCGCTGGTTTGAAGGTGACCCTTGTTATGTCTATCACCCAATGAACGCTTATACGGTGCATGAAGGTGGGCATACAAAAGTCATTGCCGACATGATGAAATACTCTCGCGTGCCTCTATTCCCCGATGTACATGGGAACAAGACAACGGATTTGGGAACTGAACTTGGAACATTGGTTCGTTGGACTTTTGATCTGGATGGCAACACCAATGATTACACCGAAGAGGTGTTGTCTGATGTCGGTGGTGAGTTCCCGCGCTTTGATGAGCGGTTTGTCGGGCATGAATACACCCAAGGGTTTTATGCCACAATCAATCGTCCCCATGCGCCAGGGTCACCTTTTGATATGATCGTGCATCATGACATTAAGACGGGTAATCAGAAGCAGTGGGAGCCGGGTGAGGGCTGTTTTGTTCATGAACCTATCTTTGTGCCGCGCAATGAAAAGGCTGCGGAAGGAGATGGGTATCTCACAACGCTCGTCTATGACGGATCAAAAAATCTGTCCGATTTTGTTGTGTTAGATACGGATGACATTTCTAAAGGACCGATAGGCAGTGCAGAACTGCCAACGCGGGTGCCGTTTGGTTTCCACGGCAATTGGGCGAATAGCTGAGGCATAGACGGGTGCTGTTTTGCAGCACCCGTTGTTTCTAATCAAAAGAGCGGTGTGTCGTAAATCTTTATGTCGTTCATCATCAGGCCTTTAATGGCGACATCTCCATCTTCATTTAGCGCGACGATAACGCCAAGCCTGTTGGCATTACGTTGTGCTTCTAGCTGGATACCCGTGCCTTCCGGCACAAAATAGCTATCGATGGGATAGGAGATCGACAGGATGGTGCAATCGCCGCAGTCGCCGTCCGTCGTTAGGCGCACATTTTCATTTGTCCAATTGACAGTGCCTCTGATTACGGCTTCATCTGCGGTGAGCGTTGCAGGGAGGGTGGCAAGAATACGCAAGGCCGTTGCATAGCGCCCCCTGGTATTGAGCACGACAAATACGTCTTTGCCGGGTTCCAAGTTTTTGTCGATGGGAATAGTGCCGTCTGCAATTGTAGAAATTTTGTAATCCAAAATCACATAGTCACCGCGAAATATGTCACGCGGATCGACAGCTGTGGTTTGCAGCACAACTTCAGTAGGTGAGTTGAGCAATGTAATTTGCGACCAGACCATTTGCACAAGAATGCCTGTTTGGAATAGGACGGCGACTGTAAGGCCTATGAGGATGCGGTTCCGGTTCATGATGATACCTCCTGATCTCTTGCCATCGCTTGGCGTCGCAATTTCTCCCAAACAAAACCGCCGACGATGAGCAGAATGCCACCGATGGCAAAGAAGGCTGCTGTATCGAGAAGGCTGCCAAATGTTTCTAAGTAGAGATAAAGCGCCTCTGCACCGAAGGCTGCAAAGCCTAGATTGATCAAGAACCTGTTGTGAAGCTTTGTTCCAAACGCTATGAGCCATACGCATATGGCTAAGAATAGGGGCGCGATAACAAATAGGGGTGCCGTCGCAAGCTCTCCATTTTCCGTACCCAAAGGCGCTCCCGCAATTAGAAGTCCAATTGGGAAAATGGAGAATGCGGCGATGTCGGTGAGTGCAATGGTTTCGATTTTTCTCGAGGTAAAAAATGCAACGACGGGAACAATCGCGATGGCTGCGAGTAATCCATACAATGCGCCTTGGCCCTGAAGACCCTCTTCAATCAATTGCCCGATCCAGAAAAGAACGATTGCGCCGAGAGCCCCATAGGCTTGAATGGCACTGCCAAAGACTTCTCCTTTGTGCTCCATCAAGATCCCGCCGACCCAGAGCAGCACAAAGATAATCGACAGGATTACAAGCGCTTCAATCGGCCCCATGCCAATTTTTTCGGCGAGAGAGGGCACGTTCCCGAACATCCAGAAAAATAGACCGATGAGGGCTAGATGCTTGGCGGGTGTCCAATCAAGCCGAACAGCTAGTCCAGTGGCGGCTATCCAGGGGAGTAAGTAGACGAGGTGCAAACTGCCGTCGAAAAGTTCATATCCCGTCCAACCCATCAAGAGGAGTTGTGTGGCAATAAGGGCGGATCTGGATTGCACTGCCCATGCGGTGACCAAGGCACCTAGCGCCCAAGCAAGCAAGCCAGCGGAGAAATCTGACGGCAGGTGATACATCTGCCCGATGAGCATGATACTTGCGCCAAAAACACCAATGCCAATGACGATGGCTGCTTCCGCAAACCCCGCTTGATTGCGCAGGTGCAGATAGGCGGCGACGCCATAAGTGCTCAACATGGTTACGGCCAATAAACCAAGACGAAGGCCTTTCGACATTTCAGCCCAGTTGGCCGCGACGAAGGCCATAATTGAAAAACCAATGAGCACTGCGCCAAGGATCGTGATGACGATGGGAAGTCTGCTTGGCGTTTCTTCGCCATCAAGGGATGCGCGTATGTGCGCTGCGTTTTCTTCTGTGACCCAATCTTTCGCAATCCACGTATCGAGGTCGCTTGTGAGTCGTTTTGCGTAGCTGAAGGGCCTCATTGGAATTCTCTCCGATAGCGGATAATCTTGACGGTGCCGTCAGTTTTATATCTCAATAACACCAGAATGCTGGATTCTGGGGCGGAATTGAGGCAGTGAGTTTTCTTCGTTTACGTAAATTTCATCATTCGCTTGCGATCTGTCGCTCTCTCCCTCATGATTTTAGCCAATGTGCGCCGAAAGGTTGGGAAAAACAGACATTCTTTTGGAATTTTGTTTTTTCGGAATGGCCACAACCCCGCATTAAGACGGGCCCGCGTGATGCGGGAAGCTGACTGGACCTAGCCTCGCGGCGCGTTTGAGCCCTCTATCTGGGAGAAGACGCGATGAATGTTGAGGTCATTTTAAAATCTAAAGGCGCAGATGTAGAGACCATATCTTCTGATATGACGTTGGCGCAGGCTGTTTCCATTCTCAATACAAGAAAAATTGGTGCCGTGGTTGTGGTGGATGCTGGACGTGTTCGCGGCATGCTGTCTGAACGCGATATTATTAAAGCAATTGGTGCTGCGGGTGCGGAAGCACTGGACCATCCAGTTGCGCAAGTGATGACGTCAAATGTCATTACGTGTAAGCGCACGGACACCGTTGACCAACTAATGGATGCCATGACGGGCGGTCGCTTCCGCCATATTCCGGTCATTGAAAATGATGTTCTGGTTGGCATCGTTTCCATCGGTGACGTGGTGAAACAACGGATCGCCGATACCGAAATGGAAGCAGAGCAACTTCGGCTTTATATCGCTACTGGTTGATCTCTTGTTGCCAGGCTGTCTCCGTTTAAATGAGACAGAGCCTGCTCGATGAAGGGGATGGCGTGTGTTGCAGCCGCTTCCCCTTGGTCGATAAGCTCGGATGCCTTGTCGAAATCGATCAGGCTGATGTGCCCCACACGCGGTGCTATCATGACATCTGCGGGATCTGCTGCCAGGCGTGATCTGGATAATCGGTCTTGCATGATGTTGAGCGCCCCCATCATAACTGAAGTCACTCCGGGTGATTGCTTTTTTGTGCCAAAAAGCTGGCGCGTGATGGTTGGCTCGCCGGTGCGACCAGCATTCAGGCGTTTTCTCCATTCCGTATCATGAACATCGGCATGCATGGTGTCGATCATGTGGCCGTCGAGTTGGTTGCTCATGGCTACGGCATCATTGTTTAGGTTGACAGCGATGACCAAGCGCGCACCCAACGCCCTGCATACTGAAACTGGAATTGGGTTCACCAAAGCGCCATCGATGAGCCAACGCCCATCATGAAGTACGGGTTCAAAAAGGCCGGGCAAGGCATAAGAGGCTCGGATCGCTTCGACGATTGGGCCTTTGCGCAACCAGGCTTCGTGGCCAGTGGCCAGTTCCGTGGCGACAGCAACAAATGTGCGACCAAGATGCTCTATCTGCACGTCGCCGAGGTGCTCGTCCATCAGCTTGACCAACCGTTTGCCGCCGATAAGACCGGCACCGCCCAAACGCAAATCCAAAAGAGTAATCAGTTTGCGACCGTGAAAGGATAAGGCGAATTCTTCGAGTTGGTTGATTTTTCCAGCCGCAAAACTGCCGCCCACAAGCGCTCCGATGGAGGTGCCAGAAATAATGTCTGGTGCGTAACCCGCTTTGACCAAGCCTTTTACAACGCCAATATGTGCCCATCCCCGAGCGACACCTGATCCAAACGCAATGCCGATTTTCATTCTTGTCATTGTACTAGCCGTCCTGGCCCCCTGTTACTGAGCCCGAGTATGGCAGGCAGGCATTGCTAAAAAGCAAAGGATAGGGGGGAAGTGCTGACCTATTCTTCACCGGAGTTAGAAATATGGCCTTTGGATTGTGAATAGGACATGAGGGCTCAATGGATTGTCTGGTGGCACTGTTGGATCGGCAAAGTCATCTGCAGCGTCATGGGACATGCCGAGGGACTTCATGAGAGCCCTTGAGGGTGCGTTGCTTGCACTCGTGTATCCCACAATTTCTGGGAGTCCTTTTGCCCAGGCATGAGACAACCACGCGCGGCTGGCTTCTTTGGCGTAGCCCTGGCGCCAATAGGAAGATCCAAGTATCCATCCGATTTCGACCCTTGGTCCTCCTGGAATATCATTTGTCATCGACAAGCCTGCGCCACCAATTAACTTCCGGTCATTGCGACGTTCCAGCGCCAGAAAAGCAAATCCATGGGCGTTGAGGTGTTCCGTGCACTGGTCAATGACTTCATCAGACTCGGCGCGCGTTAGGATGGCAGGGTAGTAGTATCGCCGAACTGCCGCATCAGCATTGATTTTGGCAAAGGGTTCGCGGTCATCTTTTCGCCAAGGCCGGATGAGAAGTTGATCTGTTTCCAAGCGCATGGGCGTGGTCCAATTTTGGAATTGTTTAGAGCTTTTCTTGATCGACTAAGAGCACGGCTTGCCCGTGGTCCTGACCAACAGGGCTTACACGGTAAAAGCAAGAACGATACCCCACATGGCAACAGCCACCGTTCCCCTGGGGGGCGACTTTGATCCAAATGGTGTCCTGATCGCAGTCGGTGCGGATCTCGATGACTTTTTGAACTTGGCCGCTGGTGGCCCCCTTGTGCCAGAGTTCGTCGCGGCTGCGGCTCCAGTACCAGGCTTCGCCACTCGCAATCGTGCGGGCGAGCGCTTCTTCGTTCATCCAGGCGTGCATCAGAAGCTCGCCGGTTGCGGCATCCGTCGTTGCCACGGGAATTAATCCACGGTCGTCGAACTTGGGTGCAAAGAGGAGACCATTTTCGATCTCCTCTTTGCTTGTTGTTTTGGAAAACGTTGGTAGATCACTCAAACGTACGCTCCTGAAGGTTGATGGAGCGGCAGACAGGTGCGTGAGGCTTAGTAGCCGCGAAGCATTGTCAGAAAACGCCGTTCCATGTTCGGGTCTTCTTTGAAGACGCCGGTAAACTGGGTTGTGATCGTTGCGACAGCAGGTTTTTTGATGCCGCGTGTTGTCATGCATTGATGCTTGGCTTCGATCAAGATCGCAACACCTTTTGGTGCAAGGACCTTATTGATCGTCGCGCCGATCTGCGCCGTCATGGTTTCTTGCGTTTGTAGGCGTTTTGCATAGATCTCAATGACACGGGCTAGTTTGGAGATGCCGACAACTTTGCTTGTTGGCACATAGGCAATGTGCGCTTTGCCCAAGATTGCAACCATATGGTGCTCACAATGGCTTTCAAGGTCGATGTCGCGCAGCATGACCATGTCGTCATAGCCTTCGACTTCCTCGAATGTCTTGCCAAGCACCTCGTCTGGATCTTCGTCATATCCAGCGAAAAATTCTTCATATGCCTTCACAACGCGCTTTGGCGTTTCCAGCAAGCCTTCGCGTGCAGGATCGTCACCTGCCCATGAAATGAGCGTGCGAACCGCCGATTCAGCTTCTGAGCGGCTGGGTTTGTTTACGTTTTCGGCAGCTTTTGCCAAATCTTCGACTACAGAGTTCATGTCCATTATGACCAATCTCATTTTGGGGTTTCCCGCCCGCCCGTGGTTGCCCACGCTGATGTACGGTCGGTTCAAGTCATAGACGGCGTATCCGTCCATTTTGCCCATCAAGCACGGGTCTTATGCCATGCTGAAGCTGATGCGACACCTTCTAAAGCATGCATATAGCGTTGCATAAATTGGCTATCAAGTGCCGATTACCTTTACATTGCGCAAACCTTATTGGTGGCATGGTCAGATTTGTCACTAGTCTCAATGGGGACTTTGCTCTGGAAATGACGAAATGAGACTGCTAGTCTTTTGGCAGGAGAGAGATTATGACCTGTCGATGTTGTAGAAAAACTGTACAGAATCACTAGCTTAGGCGGCACGCTGATCGGGTGGCCCTTGAGCAGGCCATATATATATCGACAGCTGGATAAGACCAATGACCGCCTCTAAGACGACTTCAAATACATCTTTGGGAACCTCTTCCAAACTCACGCTTTACAATACGTTGAGCCGCCAAAAGGACGTTTTTGTGCCTTTGGACGAGGCTCGTGTGACGATGTATGTCTGCGGACCCACCGTCTATAACCACGCTCATATTGGCAATGCACGGCCTGCCGTCGTTTTTGACGTGCTGGCGCGGGTGTTGCGGCACCTCTATCCAAATGTCGTGTACGCGCGAAATATCACCGATATTGAAGACAAGATCATTGATATGGCCGCTGAAGAAGGCGTTGATATTTCTGTGATTACGAACCGCTACGCGGACATCTACCGGGCGGACATGGGCGCTCTCGGTGTGGCGTTGCCTGATTTCGAACCGCTGGCCACTGAAACCATCCCAGAAATGATCTCCATGATGGAGCGTCTCATAGCGGCAGGCCACGCTTATGCGGCAGAGGGCCATGTGCTGTTTGATGTGCCGAGCTTCCCCGGTTATGGCGCGCTGTCACGACGCCCGATGGATGAGATGATCGCGGGCGCGCGGGTGGAAGTGGCACCCTATAAAAAGAACGCTAGTGACTTCGTGCTTTGGAAACCGAGTACAGATGAGCAACCGGGGTGGGACAGCCCATGGGGGCGCGGGCGTCCGGGCTGGCATTTGGAATGCTCCGCGATGATTGAAAAACATTTGGGCGAGACCATCGATATTCACGGTGGCGGCATCGACCTACAGTTCCCGCATCATGAAAATGAACTGGCGCAAAGTCGGTGCAGCCATGACGGCGCGCCGTTCGCGAACTATTGGCTGCACAATGGGTTTGTGAATATGAACTCAGAGAAGATGTCTAAGTCGCTCGGTAATGTTTTACTGGTTCATCAATTGATTGATCAGGCACCGGGGGAAGCCATTCGCTTGGCACTGCTCAATGGGCATTATCGTCAGCCGCTTGATTGGAATGATGATGTGCTGCCGCAGGCAAAAGCCATGCTCGACCGTCTTTATGGTGCGCTTCGTCAATTAGATGATGTTGAGGCTGTGAGTGATCATGTGGTGCCAACGGCATTTCTGGATGCATTGTTGGATGATCTGAACACGCCAAAGGCGTTGGCAGAATTGTTTGTGCTTGCCAAACAGGCGAATGTCGCAACGGAACCACAAGAGCGGGCAACACTCAAAGCCGCTCTCATTCAATCTGGATTGCTGTTGGGGCTTTTGCAGCAGGATGCCAATAGCTGGTTTGAAGGTGAGGCGGATGGTGCATCAGACCTTGATGCTGCGGCCATTGAGGCCCAGATAGAGGCAAGGAATGCAGCCCGCGCGTCAAAAGATTTTGGCGAGGCTGATCGTATTCGTGATGCGCTGGCAGATGCTGGTATTTTGATTGAAGACAGTGCTGGCAAAACAAGCTGGCGCAAAGCGTAACTGGTAGAATGACAAAGCATTTCCAGGAAAAGTGGGTTTCCGGTTTTCCGTCCGGAAATGCGACAGAGAAGATCTGACATGCTGGACGACATTTACAATCAGCGAATTTTAAAACTCGCTGCAGACATTCCCCGCATTGGGCACTTGCAAGCGCCTGATGGGGCGGCAACCGCTGTGTCTAAATTATGTGGGTCCAAAGTAAGTGTTGAAGTGATGATGGACGGCGACATCGTTACCGACTTTGCACACGACGTGAAGGCATGTGCATTGGGCCAAGCCTCTTCGTCAATTTTGGCAGCCCATGTTGTGGGCTCAACGTCAGCTGAATTGCATGCCTTGCGCGAAGCCATGCGGGCAATGCTGAAAGAGGGCGGTGATCCACCCGGTGGCAAATGGGTGGACGCTGAAGTGCTGACGCCTGTGCGCGACTACAAAGCCCGCCATGCCTCCACATTGCTTACATTTGAAGCGACGTGCGACGCTGTGGATGCGGCGATGGACGCGGCGGCGGTTGCGTAAAACAGCTCAACCTTTCTAGTTTCCCAGAATGAACACAGGCTTTTTGAGCTGCGTCTCAAATTACCACTTGCATGTCCCCTATGGTGGAACGCAAACTTTGTTTTGAGGTGGGCGCTGCCTTGTGACGGTGTTCAAGTGAAGGGGTGAAGGCAACAATGGTCGAAGATGGCGTTTCTTACGAATTCTATGGAAACTATGCCGAGCTGTTCCGTGGTTGGCTTATCGCTTACGCTCTTCTGATCTTGCTTCCTGTCTTCGTTTTCGGTCGGAAGCGTCTTGTGCATCTGTCGATCCCCAAACAGATCAGTATCGGTCTGCCAACCATAGCTGTTTTGTCAGCACTGCCATTTGCTTTGGCCGCTGAATCCTACTTTGCCTACCAGGAGTTTATGCGCCTTTGCCGGACCGAGGTGGCACTCAAGGTGTACGAGCCAATGCCCGAATACGTGGAAGGCTATGCTATTGACCTTGGTGACGATGTCTCCTTGAGTGAACTGGCGTCCTGTGGGCGCCAATGCCAAAGGGCACTTCTAGATCACGGATACGATTTTTTTGAGCAGATTTCGGCTAAAAATCCGATTCCGGAAGATCGAAGAGCAGTAATCGGTCATCGCTCGGACGGCTATTATTATATCCAACACCTGGATGAACCCATTTTGCGGGTTTATCGTTTCTATCTGACGCCTGTGGGGGAGGGTAGTTGCACGGAAGATCGCGGCCAACTTTCTCACTGGGTTCCTCCGGGACTACCGCGCCGTTTCTGCATTGACCATGAAATATCAGACGAAATACGCTCAGATAGAGAATTCGATTCAGATTCGTTTTCATTTATTGATTGCTGTGTGTTGCAATTAAAGTACCGGTCTACCTCTTTGTTATCAGGGGAACACTTGGCGGAAGCCGGTTTCTATAAATTCTTCCTTCCAAACTACTTGAGTTCGTTCTCAGCTATTTCCTGGGGACGTGCGGTTGCGAGGTTTGACAGATGTGGTCCTTATCACAAGCCTCCGCGCCACCTAAGGGTGGCAGGTGGCATACCGCTTGTCGTTGGCCATCCAAGGGTAAGGCATTATGACTAATCAATTTCTTGATCCCACCTTGTCCCCGATTGCGACAATAGATGCAGAAGCAGTCGCGTAAAGCTACTTTGTCTTTTCTTCTTCAGCTAAAGCTTTGGCACCCGCTTCGAGCTGGCGGACGAGCAATAGAATATGTTCCTGGCGCTCAGCGATGAACTTGGCAGAGTCCGGTTTTTCACCCGTTAGCATTTCAGCGATGTAAGGCATGAGAACGGGGTAGACGGATGTTCCAATGAGGGTGAGGGCCATCTGTTGAGGGTTCGTTTCGGGCGGGTAGTTGCCTTGCACAATTTCGTCTTTGATCTCGACGACGAATTTTTCCAACATCGCCGTGCGCTTTTCTGTCTCCACAGGTTCATCAAGCGAGAGCACTTCCCACATCGCTAGTCGCATCAGGTCTTGGTGTTCGGCGTGGAAGGCAACTTGGGCGGCCATGGCCTCACCACCATCTTCGGGCCGGTCTGCGTTGAAGAGTTCCATTTCGGCCAGACGCTCCGTCATCAGCGCCTGAAAGAGCTCCATTTTGTTGCCGACGTAGGAATAAATCAGTTGTTTGTTACATCCGGCGGCTTTTGCGATTCGATCAATGCGCGCACCTGCAAGACCATGTTCCACAAATTCAGCCTGTGCGGCGGCCAAAATGTCCTCTTTTGTGCGAGAAGCATTGCGGATTCTGGTAGTTTTTAACTCAGGCATTGACAAAAGATCCGTATGTAACTAACTAGTTGGTTATAAGCTGTTGTCCAGGCGCTGAAAAGCCCTCAAATCTGGAACAACAACATGACAGCAATCCCCCAAGAAAGCTGTCAATATTGTCTCCTCTCCTCAACTCCCCCGGAGACAATTGGCGCCCGGCTGGTCCCCCCTGCTGGGCGCTACTTATTTGGGCTCCAGAAATTCCCGCACGTTTACGGTTCCGTCAATTTCCTGATATACAAAAACCGTACAGAGGGTGAGATATGAGCAAGTTTGCGAAAAATTTGGTCGGGGTAGGTGGTTCTATAGCCGCTGTGATCGGCTGCGCGCTCACGACTGGAGTTGCAACCGGCGCCACTCTCACTATCACCGGCTCGGTCTGATCCCGAGCCTGTAGCCTGTTGCTAACCGTGCTGGCTGCTCAAATTCCAATATTTTCATGAATTCAGCTGTATTTGGCAGGTCTGCCCGCAATTTCACGTGTGCGACCTGTTGAGCGGTGTGGATTTACCCGATAGTTAGGGCATATGGATTTTCACGAATCTTGTGCGGCCAATTTTCGATCAAATGGTGAGGTAACACCCATGCGGCGCAGTCCGCTCGCCTATCTCATGTTGGCACTGGTTCAGCTTTACCGCTGGGTCCTGTCACCGCTTTTGGGGCCGAGATGCCGGCATATGCCGAGCTGCTCGGAATACACTCTGATTGCGGTTCAAAAACATGGGGCGTGGCGTGGTGGCTGGGTTGGACTTTCGCGCATCACGCGATGCCATCCGTGGGGCTCGCAAGGATTTGACCCGGTGCCGGAAAAGTTGGAACCCCAACCTTTCTATGCGCCATGGCGATACGGCCATTGGTCTCGCACACTTCGTGTTGAAACGCCCGATCAAAAAGAGCTGCCGTGTTCACACTAGGCGGTAGCTGGAAGGAAGACTGAGATGATTAAGCTGACAATGCCGGATGGATCGGTGCGGGAAGAAGAAGGCCCCATTGATGGCCTGCAACTGGCAAAGAGCATTTCCAATTCGCTCGCAAAAAAAGCGATCGCTCTGAAAATTGACGGCGTGGTGGATGATCTATGTTCGCTCATCGAGCGCGACGCAGCGGTCGAAATTATCACAGCAAAGTCTGACGATGGTGTTGACCTGCTGCGCCATGATTGTGCGCATGTGATGGCCGAAGCCGTGCAAGAGCTTTTCCCTGATACGCAAGTCACCATTGGGCCGGTTATTGAAAACGGTTTCTTTTATGACTTTGCGCGGGAGAAACCTTTTCATCTAGACGATCTTGAAAAGATCGAAAAGAAGATGAAAGAGATCGTCGACCGGGATGAACCGATTATCCGCGAAGTTTGGAACCGGGACGATGCCGTCGCTCACTTCAAAAAGATCGGCGAAAACTACAAAGCTGAAATCATATCCAGCATTCCTGCGGGCGAAGATGTGCGCATTTATCGTCAGGGCGAGTGGTTGGACCTATGTCGTGGGCCGCACTTGCCGTCCACGGGCAAACTCGGCAAAGCTTTCAAGCTGACCAAACTTGCTGGTGCCTATTGGCGTGGCGACAGCAACAATGAAGTGCTGCAACGCATCTACGGTACATGCTGGGCGAGCGAGCGTGAGCTCAAAGATTATCTGCATATGATCGAGGAAGCCGAGAAGCGCGATCACCGCAAAATCGGCCGTGAAATGGATCTCTTTCATTTCCAGGAAGAAGCGCAGGGGTCTGTCTTTTGGCATCCAAAAGGCTTTGTGATTTACAATCAGCTTGAAGCTTATATTCGCAGGATGATCAGCAAGGCAGGATACGAAGAAGTGAAAACGCCACAACTAATGGCGTCGAAATTCTGGGAGCAATCGGGTCACTGGGGCAAGTATCGCGAGAACATGTTTGTTGTGCCGGACGAGGTTCCCAACACCGAAGACGAAGGTCCTGTGCTGACAGGTGATGCAGACCTGATGGCGATCAAGCCGATGAACTGCCCAGCGCATGTGCAGATTTTCAATCAGGGCATTAAGTCATATCGCGATCTGCCGATGCGCATGGCAGAGTTTGGCTGTTGCCACCGCAACGAAGCACACGGCGCGTTGCATGGTCTGATGCGTGTCCGTCAGATGACGCAGGATGACGCACATATTTTTTGCACAGAAGAGCAGATTCAATCCGAGACTGAGCACTTCGTCAATTTGCTCTATGCCGTTTACGAGGATATGGGCTTTGCGGACGTGGTTATTAAGCTTGCGACCCGCCCCGAGAAATTTGGCGGCACGGTCGAGCGTTGGGACGCAGCAGAAAAAGCACTGGGCGATGCCCTTCAGGCAACAGGCCATGACTATGTCATCGCGGAAGGGGAAGGCGCGTTTTATGCGCCCAAGGTTGAGTTCCACCTGAAGGATGCGATTGGTCGGTCATGGCAGGTCGGCACGTTGCAGCTCGATTATGTTTTGCCCGAGCGTCTGAACGCGACCTATGTGGCCGAAGATGGATCACGCAAATACGCCGTTATGTTGCATAGGGCAATCCTGGGCACGCTGGAGCGTTTCATCGGCATCATGATCGAAAGCTGTGCTGGCAAACTGCCTTTGTGGTTGGCACCTGTGCAAGCGGTTGTTGCGACGATTACATCAGAAGCCGATCCCTATGGTTTGACCGTGACGGATAAACTTCGTGCCGCAGGTTTGCGTGTTGAAAGCGATATTCGTAACGAAAAGATCAACTACAAAGTGCGTGAGCACTCAGTTGGCAAAGTGCCGGTGATCATGGTTGTGGGCATGAAGGAAGCGGAAGAGGGTAAAGTTTCCATTCGTCGCTTAGGGTCGAAAGACCAAACAGTGATGGACCTGGACGAAGCGATTGTTGCCTTACAGCTTGAGGCAACGCCACCAGACCTTGCCGCTCAAAACTGATACCAGAACGCGATTTTGAGACCAGTTTCCTTCAGGGTGTTCCTACCAAGGAATGTTCTGAAGGCGGCGGCCTCAATACTAAACCCTGGCTGCAATGTATGCACGAGGCTTAACTCTCCCTTGCTCGACCAAAAATGACCCAAGGGTGAAGGTGTTTTCCCGAGAGAGTTTTGTGTGTTCGACTTGATCATCACCAGCCAGTCTTCTTCGAAGTGTACACCCAGCGTAATGTCTGCACGGGCCTCGGCAGGGCGAATACCGGGACGATGTCGATAAGCAACCCGGCTTTCGCTAAACGCGTCAAAACCCAGAACGGTTGTTGAGGCGCCGGTGGTCATCCCAAACTCATAATCTATATCGCCCGAACGCGATGCTGCGGGATCATCGCCTTCAAAGGCGGTGTGTAAGGCAGCGAGAGCATCCACTGAATAGAGCGTTTCTTCCCAAGTGAACAGATGTGCCCGGGCACCCAGCTCAACACGCCGAAAATCACCTTGTGTGAAGTGCCGATCAAATGCCTCGGTTTGATCTGTTGAGCGCGCGATCTGTCCGATTAGGGTGAGGTAATCTGTGAGGCCGTGTTCAACGTAGAGCTGGGCTTCGATTTTGCGGAAGCGACCGCGTGAGACAGCGTTTCCGGTTGGGTCATATTGGCGATGGGCGAGAGAATGGGTTACGGAAACAATGGCCTGCGTGGCGCCTGATGGTTGTGGCCAAGCACCGGCCAATACCGTGTTATTGACAACGCAGAAGAGGATGCAACCTGATATCAACCAGCACGGGAAATGGACCATTTAGAAATGATCGTTTCATTATGCTGCGTAGTCTATAAAAATTGTTGAGAATGATTTGCAAATATGCTTTGAGTTCCCATCTATTGTCTTTGAAATCTGTAAAACGAGGCTCTCTGAATGTCAGATATGATTGACCTGCTTCTCACGCGTCGCTCTGTCGTGGCTGCAAGCATGACCCAAGACGGGCCGAATGCAGAGGAACTTCAATCTATCTTGGCAGCGGGCCACAGGGTGCCGGACCACGGAAAACTTGGCCCTTGGCGATTTATTGTTTTTGAAGGCCAGGCGCGCGAGGATTTTGGTCATGTGCTGCGTGATGCTTTTGCGGAGGCAGAGCCGGACGCGGGCGCTGATCGTGCTGGTTTAGAGGTGTTGCGGTTTTTACGTGCGCCAACTGTCGTCGCTGTGGTTTCCTGTGTCACTGCAAATATTAAAATACCCGAGTGGGAGCAACAACTGGCGGCAGGTGCTGTATGTCAAAATATGTTGGTTGCCGCCACAATGCTTGGGTTTGCCTCGCAATGGCTCACGGAATGGTATGCGTTCAACAATACTGTCGATGAAGCATTGGCGTTGGGCGAGGGCGAACGTATTGCCGGGTACATCTATCTTGGTGGTAAAACCGAACAACCAACGGAGCGCGTGCGTCCCGATTTGGCTGAGCGCATAAGTCGGTGGTCAAAGTCCTAACGACTATGGTCGGCTGGGCGGAGCTCCCAGTATTTCACCTTCTTCGCGCAACGCGATGGCGCGCGCTTGACGTACGCCAACACCTAGTTTGCTAGAAGGGTCTTCGCCAACCTGTGCGCGATTACGAGCTCTTGCGCGGGCGCGCCCCTCAAGCAAGATTGGGATAACAATGCACAGCGTTAGAACACCGACGATAGCGGCGGCTAATTGACTTTCTGCGTAAACAGCAAAGGCGCCATAGCCCCCAAATGTGATGAGTAGAAGAACTGTAGCATTTCTTATCAATCCCATAATTTAATCACTCCCTCAGCAACATTCTGTGTATCGCTTGGATAGTGTAGCAGAGCCGTGTTCAAGAGCTAGCCATCAGATTAGCTCTTGTCCCAAATTGAAGAAAATCCCGGTTTACGGCCAAGCAGGCGCTCGGCGGGAGAGCTTTTGTCGATATGACCGATCAAACTGTGGTAAACGCCAAACCCGCAGAGGTCCTGCAATCTGGGTGAAAATGTTTTCGCTAGGTCCAAGGGGATGCCAAGTTGTTGGTTTTCTTGTTGGCGGATAAAGCCTGCGCAAAAATTCATAGCGAGTCCGATACGCCGTTCGTCGGTCGTATTCGCGCCGCCGCCGTGCCACAAGGAGCCATTCCAAACAAGCACGCTTCCTCGTTTCATTTCCGCAGGTATTGAATCGTAAAAAACATCCGGGCCGTATTCTGGAAACTGGTCGAGTTTATGCGAACCGGGCACAAGGCGCGTTGCGCCATTTTCTTCCGTGAAATCTGTCAGTGCCCACATTGAGTTGCAGACAACAGCCTTGTGCGGTCGTGCGAGAGCTATGACTTGGTCATCTGCGTGAATGGGTTGTGGTGTTTCACCGGATGCAATGGCGATGGACGATAGGGAAGAAATTAGACACCCTTCATCGAGGACACCCTCAACAAGAGGCAGAACATTCTTATTGATCGGGACTTTTTGGAAGATGGGATGCCTTGCCAGTAGGTTGTAAATACGAACAGTGCGATGGCCTTCAAATAGATTTTCTGCGGGTACTATACCGTCGGATTTCTCGATTTCGAGCAGTGCTTCGCATAACTCATCTCCATGAGCTTGGTCGAACGCGTTTTCGATAATCGTATATCCTCGGTCTTCTATCTCTTGGAGATGGGTTTGCTTGTTGCTTTCGTTCATCATATGCCTCGGGGTTTGTTTTATTTGTTCGCGGCTTTTGCGCGAGCGATGATGCGTTCTGCCTGGCGCAAATGGGGTCGATCAAGCATCTTGCCATCAAGTGCAATCACGCCCGGATTTCCTGCGTCTGCAAAGGTTCTAACCACTGCGTGAGCTTCTGCCAAATCGTCTTCTGACGGGGTGAAAATATCGTTGATGATGGGGACTTGTGCTGGGTGGATGGCAAGTTTTCCCGTAAACCCATCTCGTATGGCGGCGCGTGTTTCTTGCGCCAACGCAACATCATCACGAAAGTCTTTGCAAATGCCATCGATGGGCATCACGTCTGCCGCCACTGCGCCGAACAAACAAAGTGTGCGCGCCATTTTGTAAGGGTCGGTGTAGAGACCGGCATCATCGCGGTTTGAGCGCGCGCCGAGATCTGCAGAGAGGTCTTCGGCACCCCATGTCATGGCAAAAAACCGATCACTGACGTTACCGTAGGTGCCGAGGTTGAACATGGATGCTGCCGTTTCCGTCGCAACATTCATGAGCTTGGTGGTGCCTTTCTCAAGATTGTTTTGTTTTTCAAGCGCGTCCAGATGTTTGCAGACTTTTGCAATGCAGGTGCCTGAAATGGTTTTTGGTACCATGATGGCGTCAGGCATGGCAGGCACGACTTGCAGCAGATCGTCTTCCCATAAATCAGTATCAAGGGCATTCATGCGCACGATGACCATCTGGCTTTTGTCGTCAGCACGGCTTTCGAGGAAAGATCTAGCCC
>Ga0209344_10001106_pt1 | contig 37719 bp, 33 predicted proteins | sample Cruoilmetagenom6_FD_187293 | JGI IMG/M metagenome (GOLD analysis project Ga0209344, IMG submission 187293) | Oil polluted marine microbial communities from Coal Oil Point, Santa Barbara, California, USA - Santa Barbara Oil Seep Sample 6 (SPAdes)... | ecosystem: Environmental > Aquatic > Marine...
GTGGCAAGAAAAATGCCGATAGCTGCCACCAGCAACGTGTTGAGCAAGCCCACCACGAAAGCGCGAAGATAGCTGTCATCATTTGTGTAAGGGACCAGCGTCTGGCCAATATCGAACCCGGCTCGCTCAGAGAAAAAACCGAACCCGGAGGCAATACCGGCGCGCGCCAGATTGTTTGCAGCATTGGAAATGCCGGTCCAGACCAGGTAGGCGACGACAACAATCACCAAAATTTGAAAAAACAGTCCGCGTACTTTTGGATCGTAAAGCAGTGACGCACGACCAGCATCATCAGCACCGCTATCGGCGCTCTCGGCATGAGCCATCCATCTATCCCCGTTTGTTTGCTCCGGTTGTTTTCACCGGTTTATCGCAAGGTACCACCGTCACCGGCAGCAAAATAGAATCGGCGCGGGAAGATCTCCCCGCGCCGAACAGATATTCTAGCGAACTGGTGGTGCGTACTGCAGGCCACCCTTCGACCACAATGCATTCTGGCCGCGCGCGATACCGAGCGGTGTGGATTCGCCAACATTGGCTTCAAACACTTCGCCGTAGTTACCGACAAGCTTGATCACATTGTAAGCCCAGTCATTGCCCAGACCCAGTGTTTCACCGAATGTGCCTTCTTTGCCGAGAAGACGCATGACGTTTGGATCAGTCGAGCTGGTCATTTCGTCAACATTGGCTGAAGTAATGCCCATTTCTTCGGCATTGATCATTGCAAAGTGAACCCACTTGACGACGGAGAACCACTGATCATCACCTTGGCGAACAACCGGTCCGAGTGGCTCTTTCGAGATCACTTCCGGAAGAACGACATGTTCATCAGGTGCGCTCAGGCCCAGACGAATGGCATACAGACCCGACTGATCGGTGGTATACACGTCACAGCGGTTTGCATCATAGGCTGCGTTGACTTCCTCCAGCTTTTCGAACACGACCGGGTTGTAAGTCATGTTGTTGGCTTTGAAGTAATCCGTCAGGTTGAGCTCGGTTGTTGTACCAGTCTGCACGCAAACCGATGAGCCCGAAAGCTGAAGTGCTGAATTCAGGTTCAGCCCCTTGCGGACCATGAAGCCCTGACCGTCGTAGTAATTAACGCCCGCGAAGTTGAGGCCCAGCTGGGTATCGCGGCTCATTGTCCACGTTGTGTTACGTGAAAGGACGTCAATTTCACCCGACTGCAGCGCCGTAAAGCGCTCTTTTGCGGAAAGTGGGCTAAACTTGACTGCGCTCGCATCGCCGAACACGGCGGCGGCAATACCGCGGCAAAGGTCTACGTCGATGCCTGTCCAATCGCCTGCATCGTTCGGTGCAGAAAATCCAGCCAGACCGGTGGATACACCACACTGGACGAAGCCCTTGGCTTTGACATCATCGAGTGTTGCAGCGGATGCTGCAGAAACGCTGAAACCAGCGACTACAGCCACGCCGGCCACAGCCGACAGAAGTGTTCTTTTCATTTTTACAACCTTTTTTTCCCAGTTTGTTGCCATTTGACAGAGCGTCACCAGCGGTTCCTGGTTGCTTCCTCCCGTCAAACGCTTTCAGCATACCATTCCGATTTCACCTGATCGTCAAGCCTTCCCATAACGAAATAGCCTTATGGTGAAGATACAATCCTTGGGGTCAGGATTTTCAATTTACAATCAATACCGTAAAAATCACCGTTGAAACCGATAGGTTTCAGCGGTTATCTTCCGATCAAATCAAAGCCAAACATCGATTGTCGCAAAGTGATCAACATTATGAATAAAAAGACTAAATTTAACGGACTCAACACCCGGCTGACGCATTCGGGCAATGACCCTTTTGACTATCACGGCTTTGTAAACCCTCCTGTCGTCCACGCATCGACAGTACTGTTTCCCGACGCTGAAACCTTGGCGACAAGAAACCAGAAATATACCTATGGCACGCGCGGTACACCGACCTCTGATGCTTTGGCCCAAGCCATTGACGAACTTGAAGGCTCGGCAGGCACCGTAATCGTGCCTTCCGGTCTGGCAGCATTGACTGTCGCCCTTCTGTCAGTCGTTGAATCCGGTGATCATATCCTGATCGTTGATTCTGTTTACGGACCAACGCGTCGCTTGTGCGACACCCTGCTCAAGCGGTTGGGTGTAGAGACAACCTACTATGACCCGATGATAGGTGAATCGATTGGCGAACTGATCCGCCCAAACACCAAGCTCGTTCACACTGAAGCACCCGGCTCGAATACCTTCGAGATGCAAGACATTCCGGCCATTACCCGCATTGCTCACGAAGCTGGCGCTATAGTCAGTCTCGACAACACCTGGGCAACTCCGGTGTATTTCAAACCGCTGGATCATGGCGTCGATATTTCAATCCATGCCGCCACCAAATATCCCGCCGGTCATTCGGATATCCTCATCGGAACGGTTTCGGCAAACGATGCGCATTGGCCGGCACTGCATGAAACCTTCCTGACCACAGGCATGTGCACCGCGCCCGACGACATCTACATGACACTTCGCGGATTGCGAACAATGGGTATCCGGCTCGAGCGTCACCAAAAAACGGCACTCGCGACTGCCAAGTGGCTTGAAGGAAAACCAGGCGTGGCCCGCGTTCTTCACCCTGCCCTGGAAAGCTTCCCCGGCCATGAAATCTGGAAACGTGACTTCAAAGGCGCAAGTGGCATCTTCTCCATTGTTTTGGACGCGCCCGATCCGACCGACCACAAAAAGAAGGCTCATGCATTTTTGAATGCTTTGGAACTGTTTGGAATGGGCTATTCTTGGGGCGGTTATGAAAGCTTGGCTGTCCACGTTTTTCTCGGCGACAGAACCATAGCAAAGGCACCGGAGGAAGGCCCGGTGATTCGACTGCAAATTGGCCTCGAGGATGAGGAAGACATATTTGCCGATCTCGACCGCGCGCTCGATGCAGCAGCCAGAATATAGCTGACCTTGCCGAAGGGCCAACGTCGAACGACCCGCACTTATTTTCCGAACTCCTGATCCGGCAACGTCACGATAAACCGGGAGCCCGAAGTGTAGTCCGCATCCAACCGGATATCACCCAAATGGCTTTCGGCTATCCGTTTGCACAATGCCAGACCCAGTCCCGCACCTTCATAGGAACTTTCATCATGATGCAACCGGTAAAAGGCTTCAAATATTTCAGCGCTATGCGACGGTTCAATCCCGATGCCGTTATCGGTGACGGCTAATTGACAAACACCAGCCTGTACTTCCGCTTCTATTTGTATTTCCGGCAGCACGCCGGGTGCAGTATACTTCATGGCGTTGGCAAGCAGGTTTTGCAACAATTGAACAATAAGACTGAAATCGGCTTTCACAGAAACACTGGCATCGACACGAATTCGCGCTTTGGAGTCCGCAATTTCCTTAGCAACATTTGCCAGCGCCGAATCAATTGCATCAACCAGATTGAAGTGCTGGCGATCCAGCGCCCGGTAGGCCTCTCTGGAAAAAGCCAAAAGACGACTGACCAAGCGCTCCAGCCGGCTTATTTTCTCGGTCAAATGTTTGGCGTAAAGCGGTAGGCGGGCCATGTCGCCGCTAGCCAGATCTTCTGAAATCAATTCGGCGAAAGAACGCACCTGGCGCAATGGTGCTTTGAGGTCATGTGAAACGATGCCCGTGAATTGCTCAAGCGCATGGTTCTGCCGCTGCAATTCCCGCGACTGGCGGGCAATGTGATCCTGCGCCAGCCTTTGTTCACTGATATCGCGGCCGATTGAAACAAGCTCCACAGGCTCGCCGTCTTCGAATACCATCAAGTTGGACCAAAGAAAGATAAATGGGCGACCGTCATGCATATAGACTTGTTGCTCATAGGTCTTCATTGGTTGTTCTGGCGTGAGACTGCGAATATGCGCCATTGCAGTTTCGTGCTCGGATTCATCAATGAAATCCTCGAACTTCCGTCCAATTATTTCTTCGGGCGTCTTCCCTATCAGGTCAGCGTAGAATGGATTAACATAGAAAAGGGTTGTGTCCGGTTTGGCCCGCGTGATTGCATCTGGAAGTTGACACACCAGACTTTCGAATTCCTTTTCGCTGCGCAACAGCGATGCTTCAATCTCATGCAACTTGCTGATGTCTTCAACAGACACGATTAAGGCAGGCCCTTCATAGTCTCGATAAGGTTCAATTCGAACGTGACATGGGTAGGTCTCGCCGTCGCAACGGGTTTGAATCCCTTGGTAGGTAATTCTTTTCTTGGCCATGGAGACAAGTGGCGCAATTTTGTCGCGGATATCCGTGCCATCAGCGGGGCGATTGAACGAGTCAAAACGCAGCGCGCGATTCTCGTCAGCCTTTACGCCACGCATGCCCCGAGCCATCTTGTTGGTCAGCCGAACTTCCAACGTTTCCGGATCAATCAGATAGATCTCTTCCGAAATCGCCTCAAGGATTTGTCCCAAACGCTCGGATTGGGAATTCATTCGTAACAGAGCCGTAATTTCTGTTCGAACTCCTACCCGGTAGTTTTCCGGCGTCACTCTTTCTTCGATTTGAAGCCAGCGGCTTCCGTCAATTTCCTGAACAATCACCCCATTGGGCTCTCTATGCGCCTGCATCCGGGTCGCAAGCCATTCTTCCCAACTCGCGTGGGTTTCACCAGCTTCCGGATACTGCCCAAGCGCCAGCCCGTGGCGCATGATGTATTCAAACGAACTTCCGGGCACAAGAGCTTCAGCAGAAGCCGCATAAAACGATCGATAGGCATCATTGCAGAACACCAGCCGATCTTCATTGTCATAAATGACAAAGCCTTCTTTGATAAAAGCAAGGGCATCGGAAAGCACGCGCATCAAATGCAGTTGATCGGCCTGAACAATTTCGAACTCACTCAGGTCACGCACCAGGTAGACCTGTGCTACGAATGTGCCTTGCTTGTTTTTAACGCGATTGGTTGTCAGCGTTCCAATGAAGTGGGTTCCATCTTTGCGGCGACACTCGATTTCCCATTTCTGTTTGTCACCGGCAAAATCATGCGTGACTTTGTCTGCTGGCAATGCGCTTCCGGATTCAATTTCCCTGAAAAGCTTTCCAACATGGACTCCCGTCAGTTCAGCATCGTCATACCCAAAGGCTGTAAAGGCCGATTCGTTTGCAAAGCAAATTGTGCCTTGGATATCAGTTATGATTCCCGGATCGGGGAATGACTCATAGAGAGCTTCTCCAAGATTGAGTGAAGCCAGATCAAAAAGTGTCGTTCCAAATTCGGCAACATCATCCGACCGGTGCTCGTTGTCGGTATTGCTGTCTAATTTGGATCGTCGTCGCATGAATTCTCAAATCTCTTTCCAAGAAACTCGGACATGATGAACGTGATTGCCTGTGCGTCAATTTCATCTTTACCGATGCGAAAATCCACACCGAAGTCCGGAAAAGATTGAAAATAGTCACCTGTTATGTCCGATGATATCAATCCGATCGGACCGGTGAACCCGGCATCACGCAACTTTGGTGCTGTTTCGCGGAAATCCATGCGAGGCGTCAAACGGTTGTCCAGAAAAATCATGTCTACCGGTTCATTTTCCAAAAACCTGACTGCTGTATCGATATCTTCAACACAGCCTAGCGCGATTGCCGGATTGGAAAATCCAGCCAGTTTGCGCTCAAATAACAAATGTTCACTCTGATCATCATCCACCAACAAGATCGTCACCATCGAAGTCGGTTTATCAGAATTAGCTTCAGACATAAGCTGTTTCCTAATTGATCAGTCCAGCCCTGATCGAAACAGCGACCATATGGGCCCGATTGACAACCTTCAACTTCCGCAGGATGGTTGCCGTGTATGAATTGACCGTATGCTCAGACAGTTTCAATTTCTTCGCTATTTCCGCCGAAGTGTTTCCTTCTGACGTCAACAAGACGAGTTGGATTTCCCGCTCGCTCAAATTGGTCTGGAAATCAATTGAAAGAATCACCTCGTAATAGCGCTGAAAAATGATTGCTGCCTCATAGGATACCTGCGCCAACTCTTCGGTCGAAATACCGCCACTACGGCCAATTAACAACAGCCCGTAACGTCGCCGCATGGGAGTTGTCAGAGGAATCGCAACCATTGTTTCGCCTTCGCCAAACAACATCAAAGGCGACGGCAGCTCATCGCCGACCGCAGTGATGACCGAAGGCACAGCAGATGTCAGCAATTGGGAAATCGGAACATCTTTCGTCCGGTCGAACCGCTTGTCGAGCTCGCCCAACTGCATACTGGCCCAACTGTGCAGATGCATTTCACTTTCATACCTGAAACTCTCGGCTTCCGAAGACAGTTCGACCAGGCCGAATTCGCTGAACTTGCTCGCCGTCGCCAAAGATTTGAACAGGCGAAAAAAATCCATGCGATTGAGTGCCCGGTGCAACTCATCACCAACATGCAAAGTGCTATTGCGCTCTACTTCAGATACGATCTCGGTCAAAAGAATTCTCCACCACCATCCCACGACATTTCCGGTGCAGGTTAAAAGCATTCCCGTTTTGCAATATACATTTCACGGAAACCATACCGACCAGAAAGAACCAAAAATACTACGCTAAATATAGATAAAGCCAACGAAATAACCGTAGTAGTTTTTCTAAAAACATAAATAAAAAAGAAAACAACGTGCGCTTTACGAACACAGCTTAACGCGAGTCCGCGATATTCGAAGATAGCCAAATCTAGCACCCTCAAAATACTGCGCATTTCCCGAGCCTGAACATTGAGATCATTGGCACAAAAACGCGGCCAAACTGTCGGTCCAAACAGTCATTGCCAGGATAACGCGATTGAAATCATCACGATAGGACTTCGGCTCATTACACTAAGTATTACACCAGACATGATGGCGACCCCTGCAGGATTCGAACCTGCGACCATCGGCTTAGAAGGCCGGTGCTCTATCCAGCTGAGCTAAGGGGCCGCAAAAACCACCAAGGTGATTTGATACATGGTCGTCACCAACCGCCCGACAAAAAAGGTCGGATCAGTGGGTCCAAGGTTGTTTGCGGTCGTAACGGAAATTGTCGGAATAGGCTATTTTTCGACGCTTTGGTCGATTGGGTTCAGCAATCCGATAGGCGATTCCATGCCGCTTGGCGTACGCAACTGCCTCTTCAAGCGTGTCAAAACGCAAACGGATTTGCTGCTTCATATCGCCGGAACTTGTGTAGCCCATGATCGGGTCAATTTTGCGGGGAATTTCAGGGTCGAAATCCAGTTGCCAATGCTGGCAGTTGGCTTTTCCCGACTGCATCGCCGTTTTCGCGGGTTGATAAATCCTCGCCGACATCTGCCCTCGCCTTGTATCTGGGGCCAAAGCGCCAGTACCGCCTGGATGCCCGTTTCTGATTTGCCGCTGCCCATGGCTTGAAAAAACCGGATAAGCAAATACTGCAAATTGGTCGGAGCGGAGAGATTCGAACTCCCGACCCTCTGGTCCCAAACCAGATGCGCTACCAGGCTGCGCTACGCTCCGAACCATTGAAAACCGAAGTTTTCCGAGAACCACTTGGTACTGTAGTTTTCGGAGTTGTCGATAACCGAAGCCGAACCGAACCGCAAGAGAGCAAACGCACAAAAATGTCTTGTCAGTGCGGAAAATACGATATGCATCTCCGCCCACCACTTATACCTGCGCTGACAGCGACTTGAACAACCCTGTCCGCGCCTAATAAATTTCTATTCCCGGATGAATGACCTGGTCGCCGGGCAAGATTCCTTGAGAAGCTGCCTCGCCTGCGTTGATTTCCAAAACATAGCGAATGGGTCCGGGAGATGCGATGATCGCCTCGGAAAACGGCACCGTGTCGGCCGCAATGGCCTCAATCACCCCGTCAGGACGGATGAAGAGCATATCGAGCGGCAGGATTGTGTTTTTCATCCACATCAGCACATCACGGTTTTGCTCGAAATCAAACAGCATGCCGTGATCTCTGGCCATTTCCGTCCGGTTCATTAACCCGACCGCGCGTTCTTCTTGCGTGTCAGCAAGTTCAACGCTGAACGAAACCGGCCCTTTTTGGGTCTCGATAATGAGTTTGTCGGGAGAGACGGTGAATTCAACCGCCTGCAGCGGCAGCATCATCGCCAACGAACCAACCAGCAAAAACGTGAAAAACCTGATAGGCGCGGCCAGATTCTTGAATACGGACCGGCGTGCCATATTCATTTGCTCAATGTGATTTGGGCGTTAAGGAATCAATATCCGGATGGATTTCAGCGGCCATCAGGCCTTTTTCACCGTCGCCGAAGCGAACCAGAACCGATTGTCCGGGTCGCAATTCAGTCAAACCAAAGCGTCGAAGTGTTTCCATATGGATGAAAATGTCTTCAGTACCTTCACCGCGGGTCAGGAACCCAAACCCTTTGGTCCGGTTAAACCACTTGACGATTGCCCGTTCCATCCCGCTGCTGGGTTGAACCTGAACATGCGTGCGGACCGGTGGCAATTGTGAGGGGTGCACAGCGGTCGACGTATCCATGGAAAGAATCCTGAAGGTCTGGTAACCGCGATCCCGTTTCTGAATTTCACAAACGATGCGCGTTCCTTCGAGCACAGTCTGATAACCGTCGCGTCTAAGGCAGCTGACATGCAACAGGACGTCTTCCATACCGTTGTCGGGAACAATGAAGCCGAAGCCCTTTGCCACATCAAACCACTTGATTACACCGGAGATTTCAATCAGATCTACAGCATCAGCCGCGGACCCAACTTCCATCTCGCTTTTCTGCGACGACCTTTCCCCCATACGGTTGCCTCTCCGATACTCGCCACACAGTGAGAACTGATTCTCATTTGAAACAATAGCATCCTATTCACGCTTTTGGGCAAGTCCCTCGCTAAAAACTTCCGGCAACCCGGGTTTTTCTCCATTCTATTTTCGACAGTGGTTGCTTTCCATAGTAATATTTGTTTTCAAGACCCCTAAGCTTTCAGGGGTATAGACGGAGTTATCTCATGCGCTATTTGCACACCATGGTTCGCGTAAAAGATGTGGACATCTCGCTTGATTTCTACTGCGCCAAAATGGGATTGGAAGAAATCCGTCGGATTGACAATGAGCAAGGTCGCTTCACGTTGATTTTCCTTGCCGCCCCGAAAGACAGGGAAAATGCCATCGCCAACAAGGCGCCGATGATAGAGCTTACCTACAATTGGGACCCTGAAGATTATGATGGCGGGCGCAATTTCGGGCACCTCGCCTACTCCGTCGATAATATCCATGAGTACTGCAGTGCTTTGATGGCCGCTGGCGTGACCATCAATCGTCCACCCCGTGATGGTCGCATGGCATTTATCCGCTCTCCTGATGGAATCTCGATCGAACTCCTTCAGGAGGGAGAAGCATTGACGCCTGTCGAGCCTTGGATCTCCATGGACAACACTGGCAGCTGGTAAGGAAAACAACCTCTGGTTCGTCACAACACACCTTTTGGTAAGCCTCATGAATGGTTTCGCGGCTAATCTGGGTATGACTGGCAGGCAAAGTCATGCTTTTGCCCCAATTGACACCCATGCGAAGCCATGGCTTTTACTGGCAATCTGCGTGCCCGGATTCGATATCCGCGCGTTTCTTTCCATACCCTGAAGGGGTGATCCGGCGTACAAGGGACGTCGAACCGACCGGAGAACGGGGATTAATGACCAAAAAGCGGGACAGCGGAGGCGCTATCAATCGTAATCGCATTGCCGATTTCGCCATTGCTCCTGCCGAATTCCCTTCCCGCAGCATCACTCTTTCTCGCTTGATATCGAATCCTGGGTCAGCCTTGGCGATTTTAGCCCTGTCCACGCTGCCATTGAGTTCATGTGTCAGCACGTCGGACAACCAGTTTTATGGCTATACACCCAGCTTGTCTGTTCCCGGAGAAACCATCGCCAGTGATTCGCCGGAAGATGTTGCGCAAACCGCCGACGGGTCTGACAACGACCAGATATCCGTAGCAGCCAGCGCTGAAGGCGACGCCGACGGCCAAACTTTGACAGCCATGGCGCCGGCCCAAACCAACCAGCCAAGTGTTGATGCACTCAATGTCGGCATAACCCAGAATTCAACCGCAAATCCCGGCGGCAATCTTTATACACTCAATCAGCCGGACGCTGATTCGCCGACAACGGTGCCAATTCCCGGCTCAGCGGAGCGAAGTGCAACAGCTCCGATGGAAGTCGCAGCGCTACCCCAACCCGTTTCAACTGCAGATACCGCTTCTACCCAGGCAACTGAAGCCACCATTGCTGAATCCGCAGTTGAGCCAGCCACAGAAACCGTCCGTCCGGTGGCCCTTGCTGAACCAGCAAGGAATAAATCACTGTTCAGCCGCATTTTCGGTTCCACAACTTCACCTCCCAATGACGTACCTGGTGGTGCCAGAACCAAACCCATCCAACAGAATTCACTGCGCAGCGACATCAGGGTGTCCCGTGCCTCAACCGACTCAGGCGGCGGGTTGCCCGGCGTGAGACTTTCGTCACTGTTTGAAATCAAGACCGGCAACGATGAAGATGGTGAGAACGCATCCGGGGTTGAAGTCGCCTCTGCAGGTGGCCTGGCACGACTCGCCCCACGCGGCCTTCACATCCAGACCGAACGCGTCGATGTAGCCTGTCTCAAGCCACAATTGATCAAATTGATCAAAAAGGTTGAGAGACATTACGGTCGTCCTGCAGTCATCACATCCGGCTACCGCAATCCAAAACACAATCGCAAGATCGGCGGCGCTCGCAATTCACGCCATACTTCTTGCGAGGCTGCTGACATTCAGGTCAAGGGCGTCAGTAAATGGCAACTGGCCACCTATTTGCGTTCAATACCCGGTCGCGGCGGCGTGGGCACTTATTGCCACACCCGGTCCGTCCATTTGGACATCGGCACTGAGCGCGACTGGAACTGGCGCTGCCGCCGACGCAAGAAATGATTTCGGCTGGCGGGTTTTCTCAGGCATTTCTCCCGATTTGACGCCCTTGTCACCCATTCATCCACGCTCACCAAACATTCGTGACATTTTTTTGAAATTAGGGCGATTCAGAGCTTGCCGGACGCAAGCGACCTGACTATAAAGCGCCTCGCACGCGCCCTTCGTCTATCGGTTAGGACGCCAGATTTTCATTCTGGAAAGAGGGGTTCGACTCCCCTAGGGCGTGCCACTGTTTTCCTCACATCTGACATAAGAAAACCAGACCAACCGCCTATGCGGGCAGGTTTGTAAGCAATCGCTTTATTGTCGGCACCTGCCGAATCACCTTTTCAGATATCCGGGAATCGATATCCCGGCTGATTATTTGAACAAGCCACGCATCTGTGTGCCGGCCTGAAACAGGCCTCCCGCTACTCAGCGAATCAGGATTTCGAGATCGCTCAGTCCATCGATGCTGCCAACCAACCGGTCTCCTTGATTGAGTGTGCCAACACCTGCAGGCGTACCGGTAAAAATCAGATCCCCCGGCATCAGTTTCACCGATTCACTGCAGTGGGCAATCACCTCCGGCACGGACCAGATCAAATTGGATATATCGGCCTGCTGACGGGTCTCTCCGTTGACCTGTAGGGCAATACGCCCGGAACTGACATGACCGCGCTCCACAGGCCTCAGCGCGCCACAGGGGGCTGACATGTCAAACGACTTCGCCCAATCCCACGGACGCCCCATATCCTTGGCCAGCTTTTGCAGATCTCGGCGCGTGAGGTCGAGGCCGACCCCATAGCCCCAAATCGCATCCAGCGCCTTCTCGACAGGCAAAGCAACGGCCTCGACACCGATGGCAACCACCAATTCGATTTCGTGATGCAAATCCGATGTCAGAGGCGGATAGGCAACCACAGCGCCGCTGTCACAAACCGCATCAGCAGGCTTGGTGAAGAAGAACGGCGGCTCACGATCAGGATCCTTGCCCATTTCGCGCGCGTGTTCAGCGTAATTGCGCCCAACGCAGAATATCCGGCGTACGGGAAACCGCGCCGAACTGCCCTCAACAGCAACACTGGCCTGTGCAGGCGATTCTATCACAAAGTTCATAGGTCGAGTTCCTTGGTTGGAAATGAGCACATTGATATGCTCAGTTCGCTAAAGATCCAGCTGAAAACATCCGAAATAAAACATCATCGACACCAACAATCGCAACCAAACGGCGCATGTCTAGACCGAATGTGTCGGCAAGCCCTTCGAAACACGGATTAATTGAACACGAAGGTCTCACCCTCAGGAGACCGGTATTCCATCGGCCCGATGATTTCGCATTTGTCCAGATCGAAAACCGCCTTGCCACGTCCAAGTGGCTGGTTTCTCATCGCACGTTCCATGATGGCTCTGGCAATTGGATTATCGGATGGCAAATTCACACCCCCCACCCCGGCTCCAAACTCAGTCGAGAATCTACACGACGATGTCGTGTCGGTAATTGGATCGCAGTCCGGTGTTCCCACAGGAATGAGCGAAATCCTTGCATGGCCTGGACCGTTGATGGCATAGCACCATTGACCATCGCATTTTAACTTTGGAAAAATTGAACCGCGCGAACCAATGACAGCCTCTGTCAGTGTTCCAACCATATTCATTGTTTTCGAGAAGCGCCCGCGTACTGAGGTGTTCAGACAAGCTTCCTTTGGTTGCGCTCTGATTTTTGCCTGCTTTAGCGCAATTTCATTCTGCATTATTTGGTAGTTCGCTATGTCTTTTTGATTGGTTTTATCCAGAATAATAAGCTCAAGAGCCAAGCTAATGGCCCGTTGCGTATGGGCCTTCAACACCTTCAGGTTTTTCAGGGGTAATTTACCCCAGTCATAGTCGCGAATGATTTGTCCGTTAAACTCGATAAATTGATATGCATCCGGATAATCCTCAGCCAGATCGGCAGCCATACCTTTGTAATTTACGCAGCCCCTTGTCCCGCAATTTCGACGTTCGGAAACAAATAACCCCGGCGACATATAGAAATTTCCGGCAAAAAACCTGTCAAGTTCGTCTTTGGCTTTCGAAGCCTGATACTCAGTTATTTGATACAAACTGAACAACACATAATAAGTGATTTTGGAAGATTTGCTCGTGAACTGGGCTATATACAAGTCGCTGTTTTTGCTCTTTGGCTTTACAAAAACGATGTTCTCGAAGGCATCACTCTGATAGGTGGCCTGTTTTCCGGGAACTTTTTCAACGTCGGCTTCCATATCCTCGGTAACCAGAATTTTCGCCTGGTCCGGCAACAGGGCCTCGATATCATCGCGCTCCTCTTCAAAGAAATAGGGCTTTGCAGAGGTTATCGTCTCATAATTGCCCAACCGCCTGTCCCATTGGACTCGGGCACCCATTCTTCTGTTTTCTGCTTCCTGTTGGGCTTCGATGGCCTCTTTCTCGAGACTTTGTTTCAAACTCGCCATTCGGGCTTTGCCGCGATCATCGCCAATTCGCGCCAGATAAGAATACATATCCTGGGCAAGGTCGATATTCTTCTCGACACCCTGCCCCGTCTCGACCATTTCAGCCAGGATGAGCAGAGCAGAGTTATTTCCGTTCTTGGCCGAAACACCAAGCCACCAAGATGCCTGGGAGTAAATTGCGTCATTGAATCCCGGCCCCGGATACATGCGCGCAGATTTGATCATGGCTTGGGCAAGCTCAAAACTCGCCTCGGGATCACCCTCTCTGGATGCGGCTTTCAATTCGGGATATTCTTTCCAATCACCAAAAACTTCGCGAAGTCGCCTTCCGAGCTTGTGCTCAAAAACGGCACTATCGCCCTTTCCCAGACGGCGCACCCTTTCCAGCCCTTCAAAGCCTGATGGTGTAGAATTGACAGTTTTCTCTATTTTCGCAGTTTGCTTGGCTTGCTTGGCTGTCGACTTCGAGCTCGCCACTTCATCACTTTGAGCTATGGCTTTAGGTGCAGAAAACTTGCTGGTGATGCGGGTGAAGCTGAAATTGCTGCAGTCACGATGCAACATTTTGCCGTTGAGGTTTTCCTGCTGAGAATCGAGATTCCCCTTCATTCGAACCATGACGTATTTGGATGGCTTCTTAACCCACTTCCGGGGCTTGAATTCCAGTTTGGTGCCAGAACTGGTTTTCTGGTGTTTATCGACATAATGCGTATAGACGCCAAATGGGGATGATTTGTCTCCATACCGACCAAATTCAAAAACAGCCAGTTGATGGCCGCGCCGTTCGAAAACCGTGACCGTTGCTGGAGTTAAAGTCTGCCCGCACCTGTAGGATCCCGAATACACTCCATGCATTCCTGACCGATCAGCATCCAGATATCCGCGAACAGCAGCGACCGGATTGCCCGAATACTGCAATCCGCTTTCCTTGAGAAAGCTGGCAGCGGCTTCATTGGTGCCCGAACCGGCCGCGCCATCGATCGAAAGCTTGGGTGTTTGCACGACCCGCAAGAAACTCTGCACGATCCGCACGTCATCAGCAGATTGAGCAAATGCTTGAATACCAATCAGCGTCGTTACTATGGCAACCAACAAACGAATGAACATTGACAATACCCACCCTTGAAACTCGAATAACCGTTTGGAAGGAAATAATCGGTATTTTGCCTTACAGATCAGATATTTACTACCATCCAGCTTTTCCACTTAACACCATAGCTAAAATTGCCAATTTTTGCATTTTATCCATCAATGTATACTAATGAAGCAGATAAAACACCGATGATCAGAGACTTTTCAAAACCACTGCACAGTAAATCCCAGCTCTCATCCGGTTCACCTCGCAGGAGCAGCATCCATCAACCGCAATTGCACACGCCGCATTCCTTGCCAATAATCGGCTGAAAGCGTTCCCACGAAATGGAAACTGCTGCCTTGTCCTGCCAGCAACGCCTGCCCCATTGGCGTTTGAGCGGCGCGGAAAGCAATGCCGTCCAACGTCCCACCGCCAGGCGCGCCAATGGTGATCTTGATGTGGTCCTGACCCACAATCTTGGCAAACTTCAGAGTTTGGGCTGGAAGGGCAAACACCGGCTGCGGATGACCGGATCCATATGGCCCTGCTCGCTCAATGAGATCGACCAGTTCCAGGGTTGCGCCGGAAGCTGCAAGTGCTGCATCGATTTTCAGGCGATGGCCATCACGCAACTTGGCGATATCCGTGGCGCCCTGCTCCTCAAGAAAGCTGCGCAACGCTCCCAGCTTGCTCTCTTTCACCGTCAAACCCGCAGCCATTGCATGGCCGCCGCCTTTTTCGAGAAGCCCTTTGTCGACTGCTCTGCGTACCACCCTACCAAGATCAAAACCTGGAATTGAGCGTCCAGAACCGGTGCCCTTGCCGTTCGCATCAATGGCAATGGCAAAAGCCGGTCGCCGAAAGCGTTCTTTCAGCCGGGCGGCAATCAGGCCAACAATTCCCGGATGCCAGCCCTTGCGTTCGCTCAACAGAATTGATGGTCCTTCGCCGCCGCCAATTTCCGCTTCAACTTCTGCCATTGCCTCTTCCAGCATGGCAGCCTCAATGGCTTGTCGCTCGCGATTGAGTTCATCCAACCGAACAGCGATGGAGTCAGCCTCATTGGCGTCTTCAATCGTCAAAAGATGGGCACCCAGCGCTGCATCACCAATCCGACCACCGGCATTGATCCGCGGACCAACCAAAAAACCGAAATGATAGGGGCTGACAGGTCCATTGACACCAATCTTGCGGAAAAGTGCGGCGAGCCCCTGATTGTTCATCAATCGCGCAGCCAGCAGTCCCTTGACGACAAATGCCCGGTTGAGCCCTTTGAGGGGCACCACATCACACACTGTTGCCAGCGCAACCAGATCGAGCTGTGAGATCAAATCGAATTCGACTTTCGCCACATCATCGCGACTGCGCAACTGACGGCTGACATTGACCAGGACCATGAAGACCACGCCACAGGCACACAGATGGCCAAGTCCGGAGAGATCATCCACGCGGTTCGGATTTACCAACGCGTGGGCGGTCGGCAGTTCCTCGCCCACCTGGTGGTGATCGATCACCACCACATCGATTTTTCGTTCGGCAGCAGCAGCAAGCGACTCATGGCTGGTGGAACCACAATCGACCGTCACAATCAGCGTTGCGCCTCGCTCAATCAGCGACGCTATCGCCTGCGGATTGGGGCCATAGCCCTCAAAAATACGGTCTGGAATGTAGATCTCCGCCTCAATACCGCAAGCGCGCAGAAATCGAAACAGCAGGGCCGACGAAGCTGCTCCGTCAACATCATAGTCACCAAAGATGGCGACTTTCTCACCCGCGGCAATTGCCGAGACTATTCGCTCGGCGGCGCGGTCACATTCCGTCAGTGTCGAAGGATCTGGCATGAGCGATTTGATCGTCGGATCGAGAAACTGCCCGGCCGATGCACGGTCAACGCCGCGCGCTGCCAGCACCCGAGCAATGATGTCCGGCAGACCTGTTTCCTGAGCAATGGCGATGGCCCGGTTTTCACCAGCCGAATCCAATCGCGCGACCCACCCCTGCTCGGAAAGCGAGCTTTCCACGCCGAGAAAGGCACTTGTTTTCTCAGGTGGTTTAGGCGATTGCGGCATTTTTGAACCTTCTACGGTTGACTGGAAACAAGGCCACCTACAAATCAAAAGTCATAACTGATCGGATTGAATCGGCAAAGCCGCTAATGAAACTGCTGCGTTCCCGCAACAAACCCATTCGCAAGTTTTGCTTTCATGGTGCGGCCATACCTCAAATAGCCACCGCCCAACAAAGCGCGCCACGGCACAAGCCAAAACTGACAAAATTTTGACACCAAATCACCCTGATTGATGGCGGAACGAAGAACCCACCCTGCGAATTGTTATGGGAGTCGAGCAAATTCATAACGAAAGCTCGACGGCTTTTTAACCAAAGGAGCTTTCCATGCGTAACAATATCGTAAAAACAGCCGCCTTCGGCCTGGCTGCCACCTTGCTTACAAGCACGGCAGCACTTGCCGATTTCAACGCCTCAGCCACGACTGATCTCAACATTCGCAGCGGTCCTGGACCTCAATTTGAAGTCGTTGGCACTATTGCAAATTCAGACTCAGCCACCGTCAGCGGCTGCATTGAGGGCAGCAAATGGTGTCAGGTCAACTACAACGGAACCACAGGCTGGTCATATTCGCAGTACCTGTCCGCCGACATGACGGGCGAACGCGTTGTGATCTCCGCAGCACCACAATCAGCCCAGATCCCGGTTGTCCAGTATGACAACACCGGCACCAATGTCACCGTCGGAGCTGCCGGTGGGGCAATTGCTGGCGCGCTGATCGCTGGACCTGTTGGCGCAGCCATCGGCGGCGCGGCCGGTCTCGCAGCAGGCGCGGCAGTATCACCGCCCGCAAACGTCCAGAACTATGTGATGGAAAACCGTGGCGACCCGGTCTATCTCGAGGGTGAAGTCGTGGTCGGGGTTGGCGTGCCTGAAACCGTCGAATTGCGGTCGGTACCAGACTACGAGTACCAATATGTCAACATCAATGGCCAGCCTGTTCTGGTTGATGGTAGCACCCGTCAGGTTGTTTACGTCTACCGCTAAGCAAACATAGCCTCCCTCCCGAAAGGCGCCTCTGGGGTTTCCCCCGGAGGCGTTTTCCTTGTCGGTGCGATGTTTTTGGCAAACAGCGTTGCCAACGAAAATGGACCCGCCGGGTGTGTGCCGGCAGGTCCATGCAAAAATCACGTACCGATAAGGCTTCCGGTCAGTCGAACTTCGTCAAATCCTGGTGTTGCGCCTTGATCTCACGCACCGTACGTGAGGAGGACCGCATGACGATGGTATGGGTCCAGATTGCTGATTTGGAGAATTTCACGCCCTGCAGCAGATTACCGTCGGTTACACCCGTGGCCGAGAACAACACATCGCCTTTGGCCATTTCTTCCATCTTGTAGATACGCTTTGGATCACTGATCCCCATCTTGGCGGCGCGGGCAATTTTCTCAGCCGAGTTCAGCTCCAAGCGGCCTTCCATCTGGCCACCAATGCAGCGCAAAGCTGCAGCAGCCAAAACACCTTCCGGAGCGCCACCAATACCAAGATAGATATCGATACCGGTTTCGTCGGGATTGGTTGTGTGAATGATGCCGGCAACATCGCCATCGCCAATCAGGCGAATTGAGGCTCCGGTAGCGCGCACTTCGTCGATCAGTTTGGCGTGACGCGGGCGGTCCAGAATACAAGCAGTAATATCACTGACCGGAACACCTTTGGCCTTGGCCACAGCGTGAATGTTCTCCGAAGCCGTCGCATCCAATGAAATGGTGTTGGACGGATACCCAGGACCGATTGCGATCTTTTCCATGTAAACATCCGGCGCATACAGCAGGCTGCCTTTTTCTGCCAGTGCGATGACCGCAAGAGAGTTGGGCAGGTTTTTGGCGCAGATCGTTGTGCCTTCCAGAGGATCAAGCGCAATATCCACCGCCATGCCTTCCTTGGTGCCCACTTCTTCGCCGATATAGAGCATCGGTGCTTCATCACGCTCACCTTCGCCGATCACAACCGTGCCATCGATCGGCAAGCAGTTGAGTTCCCGGCGCATGGCATCAACGGCGACTTGATCGGCCGCCATTTCATCACCACGTCCCCGCAGACGCGCCGCTGCCACCGCTGCACGCTCTGTGACACGAGCAATTTCGAGCGTTAGAATACGATCTAGGCTCTTGTGAGTGGTGTTCTTGCCAGGCATGGAGGTTCCTCTTGGATCAGGGCTGAGCGGCGGGTCCGGTTGCTGCGGTCATACAGCGCCGAATCGCACCATAGCAACGGCAAACACCAAAAAATGTCGTTAAATTTCGGGCTTCTGGCAAATCTTTTTAACTAAATCGATTGAAGCCACACCCTTCACTGGCCAACAATCCAATCAGGCGTTGCCATTGGTCCGCTCTATCCGGATGACCTGCGGCTCGCCACGCAGATAACCTTCCGACCGGATGCCTTCCACAGCCTCACGCACGCTGGCTTCCGTGGTTGCATGGGTCACCAGAATAATGGTCTTGAGGTTGTCTGCGTCTTTATGCTTCGCCATCGTACGTTGAACGATAGATTCCAGCGAAATGTGGCTCTTCGCCATCTGGCCGGCTACCGAGGCGAAAACGCCAATCTTGTCGTCAACCTTCATGGAGATGAAGTAGCCACCTTCGTGGCTGCGCATTTCTGCCTGCACATAGGGGTTGAGATGTTTTGCCGGGCGCCCGAGAGCTGGGCCATGTTGATGCCCCGGCTGAGCCTTGGCGATATCAGCAATATCACCAAGCACCGCGGACGCAGTCGCATCACCACCGGCGCCAGGTCCTGACAACATCAGTTCACCCAAAATATCAGCTTGGATCGTAACCGCATTCGTGACCCCATCGACCTGCGCTATCATTGAATCAAACGGCACCATGGTTGGATGAACCCGCTGTTCGATTCCGGACACTGTCCGCTGAGCCACACCCAACAATTTGATCCGGTACCCCAGATCTTCGGCAGCATGGATGTCTTCAATGGAAATATTGGTAATACCCTCAATATAGACTTCATCACAGGCGATCTGCGTCCCAAAGGCCAGACTGGTCAATATGGCCAGCTTGTGGGCTGTATCAAAGCCACCGATGTCAAAAGTGGGGTCGGCTTCCGCGTAACCAAGCCGCTGGGCTTCGCTCAGACATTCGGCAAATCCCATGTTCTCTTTCTGCATTCGCGTGAGAATATAGTTGCAGGTACCGTTGAGAATTCCATAGACCCGACTGACCGAATTGCCTGTCAGACTTTCACGCATGGCTTTGATGACCGGAATGCCACCTGCAACTGCCGCTTCAAAATTGAGCAGCACGCCGGCTTCTTCCGCCATCTCTGCCAGCTCTACGCCGTGGCGCGCCAGAAGTGCCTTGTTGGCCGTTACAACATGCACGCCACGAGCCAAGGCAGCTTTGACCGAGCTATATGCCGGGTCACCGTCACCGCCGATCAATTCGACCAAAACATCAATATCGCCAGTACCCGCCAGCGCAACCGGATCATCAAACCAGACTGCTTTCGATAGATCGATGCCGCGATCCCGGCTGCGATCGCGGGCACAGACCGCAGTAATTTCAATCGGACGCCCGCAAATATCGGACAACATGTCTGTCCGGCTCTCGATAGCCGTAAACAAAGCTGATCCCACAGTGCCTAATCCGGCAATGCCGACTTTGAGCGCGTTCGTCATAATGAAGTCCATCCGTAGTGAAGCTGGCTTCGCCGAAAAGGCGAAGACCCGATATCGGGCGGGTTTACCGGCCAGTCAGTTCGGGGTCAACGCCGCGCGCTAAGTTGCACCACATTGTCGGTCGAATCACCGCCGACGGAGGCCAAAAAACGCTTGATGCTGCGGGCAGCCTGGCGAATGCGATGCTCGTTTTCCACCAGTGCAAGGCGCACATGATTATCGCCATGCTCGCCAAATCCGATTCCTGGCGCCACAGCCACATCAGCCTTTTCAACCAGCAATTTGGAAAATTCGAGCGATCCCATCTCGCGAAATGCTTCTGGAATGGGCGCCCAGGCAAACATTGTCGCAGGTGGCGGTGGAATCTGCCAACCCGCCTTACCAAAGGTATCGACCATCACATCCCGGCGCTTTTTATAGATATTGCGTACTTCCTCGATTTCCTTGCCATCGCTGTTCAGAGCGGCCGTTGCAGCCACCTGAACCGGTGTGAATGCACCATAATCGAGATAGGATTTTACCCGCGCCAATGCTGAAATCAGCCGTTCATTGCCGACAGCAAACCCCATACGCCAACCGGGCATCGAGAATGTCTTCGACATCGATGTGAACTCAACACAGACATCAATCGCACCGGGCACTTCCAATACGGAAGGTGGCGGAACATCATCGAAGTAGATCTCCGCGTAGGCCAGATCAGAAAGAATGATGATTTCGTGTTTTTTGGCAAACGCCACCACGTCTTTGTAAAAATCGAGCGTCGCGACCATCGAAGTCGGGTTGGATGGATAATTCAGTATCAAAGCAATCGGTTTGGGTATCGAGTGCCGAACAGCTCGGTCAAGCGCCTTGAAAAACTCTTCATCCGGCGAGACATCCAATGAGCGGACCACACCGCCCGACATGATGAAACCGAAATGGTGGATTGGATAAGTCGGGTTTGGACACAAGACCACATCGCCCGGTGCGGTAATCGCCTGCGCCATGTTGGCGAAGCCTTCCTTGGAGCCCATTGTCGCAACAATTTGGGTCTCCGGGTCCAGCTTTACGCCAAAACGACGTTGATAATAGGCCGCTTGCGCCCGGCGCAGTCCCGGAATGCCGCGAGAGCTGGAATACCGATGGGTGCGCGGATCCTGAACGACCTCGACCAGCTTGTCGACAATTGCCTGGGAAGTAGGAAGATCGGGATTGCCCATTCCAAGATCAATGATATCGGCCCCACCCGCTCGCGCAGTTGCCTTCAACCGGTTGACCTGCTCGAACACATAAGGCGGCAACCGCCTGATCTTGTGAAATTCTTCCATCGTCCTGCTCCCGGATCGGGGATTGATTAACTGGCTTGTTCGTCAAACCCAGCTTGATACTTAAAGTTGGTATAGCAAGCCAGCGATTTGTCTCCAATAGCGTCATGAAAACGCTACTTGGTGATTTCGGCTTCAGCATCACTGGCATGTGTGTTGGCTAAACTGCGCAACTCTGCAAGTCGCCGCCGATAGGCAGCTTCGGTTTCTTCACCATTGACCTCATCTTGTTTCAGCGCTTGGAATTCCTGCTTCATTGCATTGGCTTCGGCCGGAGTGAGTTGCGGCAATGCAGCATCTCTCTTGGTACCAAGATTGGGAAACTTGCCACCTGATGCGATTCCCGAATCCACAAAACCTTTGCGCGCGATTTTTTCCGGCCGATTGAACGGAACAGGAATGGGAGAAAGTACCGCAATGCCGGTTTTGACAGGTTCGTCAGACGTGGCGCTGGTAGCGGCGGGTGAAGTGGAGCTTTCGGGCATAGCTTTCGGTGCCGCATCTTCCAGCGATACAGTCTTGCAGCCTGTCAACACGACCAATCCCAGCAAAACCAGAAAACCCAATGCAGGTTTGACCGCATCGGCCCGGCAGGCGCTGACGATTTTGTTTTCGGTGCCGAACGTCATCTCAACCTTTCATATTCAATGGTGGCGTTGGCCATGACATTGCCAAAAAAACAATCTATCAATGACATATACGGCCTTTCCAAGGCTTGAAAGACACTAACTGGCCAAACTGAAAACACACGCTGGAACTACGCGCAATTACAAGAAGCCGGCAAAAAAGCAGGCACCAACTGCCACCCTGGGGAGGCAAACATGACCGACAAAACTGACGCAAGTGACGAGAACACTGGCAGCTCAAAGCCGCAAACTCCGAGCGTGGAAGCCTATATCGTCAAAGATCCAGAAAAATTCGCCCGAAATATCGCTCACGTATTGGAAGAGCTCGGCAAGGCCGCTGCCGCATGGGTTGAACCCCGCGAACGCGGCGATATCAAGGATTCGGGTTCGGGCCAGATGTCAGACATGGTCAAAACCTTTTCAAAGGTTGGTGAATATTGGCTTACTGACCCCAAGCGCGCCGTTGAAGCACAAACCAACCTCTTGTCAGGCTATTTCGACGTCTGGAACCGCTCCATGCAAAAGTTGTCTGGAGAAAACACTTCTGACAGGTCGACACAAAACCGCATCCCAGAGCCAACAGAAAAAGGCTTTTCCGATCCGGACTGGGAGGAAAATCCGTTCTTCGATTTTGTAAAAAGCGCCTACTCGGTGACATCGCATTGGGCTGAAAAGCTGGTTGACGATGCCGATGGTCTCGATGAGCATACCCGCCACAAGGCTGGTTTTTACGTCAAGCAGGTTGTGAGTGCACTTTCGCCGAAGAATTTCATAATGACCAATCCCGAGCTTTACAAAGAAACCGTCGCCAACAACGGCGAAAACCTTGTGCGCGGGATGCATATGCTGGCCGAAGACATCGCTGCCGGAAAAGGGGAACTGCGCATTCGCCAGTCAGATGCGTCCAAGTTCAAGGTTGGTGAGAATATCGCGGTCTCTCCCGGAAAAGTTATTGCCGAGGATGATATTTGCCAGATCATTCAATATGCACCGAGCACCGAAAAAGTGCTCAAGCGTCCACTGCTGATTGTTCCGCCATGGATCAACAAATTTTATATTCTCGACCTCAACCCAAAGAAATCCTTCATCAAGTGGGCCGTTGATCAGGGCCATTCGGTGTTCGTGATCTCGTGGGTCAATCCCGATGAACGCCACGCCCAAAAAGACTGGGAGAGCTACGCCCGCGAGGGAATAGGATTTGCGCTCGATAGCATCGAGCAGGCAGTCGGTGAAAAAAAGGTCAACGCCATCGGTTATTGTGTTGGCGGAACATTGCTCGCTGCAACACTTGCACTGCATGCCCAGGAGAAAGAAACGCGTATCGCCACGGCGACATTCTTTACCACCCAAACCGATTTCACCTATGCCGGCGACTTGAAGGTCTTTGCAGACGAAGAGCAGATTTCATCAATTGAGAATGCAATGAAAGCGAATGGCTATCTTGATGGATCCAAAATGGCCACAGCGTTCAACATGCTCCGCGCCTCAGACCTGATCTGGCCCTATGTCGTCAACAATTACCTCAAGGGCAAAGACCCAATGCCCTTTGACCTTCTGTATTGGAATTCCGACGCAACCCGGATGCCTGCGGCCAACCATTCCTTTTACCTGCGCAATTGTTACCTGCAGAACAGTCTTTCTGCCGGGCGGATGGAATTGGCCGGAAAGACACTCAAACTCGCCGACGTCAAAATCCCGATCTTCAATCTCGCAGCGCGCGAGGACCACATCGCCCCTGCCCGATCAGCCTATATCGGCGGCATGCTGTTTGGTGGTGATGTCACTTATGTGATGTCAGGTTCCGGTCACATCGCCGGAGTCGTCAATCCACCTGCTGCTGGAAAATACCAGTTTTGGAGCAATGGTCCCCAAAATGCCGACTTCGATGAATGGGTGGCAGGCGCAAAAGAGACGCCTGGCTCCTGGTGGCCGTATTGGCACGAATGGATCAAGGGCAATGACAGCAAGATGGCGGAAGCACGCCAGCCAGGCGACGGCAAACTCGAGCCCATTGGAGATGCACCCGGATCTTACGTCCAGGTAAAGATTTGACAGGCCAACGATGCGCTTCGAACACCGCCTGACGCCAGCGCGTTTGATCAGCCGTTACAAACGCTTTCTGTTCGATGCTGAGCTTGAATCCGGCGAAATCATCACCGGCTCCTGCCCCAATACCGGTTCGATGGCCGGCCTGACCACTCCGGGCTCCAAAATCTGGTTGCAAATCCACGATAACCCGAAACGCAAATACACCCACAGTTTTGAATTGATCGAAGCCGACGGTGAACTTGTCGGGATTAACACCTCAAGACCGAACCATCTTGCAGAAGAAGCCATTCTCAACGGAATGATCCCTTCGCTCGTCGGCTATGAAACGCTGAAACGCGAACAAAAATACGGCCAGAACTCCCGCATTGACATTTTATTGTCAGATCCTGACAAAGGTTTGGCCTATGTCGAGGTCAAAAACGTGCATTTCTGCCGCGAACGGCCGATGGCAGAGTTCCCTGATAGCATTACCAGCCGCGGAGCCAAGCATCTTGAAGAGCTTGGCGATATGGTCGACGCAGGTCACAGGGCTATCATGATCTATCTGATTCAACGCAATGACTGCGACAAGCTCAGGATTTGCCGGGAATTCGATCCCGCTTATGGCATTGCTTTCGACCGGGCAATGAAACGCGGGGTTGAAGCCTGCGCCATTCGGTGCAAAATCAGCCCCGAGCAAATCATCCCCGATGCCCGTATCGGTATCGACGAGGAATTTGTCAACAACACCGCATAACGGACCTGAGGGTCTGATGCGCAATACGGGTACAATGCCAGATGGTGACTTATATCGATGCCGAACAGGCTGTTTTGAAGAATACTGGCCAGATCAGGCTTTATGGTCCTGAAGCATTTGAAGGCATGCGCAAAGCCTGTCAGCTAACGGCCCAATGCCTCGACGCCCTTGTTGAAATCGCCACACCAGGTGTGACCACCAATGAGATCGACGAGTTCGTCTTTAAATTTGGTCGCGACCATGGGGCCACACCTGCCACGTTGAATTATCGCGGCTACACCAAATCTTCCTGCACATCGATCAATCACGTGGTTTGCCATGGCATTCCCAATGAAAAGCCGCTTCGCGAGGGCGACGTAGTCAACATCGACGTCACATTTGTTCTTGACGGCTGGCACGGCGATTCAAGCCGAATGTATCCGATTGGCAAAATCAAACGTGCCGCAGAAAGACTATTGGAGATCACCCATACATCGCTGATGCTGGGAATTGAAGCGGTTAAGCCGGGTGTGCGCACTGGCGCCATTGGCGAGGCCATCCAAACCTATGCGGAAGGCGAACGCTGTTCTGTGGTCCGCGATTTCTGCGGTCACGGAGTAGGCAGGCTGTTCCATGATGCGCCAAACATCCTCCATTACGGCCGCGCCGATGAAGGTCCAGAACTGCGCGAAGGCATGATTTTCACCATCGAACCAATGATCAATATCGGTCGTCCGCACGTCAAGGTTCTCTCTGATGGCTGGACAGCGGTGACCCGCGACCGATCGCTGTCTGCGCAATACGAGCATACGGTCGGCGTGACCGCAGATGGTTGCGAGATCTTCACGCTTTCACCTTTGGGCCTTGACCGTCCCGGCCTGGCCAGATGACAGTCAAACCACCGCTCGATCCGCAACCTGAAAACGGTGGCACTTACGAACCACCAGACGAGCGTGGCTATTTCAGCGAACACTCACCGGCGCAGCGGAAAACCCGTAACGCCAAAAACCAGCATATGGCGAAAATTGCCACTGACGAGGCCAAGTCCGAAAAGCCGGACGAAATCGCCCATTATGTCGGCCACCGTGATCGCTTGCGTGAGCGATTTCGGCAATCGGGTGATCAGGCGCTGGCCGATTATGAGTTACTGGAATTGCTGCTTTTCCGTCTGATTCCGCGGCGCGATACCAAGCCTATCGCCAAAGAGCTGCTCGCCCGCTTTGGTTCGCTGCCAGAAGCACTGGGGGCACCTTCTTCGCGCCTGACCGAAGTCAAGGGCATTGGCGACATTGTCGCCACAGACCTCAAATTGATCGCTGCTGTTGCACACCGCATGCTCAAGAGTGAAATCAAGAGCCGTCCTGTTTTGGCATCCTGGTCTTCGGTGATCGAATATTGCCGTGCGGCGATGGCATTTGAAGCACGCGAACAGTTCCGCATCCTGTTTCTGGACAAGAAAAACCAGTTGATCGCCGACGAAGTTCAGCAAACCGGTACAGTCGACCACACTCCGGTTTACCCCCGTGAAGTGGTTAAGCGGGCACTCGAGCTCTCAGCTACTGCAATCGTGCTGGTTCACAATCACCCCTCGGGTGATCCAACCCCTTCACGCGCCGACATCGAGATGACAAAAATGATTATCGACACTGCAAAGCCGCTCGGTATTACAGTTCATGATCATATTATTATCGGCAAGGATGGACATGCGAGCCTGAAAGGCCTGCGTCTTATCTAGCTGTCCGGTCCCATCAGATTGTGACAATCCGACTTAGCTGCCGATAGCTAAATGTTGGCTGTCTGCGGCAGCTTTTCGTGCTGCCCGCCGTGCCACCAAATGTTCGCGCCAGACCGTAAACAAGCCTGCGGCCACAACAATGCAAGCCCCGACGATCAAATTGATACCGAGCGTTTCGCCAAAAACCGAAACACCTATTATCGCGCCAACAACCAGTTGAAGATAAACCACCGGTTGGACAGCAACTGCATCCAACATTGAATAGGCACGGATAAGCAAGTAATGGCTGGCCATGCCAGTCATGCACAACAACGCCAGCCAGATCCAATCGCCAGCACTTGGGGTCACCCAGAAAAACGGGCCTATCAGACCCAAAACCACCAAACCGGGCACGCCAAGATAAAAAAAGCTTGTGCGCGCATCATCGACCCGTGAAACCAACCGCGTCATGATGGCATAGACTGCCAACATGAACGCCCCCAGCAACGGCAACAACGTCCTCCAACCCAGCTCACCAAAACCGGAAAGCCCCTCTTTGGGGAACAACAACACGAGTACGCCCACCAATCCGGCAAGAATGGCAAGCCAACGCCGCCAGCCGACTTTTTCACCCAGCACAGGCATCGACAGCAGGGCTACGAAAATCGGTGTTGACGCAAAAATCGCCTGCGTCTGCATCAGCCCTACATAAGCAAAACACTGAATGGCAAGCACAATCTGGATGGCTAACCAGGCACCGCGCACCCATTGCAGAACCGGTCTTTTGGACTTCGCAGCTCTCCGAATGCCACCTGCCGAGCGCGCCGAAAGCACCAAGACAAAGGCGCCGAAAGCAATGTAGCGAATCAGAGCAACGAATATGGGTGGATACAGCTGACCCAGATGTTTGGATATTCCATCCTGAATGCCAAAAATCACAATTGCCATTACGGCAAAGAGATAGCCCTGCTTGCTTAGGTTCATGTCGTTATTTGCACTTTCCCGGTGCTGTGTGTCTTGGGAAACAAACCGGCGAATGTCGGAGTTTGCAAGTTCACTATCGGATTTGACACTCGGCTTGCCGGAAGAGATCTCTGCGGCGGCTCACAATCAACCAAGCCTCGCGTAACATGCCCGGCCAACTGCACAAGTCAATGGCGAGTCTTGCACAACTGCCATGCACGGGCCGATGTATCCGCGACGCCAGCGTGGTTGCATGCCTACAAGCTCGACTGCACCAACTCCCGACCTGCCCTTTGACAAGGCATCTTTTGCAGTGCAGCGTGATGTCACATCCAGCGATTCTACCGGGAAACAATGGGGACAAATCATGCAGATCTACGATCTTGTGGTCGTCGGCAGCGGCCCTGCAGGCCGCCGTGCAGCTATTCAGGCTGCCAAACTTGAAAAGAAAGTACTGGTAGTAGAAAAAGGAACCCGCGTCGGTGGTGTCTCGGTCCACACCGGCACCATTCCCTCAAAAACACTTCGCGAAACTGCACTCAACCTCACTGGATGGCGTGAGCGCGGATTTTACGGCCGCTCATACCGGGTCAAGGAAGAAATCGACGCTGAAGACCTGCGCCGCCGCCTGCTGATCACGCTCGATCATGAAGTGGACGTATTGGAGCATCAGTTCTCGCGAAACCGTGTCCAACAAATTCGCGGCTCAGCTTCATTCGTTGATGCGACCACTCTTGAGATTGAAAAGGACAATGGCGAGGTTCTGCGCATTGGCGCGGTCTCGGTACTTCTCGCGGTCGGGACCAAACCCCACCGGCCCGATCACATCCCCTTTGACGGCGTCAACGTTCTCGATAGCGATGAAATCCTTGAGATCAAGAAATTGCCGCGTTCGCTGATCGTCATTGGCGCCGGTGTCATCGGCATTGAATATGCCACCATATTCTCTGCACTCGACACTGCTGTCACGGTGATTGAAAGCCGAGATACCATGCTGGACTTCGTCGACACTGAAATTGTCGAGGATTTCACCTATCAACTGCGTGACCGCAATATGAAGCTGGTATTCGGCCAAACGATCGAAAAGGTCACATGCGATGGAGGCCGATGCCATGTCGAATTGGCCAATGGAAGGCAATTGTCCGCCGAAGTAATTCTTTTTGCTGCCGGACGCACCGGTGCCACCGATATGCTTAATCTGGCAGCCGCTGGTTTGACGACCGATTCACGCCAGAGGCTGAAAGTCGATCCGCTGACCTTCCAGACCGCAGTGCCAAACATTTATGCGGCCGGTGATGTTGTTGGGTTCCCGTCATTGGCCTCCACATCGATGGAACAGGGGCGGATTGCCGCGCGCCATGCAGTGGGGGTCTCTGCCATCGAGCCGCCGAAATTCTTTCCCTATGGCATCTATGCGGTGCCAGAGATTTCGACCTGCGGATTGACCGAAAAAGAAGTCCAGGAGCGTAAAATCCCCTACGAATGTGGCATTGCCCATTTTCGTGAAACTTCTCGTGGACACATTATGGGGCTCGATACCGGTCTCTTGAAAATGATCTTTTCACTGAAAACGCGGCGCTTGCTGGGCGTTCACATCGTTGGCGAAGGTGCGACCGAACTGGTTCACATTGGCCAAGCCGTGCTCAATCTCAAGGGTACCGTCGACTATTTCGTCGAAAACACCTTCAACTATCCAACCCTCGCTGAGGCTTACAAGATTTCTGGTCTGGATGCATGGAACCGTATGGGCGAAAAACCCGCAACTCTGAACGGGGAAAAAGGCGAAGCCATTTAAATCAGTTTAAAGCCTGTCGATCTTACCAGTCATCATCATCTTCGTAAAAGTCTGACACCGCTGTGCAATTACCATTCTCAAGATCTTTTCGAAGCCTCGCATATCTGCTTTTGGCAAGTGAAGCTGCTAAATCTAATCCGCGGAATGGATAGGTCAGGTCAAAAATCACTTCATCACTCCCGCGAAAGCCAACCGCAATTTCCACGTCGCCTTTCCCATCCAGATCAGAGATCATTTTCTGCAATTTTTCATCATCACCTCCGTTAAATCGGAAGGACCAGAAATAAGAACTGTAATCGTCATCGTTGTGCCCAACCGATGATGGCGCAGACCAATTGAACTTGTTTCCGGAAAACACAATTTCCGTTTCGGCCCCATGTTCCAAATTTCCGAAGCTACCGTTGTCGAGAAGGATGACTACCTGAGAGCGATCATGACCTGTATATTTCTCGATACCGAACAGTGACTTATCCTGCCCACTGCTCTGATTATGACTTGCGATTTGAACCCGCCATTCCTCATCATCCGCGTAAACGAAAAAGCCGCCCATATCATTCTCGCGGAATTGGCAAACCGGTCTTTTTGCTTTTGTTGCCGCCTGTTGCTCCGGCTCACTCGTCGCAGCAGAAACTTCCGTTTCGGTTCCCTGTTGTGCATTTAATTCTTTCAATGCCTCCTGTGCAAGAGCAGACAAATCTGCATCTTCATCATCGCAAACGTTGAAAATTACGCAAACATCCTCGCGGGTTAATTCATCCGGCAGCTTTACTTCATTGTTCGAATCTTTGCCGGCATTAGACACGCTGTTCGTGCCGTTATCCGTATCCGCATCAAGTGCGCCTTCCCCGCGATTCTTCAGCAGGGTTGGCAGATCCCCAATTTCCTCCCATATCATCCGTCCATCAAACTGAAATAATATTTTGTCATAATGTTCCAGGGCACGAATGAAATTCGGGAGCAAATCTATTGGGAATTCGCTGCGCATACTGATGTCGGTACGCGGACCTATTTCGAGACAATTCTCATCACTCGAACAAGTTGCACTGCAAGAATATATGCTAATCTTACCCCCTTCAGTCGGCCAGAAGCACGTGGCCTTTGTATAGATCTCCACATCATCGTTTTCATAATCGTCGTCATAAAACGTTTCCATTTTCAACAAATCGAAATATAGAGTGTAGTCGCTGCCTCGTCCGTCGTATTCGGACTTAACCAGCCTGACAGAGTGTAACTCTCCGTATTGATTCCCCCCCGTAGTAAGCGAAGCATAAAGACTGAAAAATCGTTGAGTTGGATCAAACTCAATACTGAAATTCCATCCATCACCTATATTGACGAATTCATCTCGACTCTTTTTGTCCCAACCAGACGTATATTCATTACTTGCGGTCTGTTGCTCCGGCTCGGAAGCAGCGGCAATTTGTTGTCCACCGCGACAAGCATGATCCGCGGCTTTGGTCTGCTCGCAAATATGCTTCAGCAGGTCGTCGGCATTCAGGTACCAACTGGTATAATCAGTAGTGTCATCATTCATCCCGGCATAGAAATTGATACTAACCAGCTTTGAATAGGCTTTTAGAATTCGGTCAGTGTGTTCAGGCGTAAAATCCGCGCGAAAATCAATCCAGAGATTGTCGTCGCTTTTCGCGGTACAAGCCACCTCCTCACCTTGACTGAAGTCTTCATAGGTCCTGGCGCAGGTTAGTCGACAGCCGGTTGCCAGCTCCGGTTCAGCTACACACCTGCTCGCATCTTTTGCAGGGTGATAAATTCCAGCAAAGTCAGCTTTACCGTCGACCGGAATAGCAAAATCTATCTCCGGAAGCAGATACATTGGCCCTGTAGCAGCGGTCCTGAGCCGCAATCTCAGTGTATTGTTGTCAAGCACGATAAAGCGGGCAAAAGCACCAAGTGTGGTATCGAAATGTTCACTTTTGTAGATGATCACACCCTTACGGCCATCGGATGAATCCGTCGATTCCTCAAAAATCCAGTTCTGGGCGAACGCCTGTGAGCCCAAGGTCAGCAACAAGCTGATTGCTGTCACACCATTCATACAAAAAGACCGCATAACGCTCCCCCAAGCACTACTTCTAGTTATCTGAATTGTTCCAATCTAAAAATTTTGCCTCAACAGGTTAATTCGAAAGTTCTAATTCGTCCAATTTCCAGCCTTATTGTCTGCGATACTATAAAAACATGGGTAGGTATGGAGCGGAGATTGTCGCGGCGGAAAAAAACGGCGAAACCACGCCATTTCCAATTCCCTGTACTATAATCAGCGAATCTCGCAATCATTATACTGGTTGCCGTACCTCTTGAAATTCGGGCCGACCCTCATCCCGTTGCTGCTGACACCGCAACACAGCAGCCAACAAAAAACCCCGCCGTTTCGGGCGGGGTTTTGCATCTCACAGTCAGAATGACGCCTTATTCGGCGGCGTCGTCCTTTTTCGCTGCTTTTTTCTTTGGCGCGGCCTTTTTCTTGGCTGGCTTTTTTTCTTCCGAAGCTTCCGCTTCATCATCGGCCATCAGCTCTTCTTTTGTGACCTTTTTGTCAGTCACATCCATTTCGCTGAGCATATGATCGATGGTCTTTTCCTCAAAGATCGGTGCCCGAAGCGATGCAATCGCGCCTGGCGTCTTCTGGAAATATTCATAGATCTGCTGCTCTTGGCCGGGGAACTGGCGAACCTGTTCATAAAGCGAACGCTGCATTTCCTCGTCGCTGACTTCAATGCCCGCGCTCTCACCAACACGTGAAAGAACCAGGCCAAGGCGCACACGGCGCTCAGCCAGCTTGCGGTATTCTTCGCGAGCGGCCTCTTCCGTGGTGTCCTCGTCTTCAAAGGTTTTGCCGTTGTCGGTGAGTTCCTGATTCATCTGGCGCCAGATGTTTTCAAACTCGGCCTCGACGAGCGTCGATGGAGATTCAAACTTGTGGTTCTCGTCCAACTGGTCGAGAATCTGACGCTTGAGCTTTTGCCGCGTCACCTGACCATACTGGCTTTCGATCTGTGACTTGACGATCTCGCGCAGCTTTTCAGCAGATTCGAGACCAAGTGTCTTTGCCACTTCATCGTTGATTTCCAGCTTGCCGGGTTCGGCAACTTCCTTGACGGTGATGTCGAAAGTCGCTTCCTTGCCCGCAAGGTTTTCAGCCTGATAGTCGTCAGGGAATGTGACCGTAATCACCTTCTCGTCGCCAGCCTTGAAGCCGATAAGCTGTTCCTCGAAGCCTGGAATGAAACGCTTTGAGCCAATAACCAGCTCAGCGTCCTGATCGGCACCGCCTTCAAATGGCTCACCGTCGACCTTGCCAAGATAGTCGACTGTTACGCGATCACCATCGGCCGCTTTGCCGTCTTTTTTCTCAAAAGTGCGCGCACTCTCGGCAACCCGCAGAACCTGCTCTTCGACTTCATCTTCCGGAACATCGACCACTTCACGGGTGATCTTGATCTTCTTGATGTCCATCAGATCGAACGCCGGGATGATCTCATAAGCCATTGTGAATTCGAAATCAGCTGCGCAAGACAAAATCTTCTCAGCTTCCTTCTCGTCCTCGGTCATGGCTATTTCCGGCGTCGTTGCGGCCTTCTCACCGCGTTCGGCCAGTACTTCGCTCGGCTTTGACTGGATCAGTTCATTGACGAGTTCCGCCATGATCGATCGGCCATAAACCTTTTTAAGGTGACTCATCGGCACCTTGCCGGGACGGAAGCCGTTGATGCGGACTTTGTCCTTAGCATCAGCCAGCTTCACGTTCATCTGTGATTCCATGTCTTTGGCTGGAACAGTGACCTTAAGTTCCCGCTTCAAGCCTTCAGACAGTGTTTCTGTCACCTGCATTTCTAAAACCTTCATTTCTTCATCATGCGCGTCCGCAAACCCACCGGGCTTGCCGGACGCAGCACCGAAAAATTCCGACACCCTCTTGTGGTATCTTTCCTGACCGTCGGCGGAAATCCGTGACGGGTTGGTCATAGCCATTTGCGACGAACTCTTCGCCGATCCGGCCAACCGGAAGTCTTCTGGTGCGGGTAGAGAGATTTGAACTCCCACGCCTTGCGGCACCAGAACCTAAATCTGGCGTGTCTACCAATTCCACCATACCCGCCCCTGGGGCAGCCGCCATTACGGCGCGCTACCTTGGAACGCGCGCCTCTATATCACCCGTTCCCTTTGGTTCAAAGGAAAAATCACCCCTTCAGCATGCTTATTGCATCCTTCTTGTGCTGACGCAGTCATCAACCCGGCTTTCAAATACCATCCTGCTGCACTTTGCAGGCCGCTCCAACCCGATTTTCAGTGAATTCCGCCAACACTCTCCATCCAACAGAACTGAATCTGCTTTTCGGATTCCGCAGTACGGATCGTTCTTGACGGCGCTCGACCTTTGCTATGCGCTACACGCATGGCTCATATGAATTTATTGCACTGCACAAAACTGATAAATGAGTCTAGAACTCAAATCAACGGAACGCAAAACGAAGCGCGAAGGACAGCACAGCCTAGGAGGCAGCATGAAGTTGATATGCTCCTATGCCAGCTGGCGCAAGTATCGCGAGGACTGTGAAGAGCTCCAGGAGCCTACTGAACAGGATCTCGAAGACCTCGGGATCACCCGCGGAGACATACCCTTCGTCGTACGTCGAGCGATCTAACATAATTCGGGACAGCAAACTCCTCCTCCCATTGCTGTTCCGATGCGATTGGCAACCACCTCCTCCTCCCAGGTTGTCAATCTTGAAAAATGACGCTCACCGGATCCTCCTCCCCCGGTGAGCGTTATTCTTTTCAAATCCGTTTTCAAAACACCCAACAAATATCCATGACCGGTCCCGGAAGAGCTATGCGCGTGCCCTGCAGTTTCGTAACTGTTAGGTAACCTGCCTTGCATTTAACGCATGCCTGATCTGCGATTTTTTGCACTGCACAATTTTGGACGGGTCCTTATATTACAAACAGATAGAAAACAGCGCATACCAGCGCTTAGCACTTAAACCGAAAGGAACCACCATGAACGTCCGTCGATCTTTCCGTGAATGGCGCCGCTACCGCGAAACCGTTTCTGAACTCAATCGCATGTCCGATCGCGAACTTTCCGATCTCGGCATCTCCCGCGGCGATATCCCATTCGTCTCGAACGGTAGACGCTAATCAGCGACAGAACCCGGCAAGCTATCCTCCCAAGGCTTGACCACTAAACAGGCACCCTTTCACGGGTGCCTTTTTTATTACACGGCACTTGGCTTGCTTCACGTAACGTCTACGATAAAAGCGCTCCGTCAGCCGAATGGCGGCACGCCCGCTGACGACAACCCCAGCCGCTGCCCCAGCCGCTGGAGTGACAACCCTTTGCGCGCACCGATCGCCATCTCGCCAATGGAAACGAGCGCAAAGCTGTGGTCGGCTGCCAAAACTGCCTAATTATTAAACACTGAATTTCTCTGCCATTTCGCTAAGCGAGCTACTCTTGCTGTGCATAGCAGCAGTGAGTTCTTTGCGCTGCACAATTACCATGCAAATGCCTATATGCAAGGCAATGGAAAAATCGGCCGGTCACAGATGACGGCCATACCGAGGATACTCAAATGAAGCTTCTCAACTCTGCCCGCAACTGGATGCGCAGTCGCCGCACCATGAATGAACTCGCCAATCTCTCCAACGAATCTTTGGCGGATATCGGACTGACACGTTTCGACATTGAATCTGTCTCACGGCGTCTTGCACGCTAAAATCGACAAAATTGCTGTTGAACAAGGGCGTCCTGTTTGGGGCGCCTTTTCTTTTGTATGGGTGCCGTTTGGTTTGAATTGAAGCCAGACCGCGAACCGTGCTATGGCCCGGCCATGACAGACAAAAAACCAATTCACATCATCGGCGGCGGCTTGGCCGGTTCAGAAGCCGCCTGGCAGATAAGCCGCCGCGGTATTCCAGTCATCCTGCATGAAATGCGCCCGGTACGCGGCACGGATGCCCACAAAACCGACGGATTGGCCGAACTTGTCTGCTCCAATTCGTTTCGCTCCGATGACGCAACCGCGAACGCTGTTGGCGTCATTCACGCCGAAATGCGGCTTGCTGACTCACTGATCATCAGATCCGCTGACGCCCATCAGGTTCCAGCCGGAAGCGCACTTGCGGTTGACCGGGAAGGCTTCAGCCAGTCCGTCTCTGCTGCACTTGAAGCCGAACCCCTGATCGATATTTGCAGGGAAGAAGTTTCGGGACTGCCGACTGCCGATTGGGGCAGCACAATCATCGCTACCGGACCACTGACTGCACCCGGCCTTGCCGAGGCAATTTCCAAAGAAACCGGGGAAGAATCACTGGCATTCTTTGATGCCATTGCACCAATCATTCATACCGATTCGATTGATATGTCGATTTGCTGGTTCCAGTCGCGCTACGACAAGGTTGGACCCGGTGGTACCGGAAAAGACTACATCAACTGCCCGATGAATCGCGATCAATACGCTGCTTTCATTCGGGCCTTGATTGATGGTGACAAGACCGAATTTCACGAATGGGAAGGCACGCCCTATTTCGACGGCTGCCTGCCGATTGAAATCATGGCCGAACGCGGCGCGGAAACCTTGCGCCACGGCCCCATGAAACCGATGGGCCTGACCAACGCTCACAAGCCCGAAGAAAAGCCCTATGCAGTGGTTCAACTGCGCCAGGACAACGCATTGGGCACTCTTTTCAACATGGTCGGTTTTCAAACCAAGCTTCGTTACGGCGCTCAGTCAGAGATATTCCGGATGATTCCGGGTCTCCAGAACGCCGAATTTGCACGGCTGGGCGGACTTCATCGCAACACCTATCTGAATTCGCCAGTGCTACTGGATACATCATTGCGGCTGAAATCCCGGCCTGACATTCGATTCGCTGGACAGATCACAGGCTGCGAAGGCTACGTGGAAAGCGCGGCAATGGGACTGTTGGCGGGGCGTTTTGCCGCCGCTGAAGCTTTGGGCGAGCCCCTTCCAACACCACCAGTAACTTCCGCATTCGGCGCGCTTTTAAATCATATCACCGGAGGGCATCTTGTTTCCGATGACGAACCGGGAAAACGTTCTTTTCAGCCAATGAACATCAATTTCGGCCTGTTTCCGCCTTTACCTGATGGCGCGGTCAAGAAACCAGAAGGTTTTGAAGGGCGGTGGCGCGGCAAGGACAAGTCTGTCGCCAAGAAGAAAGCGATGGCCCAGCGTGCATTGAATGATTTTACTGCATGGCTGGGGGAGCAGGCGCGCGAAGCGGCAGAATAAATTCTCTGCCTGCCTTTGACATAGACCATTCGTGGCGTCACGATCCCGGTTTCTAAAACTGGAATTGAGCGATGCCCTTGAATTATTCTGTCATCTCAGCCTCAGCTGCCACACTGACTGCTGTCATGCTTTGCCTTTCTTCAGCCTCCGCCCTCGCTGATGACCTGGATTGTGAAAAAACAGTCCGTGAACTGATGACCAAAACCGATGTCCCCGTACCGGTGCGTTATCAGGCGACAACGGAAATGAGCGGTCAGAAAATCGAAAATTCGGGAATTACCGAAACAGCCAAACGGTCCATGACCATGGACGCCAACGGCGTTCCGGTGTCGTTGTTTGTTGACGGCAAGTTCTACACCTCATCTGACAAGGGAGAGAGTTGGGAACTGCGGCACACATATTCAGCCGAGGAATTGAAGCTGCAAAGCGATGGCGTGAAGTGGCAATCTGACAATGCGAAAAACATTGTATGCGAGTTCAATATTGAGCTCGATGGCAAATCCGTTCACCATTATTCAGTCGATTTCCCACTGCAGAATACCAAAATCTTCACCCACAGCGAATATTGGGCGGATGTGGAAACAGGGTTTGTATGGAAAGCCCTCACGGTCAGTGAAGCTGGCGGCACTAAAGTCACCATAACGCAGCACCTTCAGCCTGATCCCGAGGCTAAAGTGCCTGTTCCTGAAGACTGAAATCACCATAGACGCGAGAAAACCGGCTCCAGCGATCACCATGCACAGTGCCGGTGATCAACGTACCGACACCGCTCTCGCCCATTCACGATGAAGCCGTATCGTTCGATCATCGACTTTGTTGCTCCGGTCCGAAAGTCCCTCAGTCATCGCCGCTTTGACAATCCTGTTTGGCACCATGGCACCGCAAGGTAAAATGGATGACCCTTGAATATTTGCGACAAGCTTCTTGAAGAGAGCACGCATCTTGAAACGCACCTGATTTATGCGCGAAACCAGCATCTTTGAGCGGTTAAAAAAGGGAAACCGGAGTGAAGTACAATTTTGCAGCTTATGAGCGATCAGATCATATACCGACCAACTCAATCAACACCGTAGCGACATGCTACCTGACCTGAATTTCAGTGCTATCAGAAGATCTTGGTAGTC
>Ga0209344_10001107_pt1 | contig 37690 bp, 37 predicted proteins | sample Cruoilmetagenom6_FD_187293 | JGI IMG/M metagenome (GOLD analysis project Ga0209344, IMG submission 187293) | Oil polluted marine microbial communities from Coal Oil Point, Santa Barbara, California, USA - Santa Barbara Oil Seep Sample 6 (SPAdes)... | ecosystem: Environmental > Aquatic > Marine...
CGACGACAGCCACGCCTTCACGCTCGCTGCCGGCACGACTATCGCTGCGGGCGACTATCTCGTTGTCGAGCCTGACTTTGGGCTCGGCGGGGGAGACTCTGCAAGACTCTTCGAGGCTGACGGCGTCACCCTTCTCGACAGCTACAGCTGGACCTCGCACGCCGCGACAACCTACGCACGCTGCCCCGACGGAACCGGCGAATTCGAGACCTCGAAATCCTCCACGAAGGGATCGGCTAATAGCTGCGTCGGCGAACGTGAAACAGCGCCCTGGCCTGGAGCGGTCTCGGTCTCGACAGTGAACGAAAAGGATGCCTTCAGCGACAACATGAGTGGCCTTGCTTTCGAGTCCGCTGATTCGGGGGACGTTCTCTGGGCTGCCAAGAACGGCCCCGGTGCGCTCTACAAACTTGTTTTCGACGGGGCGAACTGGGTGCCTGCGCCGAGCGACTCGTGGAACGACGGCAAGCTCTTGCACTACTCCGACGGCAGCGGTGACGTCGATGCCGAAGGGGTTGCGCTAACTGCGGCTGGCGCCTCCGGGGGAGTCTTCATCGCGAGTGAACGCGATAACGCGAACAGCGGGGTGAGTCGCCCGACGATTCTTCGCTATGACGTGTCTGGCGCAGCATCCGATTTGACGGCCAGCCAGGAGTGGAACCTCACTGCTGATCTGCCTGTTGTGGCGGCGAACGCGGGCCTCGAAGGAATCGCTTGGGTTCCTGACAGCTATCTCGTCGCTGAAGGGTTCGTGGACGAGCGCACGAACTCGCTCTACGATCCCAGCGGCTACGCGGGTCACGGCGACGGCCTCTTCGTCGTCGCACTCGAAGCCAATGGCGTGGTCTACGCCTACGCACTTGACCAGAATGCTGGGGCATTCCAGCGAGTCGCAACGATCGACAGTGGTTTCTCGAGCGTCATGGAGCTCGAGTTTGACCCAGCCCTCGGCGGGCTCTGGGCAGTCTGCGATGACACGTGCGACGGTCGCAGCGCACTTCTCGAAATCGCGCAGGGCGGTGCAACTGACGGTTCATTCGAGGTCGTCACTGTATTCGAGCGCCCGACCGGCATGCCGAACATTAACAACGAGGGCTTCGCCGTGTCACCGCAGTCTGAGTGTGCGGCGGGTTCGAAGCCCGCGTATTGGTCGGATGACTCGAACACCGACGGGTTCGCGCTGCGGGCGGGCACCATCGACTGCGCAATGACGACTGACCCGACAGATCCGACCGACCCCACTGATCCCACCGACCCGAGCTCGCCGGTAGCGGTGTCACCAGGGAGCCTGATTGATTCAAACCGAGGCTCGGTATCGGGTCCGACGAGTGCGCGACCGGGGGAGAGCATCACGATCGCGGTCGGGACGGCGTTCGCTGGAGATGTCGTCAATACGTGGATTTATTCGACGCCAACCCTGCTCGGGTCGCCCCGTGTTTCCGCTGGAGGAACCGTATCGGCGAAGATTCCGACCACGATAGTTCCGGGAGCTCACCGCCTCGTGGTCACTGCAGTGGACGGTTCACTTATCGGTTGGACTGACATCACGATCGCAGCGCTCTCGTCAGGTGACTTGGCCTTCTCCGGCTCCACATCGGCGGCGTCGCGAGTTCAGCTGCCGCTCGCCTTGCTCATTCTTGGCATAGCGATCTTCTCCATTCGCCGTCGCGAGGAATCGCTGCTGTAAGTGCGGCGGAGCGCCAGAGCTGCGATAGATAACGCGCCAAGGTCAGGGGACTCTTCGTTCCGTTGAGCTTGCATCCAGATTCGAGTTCTATAGTCAAACTTGTATAAAGGTGCGATTCGCTGGGGCCAGAATCGACGTACCCTCGGCGGAACGCGCCAGAGAACGGCCAAAATGTTGGTCACTCCGCAGAAATGCGGATGACGTACAGACTCGAAAGGTTACACATGAACCGCTTCACAGACCGCGTTGTACTTATCACTGGTGGGGGATCAGGCCTCGGACGTGCGGCTGCCGTGAGATTAGCTTCAGAGGGCGCAAAACTCTCGCTCGTTGACGTATCAGAAGGGGGTCTCGCTGATTCGGTGGAGGAGATCCGTGCAGCGTCGCCGGAAGCTGAAGTCCTCACGGTAGTTGCAGACGTTTCGCAAGAGGCAGATGTCGACCGCTACGTCGCTGAGACAATATCGCGTTTCGAACGTATCGATGGTTTCTTCAACAACGCCGGTATTGAGGGAAAGCAGAACCTCACAGAGAACTTCTCGGCAGAAGAATTCGACAAAGTGGTCGCGATCAACCTTCGCGGCGTGTTCCTGGGGCTCGAAAAGGTGCTCAAGGTCATGCGAGAACAGGGCTCCGGCATGGTCGTCAACACGGCAAGTGTGGGTGGTATCCGTGGAATCGGGAACCAGTCAGGCTATGCCGCAGCCAAACACGGTGTCGTCGGTCTCACTCGCAACTCCGGTATCGAGTACGCCGAGCACGGCATCCGCATTAATGCCATTGCTCCGGGCGCGATTTGGACGCCAATGGTTGAAAACTCCATGAAGCAGTTGGATGCGGAAGACCCGCGAGGCGCTGCAGATCAGTTCATTCAAGGCAATCCAACTAAGCGATTCGGCGAGTCACCGGAAATCGCCGCCGTTGTGGCCTTCCTGCTCAGCGATGACGCCAGTTACGTCAACGCGACGGTTCTGCCGATCGATGGCGGCCAGTCCTACAAGTACTAGACCACAATCTCGATTGCAGCGCGTCGGCACAGGGGAGTGGATCGCAACAGCAGCCGTCCGCCCCTGTGCTCGTGCGTTATCTAGTCGAGCAGATGGCTCTCCGCGGACTTTCGTTCTTCGTCAGCCATGAGGATTCCATCACGGACGGCACTTCGCACCACACGGTACAGCACATAGAAGAGGATGCTGATGAAGACGATGGTGAGCGCAAATGAGCTAATGTCCATTTTCCGATTCTACGACTGGCTACCAAGAAAATCCAGATTGTCGCCTGGTCTGACGCCGCGCATGATCACTGGCCGTCAATGCGCATCTAGGGGGGCTGAGCGGCTGCTAGGTGCCGCTGGGGCGTTACTAATCACCGGGGCCGGCCCAAAGTCACTGAGCTGACATAATGTGCATTATCGGATACCAACCACGGCGCCGAGAGGGGCCGAGCGTCGCTGCAGACCTCGATGGCTCCGCCGGCTACTCTGGCGGCAACTCAGTCACTGTCACAGCCCAGGGCTGCTCGTTAGTCATCGAAATGGAAACTGAATAGCGTCCCGACGCATCGATCACCAGGTCGTCTCTGTGAACGGCATCCTTAGCGCTCGTGCGGCACTCACGCGACGTTTCAGTGCCGGCGCCGAGAGCAATCGTGAGTCGTCCCGGTCCGATGCAGTCTGAATAGATGGCGACTCGGCCGGTTTTCGGCGTGAACGCGGACGTGTCGATTGATTCGCTCAGGTGTGAGTTCTGAGCCAGCACTTTCTCGCCCTGAACGTCAAACTCGACCACAATCTCGTTTTCTGACATAACGTGAGCCTCGCCGCCGGCGCTGACCTCGACATCCACGCGTCTCGAGTCGCTTCCGGTGTCACCGATCCCCGCTGCAGTGCACCCAGCGAGAGCGCCGAGGCTGATCGTGGCCGCAGCGATGATAAGGCGTGTCAGTGGTGAACCCCATGCCCCTCCCCTGTCTCGGTGTCGTCCTTGCTCACGCGGTCAGTGAAACTGCGCACGGTGGCTGGTATTTCGAGAATACATCCAATATTGGATAATATGTCAACTTTTTCCAGCTAGAAGGAAAGTCTCCGACTATCGAGAAAACGAGCAAGCGCTTCCGCTGCCGCTTCATGATCGAGGGCATCCGGCTCCCCCGACATCGTGAGCGTGCCAACGATCTTGTTGCCCACTCGCAAGGGTATGGACCCACCGTGAGCTTTCACGAGGTCGTGATCCACGTCGGTGCGGTCCTCAAATGGCGCACCATTCGCAAGATGGCGAAGTTTGATCAGCAGCGACGGCTCTTCGAACCGCACGGCAGCAGCAGCCTTACCCGCAAGCCAAGGATCGTTCTCAGCGCTCGTGTCCTTGAGCTTTGCCTTGAACACCACGTCTGAACCCAGGGCGATCTCGACTGCAAGATTGAGATCCCACTCCTTGATGACCTGAATGGCGAATAGGCCCAACGCCACCGCGTCGTCGTTGGTCAGTCGAACGCAGTCGAGCACGTTCAAGTACTCGAGGTCGCCGACAGTGTATTCCGGCAACGGGCGAGTCATCGGCTTCTCTTCTCTATGCGGGACCGAACGAGATCAACGAGCTCGGCCGGTTCGAAACGATCGGATGTCACGGCCAGCTCGCCGAGTGTCCACCAGCGGTGTTCGAGCACGTCGATGCGCTCGTCGTCTGTCCAGAACTCCTGCGACGGCTCGAAGGCGTCCACGCTAGTTTCGTAGAACACGGCGTGACCAGTGTCGTGGTCAGCCTGATTCCACTCGGCGACAAAATCGTGAGTCCACACGGGCTCGCCCAGTGCGGAAAGCTCGAGCCCAGTCTCCTCGTGAAGCTCGCGTAGGGCAGCCTCGTGATGAGACTCCCCCGCATCCACACCGCCTCCGGGTGTCAGCCAGCGTGAGATACCGCTCGTGTCTGGCGCCTTCGTGAGGAAGAGCAAGAGCCGGTTGTCGTGATCAAACAGCAACACACGACTGGTGGCGCGGTTCACGGGCATCCGGAACTCGTTACTGGTTGAGAAAGTCTGAGACGTCGCCGACGTAGCGGGTGTTGTTCTCGGGCACAGGCTCAACGGCGGCAGAAGCGACCTCAGCGGCGAACTCGCTCACGTTGTACAGGCGGCCGGCGGCCTCCTTGCGTGCCTCGATCGCGCCAGGGTTGGCACGCTGCAGCAATGTTGCTGTGATGGTGCCCTCAATCATGTCGCCTGACACCACAACGAAGCCGATGCCCTTGGACTCAAGTTCGGGAATGAGTTCGCGCAGCGCATCCTCGCCGGCACGCTTGCTGAGCGCGACTGGAACATACTCGGGCATCGTTTCGACCGTGCGGATGAAGTGCGCCTGATGACTCGTCACGAACACGACGCGTGAACCCTCGTGCAGCAGCGGCATCATGGTCTTTAGGAAGTTGACTTGAGCGTCGCGATTGAGCTGCATAGCGTAGTCCTCAGCCATGCCGCCCTCCATGCCGCCAGACGCGTTCAGAACGAGGATCTCTAGCCCGCCAAACTCGGCTTTGACGGTCTCAAACAGCGCAGCGACCGTGTCGGCATCCGTCAGGTCAGCGCCGATCGCTATGGCCGAGCCGTCAGTCTCGTTCAACTGCGCAACCAATTTGAGAGCGCGAGCTTCCTTGTTGCGGTAGTTCACGGCGACGCGAGCACCGGCTTGCGCAAAGTACGCTGCGGTGTCGGCGCCGATACCGCGCGACGAGCCGGTAATGAGGGCACGAGCGCCATCAAGCGAGTGGGTGGCAAGAGGATTTGAGTTATCGCTGTTCACGCTACGACTTTAGCGGTCAGAGCGGTGTCGTGCAGCGCTCTAGGTGCTACCGTCATGATTGAAGATTTGTCGAACAGCGCAACGACGAAGGGCGCCCGCCAATGCTCGTAGACCTCACCCAATACTTGTGGATTCTGTGGCTTGCTCTTGTCGTGCTTTTTATCGTTGTTGAAGTGCTGACGCTCGAGTTCACCTTTCTCATGATCGCGGCCGGTTCTCTTATTGGCGGTCTCGGCGCCAACTTGCTCGGTTGGCCGTGGTTTGTGCAGATTGCCCTCGCCGCCGCCATCTCTGGACTGCTGATCTTCACCATTAGACCCATTCTGCTAATGAACCTCGAGAAGGGCGCTGACCCTGCGAAGAGTAATGTCGATGCGCTCTTGGAACTCGGTGGACGAGTCACCGGCGCTTTCACGAATGGCGTCGGCGAGGTCAAGCTCGACAACGGTGAGACGTGGACAGCACGAATTGATGACCCCTCCCCTGCTGCCGCGATTCCGGTAGGCAAGCGCGTTGCAGTCTCCAGTATCGAGGGAGCGATCGCGGTTGTGGTTGCCGAGCCCCGCAAATCTGCAGGTACCAAAAAAGTAAGCACTCGACCTCGAGCCACTGAAAAGGCGCCGAGAAAGGAAGAAAAGTGACTGATCCCGCTGGCATCGATCCCGCTGGCTTCGTAGGCCAGGTGTTTGTGGTCATTTTGCTCGTCGTTCTGGCAATTTTTGTTCTCGTGACGCTGTTTCGTGCGATTCGCATCGTTCCGCAGGCCCGGGCAGGAGTGGTTGAACGCTTAGGTAAATACCGCAAGACTTTGCTCCCCGGATTGAACATCCTTGTTCCCTTCATCGACAGGATGCTCCCCCTCATCGACCTGCGTGAACAGGTCGTATCGTTCCCGCCGCAACCCGTGATCACAGAAGACAACCTCGTCGTCTCCATTGATACCGTGGTGTTTTTCCAAGTGACGGATGCCCGTGCCGCTACCTACGAAATTGGCAACTATCTCGGAGCCGTCGAACAGTTGACGACCACTACGCTGCGTAACGTTGTCGGAGGGCTCAACCTCGAAGAGGCCCTCACGAGTCGTGACAACATCAACTCACAGTTGCGTGTCGTGCTCGATGAAGCAACCGGCAAGTGGGGCATCCGTGTCGGCCGTGTTGAGCTCAAGGCCATCGACCCTCCCCTTTCGATTCAAGATTCGATGGAAAAGCAGATGCGTGCCGAGCGTGACCGTCGCGCGCAGATTCTCACCGCGGAAGGAACGAAGCAAGCCGCCATCCTCGAAGCTGAGGGATCCCGCCAGGCAGCAATTCTCGAAGCTGAAGGTGAAGCTAAGGCTGCTGTTCTTCGCGCCGACGGTGAAGCCGCCGCGATTAAAACAGTTTTTGCTGCGATCCACGAAGGCGACCCCGACCCCAAGTTGCTTGCGTACGAATACCTCCAGACGCTGCCTAAGATTGCAGAAGGTGACTCCAACAAGATGTGGATCATCCCGTCAGAACTGACGGAAGCACTCAAAGGCATTGGTGAAGGATTCTTTAGTGGCAAGGGACCAGTCGCGCGGTAGCGCACCGTCGTTTTATCTTTCCCCCGCAAGTCCCCGTGTGCTCGCGCACCGGGGATTTGCGATTGAAGCGCCTGAGAACTCGATGCTCGCGTTTGCAAAAGCGGTATCGATCGGCGCGAACTACATCGAGACGGATGTTCACGCCAGCCACGACGGAGTCGCGGTCGTGGCTCATGACCCCGACTTGAAGCGCGTCGCTGGCAGAAATATCAAAGTCGAACAACTCACAATGGCTGAGTTGCGACGAATCGATCTTGGGGACGGGCAAGTGTTCTGTTCTCTCGCTGAAGCGATGGATGCGTTCCCTGAGACGCGATTCAACATCGATGTAAAGTCAGCAGGCGCAATCATGCCGACGGCGACGGCGGTCCGTGATCTGGGCGCAACCGATCGTGTTCTTGTTACCTCGTTTGACGAGGCCCGCCGCCGCCGGATCGTGAACGAGCTGCCCGGCGTCGCTAGTTCGCCGTCAGCGCAACGGTTCTTAACAGCATTGTTGGGGGCAAAGGTGGGGGTTTCTCCTGCCGTTCGGCGTGCACTGCGTGGGTTGGTTGCCGTTCAAGTACCGGAGAAGGCACTAGGGTTGCGTGTGACCACTCAGCGGGTTATTCAGCGTGTGCACGATCTTGGACTTGAAGTCCATGTGTGGACAGTCAATGACCCGCAACGAATGAATCAACTGCTTGACCTCGGAGTCGACGGTATCGTCACGGATCGAGCAGATTTAGCCCTCGAAGTTGTGAAATCGCGCTCGTAGCACTGCAGCGCACACTCCTCTTCCACGCAGCGGGATCTCAGTCATTTACTGATAACTCGCTGTGAACTCTGCGCGCTTGGAAGCATTCGTTCAGGCTGAGGGTCTATTACTTGTAGTAACCGCGAATTGAAGGAGGCCACACGATGGCAGATCGCAGCTTGCGCGGCATGAGACTTGGCACCCAGAGCTTACAGAGCGAAGAGGGCGTGGAGTTTTCACCGCGAAAAAAGAGCATTTATAAGGCGACCGATGGCAGCACGTTTGAAGTGATGTTCGCGGCTGACGCAGAGGTTCCCCAGCAGTGGCACGATGCCAAGACTGGCCAAGAAGGAACCCTGCTCGATGAAGAGGGTGAACTCGTCGAACTCGACGAAGTCGACGTAAAAACTCCCCGTAGTCACTGGGACATGCTTCTTGAACGTCGCACACGTCCTGAACTAGAAGAGCTGCTTCAGGAGCGCCTCGACTTCTTGCGGGCCCGGCGCGGTCAGCAAAAGATCGGCGCTTAACGACGTACTGATTTCAGGGTCGCCGATAGCCCCCAGCCGGTGACCCTGAACAGTGCCTCGGCGACAATTCCCGAATGCATTTTGGATCGGCCTGTTGAGCGCTCGACGAAAGTGATCGGATGTTCTGCCACTCGGTAGCCCGTACGTTCGAGATTCCAGGCAAGCTCCACTTGAAAACAGTAGCCCTGCGAAGAGACGCCTTCGAGTCCGAGGTCTCGCAGAGCTTGGGCGCGAAATACCCGGAATCCTGCGGTGAGATCACGGATGTCTGAACGAAGTACCCGTCGCGCGTAAGCGTTGCCTGCTTGAGAAACCGAGTGCCGAAACCACGGCCAGTTTTTCACCGAGCCGCCAGGTACCCAACGCGACCCGATCACAAGGTCATTGCCGGCCTTCGCCAGTGTAAGCATGGCGGGCAGCTCGGCTGGATCGTGTGATCCATCAGCATCTATTTCCACGATGTAGTCGTAGCCGCGCTCGAGAGCGACGGCGAATCCGGCGAGATAAGCCTTTCCTAGCCCCTCCTTCTTGGCGCGATGAATGACGGTGACGCCAGGGTCGGCGGCTGCCAGCACTTCCGCCCTCTCCCCTGTACCATCTGGGCTTGAATCGTCCACAATGAGCACGTGAGCGCGAGGCACGGCTTGTCTCAGGCGACCGACGATGGAAGAGATGTTCTCGATCTCGTTGTACGTGGGAACAACGACGACGACGTTAGGCATTTCTTCTCCGACCAAACACTGCAGCGACTACTACTGCTCCAAGTCCGATCCCAGAGACAAGCCATTCGATTTCGCGTCCCCAGATGACAGCGGGGGTGATCGAATTCGACAGGGGAACATCCTCGATCATCGTGGCCGGGGTGTACCACTCTACTTCAGCAATCGTGCGGCCATCCGGCCCAATAATTGCGCTCAGCCCTACCGTCGAAATATTGACGACGCTGCGGCCGAGCTCCAGCGCCCGGATACGAGCCATGGCAAGTTGTTGAGCACTCTCATCTGTGCGCCCGAAGTCTGCGTTGTTCGACGACGCGACGATGACTTGTGCTCCTTGTTCAATGGACTCCGTCAAGATCTGATCGTCAACGATATCGAAGCAAATGTTGACGCCCACCGTGACACCGTCGACGTCAAACACCATGTCGGTCGTGCCTATCGAATAGTCTCGCGCAATTAGTCCTATGAGATCCGGAGCGAACAACGACCAGAACTCCCGGTTCGGAACATATTCTCCGAAGGGTATGGGATGCCGCTTATCGTAGATGTCAACGACGCCCTCCCCCGGCATCCACAGCAATTGGCTGTTGTACACGTTGCCATCGCGCTCCGTGATGTCACCGGAGATGAGCGGCGCGCCCGCGCGGTCGACCACGTAATCAAATGCGGCGGCAGCGTAGGTATTGCTGAGTGGTGATATATCCGTGCCGCCCTCCGGCCAGACGACCAGATCTAACTCCTCGCCGTAGAGAGGTTTGGTGGCCTCGAGCTGCGCCTGTAATAGATCTCCGCGGTCCCGGGTGTCAAAATACGCAGCCTTACCATTTCCTTGCACTGCACCGACGCGTAATGACCCATCGATCTGCGCGCTCCACACGGGAACGTTGACGAGCACCGCGAAGACGGCCACGGGAACAAACGCCGTTCGCAGCACGCGAGACACGTGCTGCGAGCGAGCATCCAACGGCAATTCGCAGTAGTGCCGCCACGAATATTCGAAAGCACCAAGCGCGAGTGCGACGGTGAGCACAATCACGAAACTGACGCCCGACACTCCGAGCCAGGGAAACAGCGCTGCGAGTGGGCTCTCGGATTGAGAAAGCGCAACGCGTCCCCAGGAAAAACCGCCGTACGGCCAGACGCTTGCCCACGCTTCGCGTGCCGTCCACAATCCGGCGACGACTACCGCGAGGGTCAGTGTTGCCCCCCATGCTCCACCGAATACGCGCGGAATCCAGCGGTACGCCAGGGTGATCGCCAGCGTGCCGAGAGCGAAGAAGAGAGCCTCGAGCACGGAGAGAGCTGACATCGGGACCGGTCCGAGAAAGAGGGATGCCCATTGAATATGCGTGAAATAGAACGCTGCGCCGGCGAGAAAGCCGACGAGCAATGACCCCGCCACGCTTCTGCCTCGCGCCGCAATAAGCACGAGGGCGATACCCAGAAACGTCAGAGGCCAGATGCTCTTGTCAGGGAAGCCGGCGTCAAGAATTGGGCCTGAGGCTAAGGCCATGAGCACCGCCAGCCGCAGCGGCAGCACAGCGATCGGAGTGTCGAGCTTCACGTATTGAGCCTAAGCGACAGAACTGTAAGCGACGATTCCCCGTCGGATGCCGTCAAGAGCTTTGCGCGCAGTGCGGCCAACATCTCCGTCAGCCACTATCGAAAGTTGATCGAGTAGGTCGATAGTTTGCTTCGTTATCCTCACGAAGTCGCCGGCGGCCATGTCGGCGAGATCAAGAACCGAGTCGAGAGTGGCACCATTTGCCCAGCGGTACATCGGCAAGGAGAGCCCTGTGGCTAGTGGTTGGCTGCCCGGGAGGCGATTATCGCGCTCAAGGTCGTCGAGTTGCGCCCACAGCGTCGAGGTTTTGTCGAAGGCGCCTCGAAAGGCTCCACGAGGCAAGTAGCGGTCGCCCAGCTCGCCCTCGTCGCGGCGGGGCTCGTAAACGAGTGTGGTTGCCATCGCAGCGAGAGAGGGCGCGTCAAGATCGTTCCAAAAACCGTGGCGAAGTGACTCCGCCACCAGCAAGTCGCGTTCCCCGTAAATGCGCCGGAGCACTCGCCCGTGGGTGTTCAACGTCATTGAGCCGTTGTGGCCGGGTTCGATGTACTGGAGATGAGTGAGCACGTCTGTGACGCGGTCGAAGATCTTCGCGACGGCGCCGGTACGGTTCTGAATCTGGCGAGTAAGTTGGTCAGTTTCGCGCTTGAGGCGCCACCAACGTTCGGCCCACCGCGCATGGGACTCACGTTCGGGGCAGGCGTGGCAATCGTGTTTGCGCATCTGTCCTCGCAAGTCCGCAAGTTTGCGTTGGCGACGCTCGCGTTCCGCGCGCTGACCTGCATCATTTCGCGGCTGCGACTTCTTTTCGAGATCATTCAACTCGCGCCGAATGCGAGAATACTCGGCAAAATCTCCCAGATGGCACTCCATCGATTTCGCGTAGCCATCGAGCGAATTCTTCTGCGATCGCACTTTGCGCGCCAAATCTACGACGGCACGGTCAGCTTGGAACTGCGCGAAACTCGACTCCAAAATTTCTCGGGTGTGCTCGCGGCCGAAAAGCTCAATGAGATTAACCGCCATGTTGTAGGTCGGCTTAAAGCTCGAATTCAGGGGGTAAGTGCGGCGTGAGGCAAGGGACGCCACGGCTTGGGGATCGAGCCCATCCACCCACTGGATGACAGAATGCCCCTCGACGTCGATGCCTCGACGGCCAGCGCGTCCGGTGAGCTGCGTGTACTCCCCCGGCGTGATTGGCACGCGCGCTTCACCGTTGAACTTTTCCAACTTTTCTAGAACAACGGTGCGTGCGGGCATGTTGATGCCGAGAGCGAGAGTCTCCGTCGCGAAGACGGCTTTAACCAGTTTTTTCTGAAAGAGTTCCTCGACTACCTCTTTGAAGGCGGGAAGTAGGCCGGCATGGTGCGCGGCAACGCCGCGTTCGAGGCCGCTGAGCCAATCCCAATAACCCAGCACTGCCAAGTCTTCGTCGAGAAGCGTGCGACAGCGTGCTTCGACAATCTCACGGATCTCATCCCGCTCTTCGGCCGTCGTCAGCCGAACACCGGCGCGCAGAACCTGGTTCACCGCCTGATCGCACCCCATGCGACTGAAAATAAAGAAGATCGCGGGGACGAGGTTTTTCGACGACAGCATCGCGACCACATCCGCTCGATCCATTCGTGACCGTGAAGGGCGCCCGCCGCGGGAATCGTAACGACTGCTCTTCCGACGATTGCCGACACTTTGGCTGCGACCGCCGAATCGTGCCATCTGAACGAGTTCGGGATTCACCCGGTTGGTTACAGCTAACCCAGAAGAGTCGAAAAGATCGACGAGTTTCGTACCGACAAGGACATGCTGCTCTAGTGGCACTGGGCGCTGTTCAGAGACGATAACTTCCGTGTCGCCGCGAACCGCCTGCAACCAGTCACCAAACTCCTCAGCGTTCGACACAGTCGCGCTCAGCGATACCATCCGTACGTCTTCGGGTAAGTGAATAATTACTTCTTCCCATACCGCCCCGCGGAAACGGTCACCAAGGAAGTGGACCTCATCCATCACCACAGTGCTGAGGTTCGTCAGGAGATCTGACTTGGCGTAGAGCATGTTTCGCAGCACCTCTGTGGTCATGACCACAATTCGCGCGCTGGCGTTCACATTCGTGTCTCCGGTCAGAAGCCCTACTGCCTCCGGTCCGTACTCAGCAACGAGCTCTTGGAACTTCTGGTTGCTGAGTGCCTTCATAGGAGCGGTGTAGAACACCTTGGGTCCGTTTAGCTGCATTGCTCGGAAGATGGCGAACTCGGCAATGATGGTCTTGCCTGCACCCGTCGGCGCGGCGACCAGAACGCTCTTATCGTCCTCCACGACGTGGCACGCAGAGAGTTGGAATTCGTCGAGATCAAAACGCTGGCTGGCGCGGAAAGCTTCAAGCACGGGGTAACCGCGACGCTTCTTCGCCGCAGCAAACCGCTCGGCGGGAGACAGATCAGTCATTGACTACAGCCTAAGCGCTGAATCCTTAGACTTCAGAGCTGAGCTCGGCATCGAGGGCTGCGGTGCGTTTCGCCACCCGTCGATCATGAACCCAAGCGATAAAGGCTGCCACAAAGAAAAGCAAAATCATGGGGATAGCCAGCAAGATCATCGAGACGATGTCTGCAGCCGGAGTAACGATCGCGGTGAAAATGCAGATCGTCACGATTGCGACCCGCCAGCCCTTGAGGATTGTTTGAGCCGACAGCACACCCACGAGATTGAGCAGTACGACAAATACGGGCAAGACGAATGCGATTCCTACCGCAAGAAGTAACTTGACGATGAAGTCGAAATAATACTTCGCGTTTAAGTTAGAGAGATCTTGGTCGCCGGCAAAACTCAGCATGAGAGTGATGATGTTTGGCATGACGTACCAACCGGCGGCGCAGCCCGCAAGAAAGAGCGGGATTGCGGTGACAAGGAACCCGATCGCGTATTGCTTTTCCTTGCGCACGAGCCCCGGAACGAGAAATGCCCAGACTTGGTAAAGCCAGATCGGACTCGAAACAACGATCGCGAAAGTAAAGGCAATCTGCAGTCGAATATCGAATGCCTGAGTGATCACGTCGTAGTTCAGTGCGGCGCTGCGGCCCGTGGAGTCTGCGATGTTCGTGATCGGAGCGCGCAATGCGTCGACAAAGAAGTCAGAAAAAATAAAGCCAACGATGGTGGCGAGAGCAATAGCGATCGCTGCGATGGTCAGTCGCTTCTTGAGCTCTATGAGATGCGCGCCGAGTGACATCCGTTCGTCACTCTTCGAACGCCACCTCTCGGAACGCGCTGCCATAAGGCTAGGACTGTGGAGGGGTGTTGCTGTTCGAATCCGCCGATTTGTCGGAACTCGAATCGGATTTGCTCTCATCCTTCATCGTCTTAACCTCGCTGCGGAAGATTCGCATCGACTGGCCAAGGCTGCGAGCGAGGCCGGGAAGTTTTGGCGCACCAAAAAGCAAAAGGATGATGACAAGGAGGATTACTAGTTGCGAACCGCCAAGATTGCCGAGCATGAAAAACTTCCTTAACTATCGAAGGCTGCGTGCCGCAATCATACCTAGCTTCTCTTGGAGTCGCGGCACGGCGCTGCTTGAGTTCGAGGCACTTGAGCGATGCATAGGGTTTGGGCGCTTTATCCGCGACGCGTCGTCCAGCTATCAGGCCATTTCACTGTTGTGGGATCGAGCCTAGTGATTCGTCGTGCCCGCTGAAGGCGTCGTTCGCGGCGGTGGAGACGAAGGCTCTCACGTCGCCGTCGTTGGGCGTCGTAGCGCTCGCGAATGCGCTCCATTTCGGCTAGGACGGCAGTGTCGTGAGGCTCGAGCTCGAGCACTTCTGGCTCAAGAATGTCAAGTTTGCTCGCCATCGTTGACGCCTCGCTCAGCACTCGCATCGCCTTGCGGAAGAGGACTAAAGTAATCACGACAAGCACCATGAGCAACAGGAGTACGAGTCCTGCCCAGATCGCGATCCAGCCCCACCAGGGAATCACAGATACACCTACTGCCCTGCCGCATAGCGGTCAACGGCGGACTGAGCCCAATCAGAGACGGCGGCGCGCGCTTCGGGCGGCGACACCACTGACGCCACACCAGGGAGGCTGGCGATCAGGCGCTTGAGCCCGTGGAAATGCGGCACGAGCACAGTAGTGCGCACTCGGTCCCCGTGCGGTTCAAGGCGAGCAGTGTCACTCACATAGTCCCCAAGCAACGCAATAGCGCTGGGAACGACCTCGATAAGTACCTCGACGTCTTCGGGAGACGAATCGAAGAGTGTTTCCGGAAGGCTGACATCCGCAGCTGAATGAGTGATCGGCTCTAAGGTCAACGTGGGCTGCGTGATTCGGTCGAGACGGAACGTGCGCACGTCCTCTCGCGAGTGGCACCAGCCGCGCACGTACCAATCGGCATCCACTGACTCAATTCTTAGAGGATCGATGCGTCGACGCTCCGACTCACCACGTGAATTGCGGTAGTCAAACTCAAGCTGACGTCCGGCTGCGACAGACTCTCGGATGAGCGCCAGTGTCTCATCGACCTCGTTGGATTCGACTCCCATGGCAGTGGGCTCTGCGGATGCACCCCGCGAAAGCTTCGACATCAGCGTGGCGATCGCGGCTCGATCTGAGTGCTCTGGCAAGCCAGAAAGGTACTGGAGCCCCGCAATAAGCGCGGAAGCTTCCCGGGCAGAGAACCGTGGTGAATCATCGATCGCGACCAAATGGGTGAGGACAATTTGGTCGTTGTCTTCGAAATCATCCCAGGCAATGTCGAACAAATCGCTGTCTTGGTAGGTCGCTGTTTCACCAGGAATGCCCGACACGGCAATAAGCCTCACAGCATCCCGAATTTGTTGCTCGGGGACACCGAAATGTGCTGCAGTGTCTGCCACGCTCACGCGCGTGTGATCCATAAGATACGGAACGAGTGCAAGCAAGAACACAAGCTTGTCTTGAGCCCGCAGCGGTGGTGACTTCTTAACCATGGTCCGCCACCGTTCTCGTCAGTCGTTCAATAACCGCGGAGCGAAGTTCTGCCGGTGAGATTACTACGACTTCCGGCCCGAAGCTCGCAAGGTCGTCCGCCAAGATATTGAGGTCTGTGAAATGAAGTTGCAGTTCTCCGGATGTGGTCGTGCTCGCTCCGCGTCTCTTGCAGAGTCGAGTTGCCGCATCCGTTCCGGGCTCAGCCCGGAGAACAGCGAGGTTGGTTTGCCAGACTTCTTCTAGTTCGGCCAAAGCACGCGCTGCCGCGTCATCCGTTGCGTAATCGAAGGTCTTCTTGCTTGGCCGCACGGGATTGACGATGCGGCGAAGGAGAAACGTTTTGAACTGATCAGTCGATGGGTTTTTGGCATACAAATGCCAACGCCCTTGGTGCTGCACAAGGGCCAGCGGCGCAACAGTGCGTTGCGTGGAGTCTTGTTCACCCGGCTTCAAATACTCGAAATTGACGAGTACCCGCTTGTCCAATGCTGCACGGAGAGGTTCGAACGACTCTTCCCGCACGCGCACTTGGGGTGCGTAGCTCAATACGGGCTCCGCCGTTGCTATCCCGAGTGAGCGAAGCTTCACAATCGCGCGGCGAGACTCTTCTGACAGTGACCCCTCGCGCCACACCATCGAGGCCAGTCCCAAGAGAGTTGATTCTTCGGCAGAAAAGCTGATGTCGTCAGGGAGCTCGTAGTCTGCACGCGGAATTCGGTAACGCAGATTGTGATTATTTCCGGCTTGCTCAGGAGACTCGATCGTCTCGAGCGGAACACCGAGCTCGCGAACGTCATCTTTGTCACGTTCGAATTGCCGCTCAAGATTGCCGTTATCTCCCGAGTGCACAAAGCGTTGACGATATCCCTGCACGGTCGAAAGGATCTCGCTCTTGGTCAACCCTGCCTCGGAGGAGAGCAACGCCAGCACGAGGCTGAACAATCGCTCTTCGTTGGGCACTTTCGCTTCTGGCACGAGTCAAATCCTATGGTCTCTGACACCTCGGCCGTGTCGCTGATTGACGATTATTGTTCTTGAATTCCGAGGATATCGAAGACAAAGACAATAGTGGAGCCACTCGTTACTCCGGCGGGGGCAGCGCCGGGCGCAAATCCTGCTTCAGGAGGTAGCACCAGCAAGACTTGCGATCCAACCTTCTGGCCGATGAGGGCTTCAGCAATTCCGACCGGTAGTCCACCCGCGACAATCGCATCGACGTTGAGCGGCAGGTTCGTCGGTACGCCAGCGTTTTCCCAGGTATTGGCGAAAGTGTTTTTGGCGCCCCACTCAATTCCACTCATGTGAAGTACGGCGACATCACCTTCAGTGAGTGTTTCGCCCGAACCCCGCTTAAGAGTTGCCGAAATGACTTCGCTAGGAGGTCCGGAGGTGGGGAAGCTGAACCCTGGCTGACCGTTCGGAGCGGTCACAATCGCCGGCGTTCCCGCTGGAGGAAGCTGGTCTACTCCATCTGCCTTGCCAGCAAATCGCTCTTCAACGTCGCTAACCATCACAATCGTGTCGTCGAGGTTCAGCGCCAACTGATTCTGGTCAATTGTCTCGGTGCCCAGGAGGTCTCCCGCTGTGCCTACGGTGACGATGCGTGACCCTACGGTGGCGCACTGAGCGATGTCTCCAAAGTGTGGCTCTCGCTCGGTGACAGAAACGGCGAGTCCCGCAGAGTCGTGACCGGTTGAAATAATTTGCGTGCCGGTCGCAGCATCGTAGACAGTGACCTGAAGTCGGGTGATGTCGCCTTCAGACACCCGCTCACCGTTGCCCTCGATGACGGTGTCGCTCTGGACACCTTCGGCTACGAGCGGAGTCGGGAAGCTGGCCTCAGGGTCGGCGCTGAGCGGGCCGCTTGCTTCGATAAGGGCCGTGTTGCCGCCTGCAGCGTAGACAGGGGCGCAGCCAGAAAACGCGAGTGGACCAGTGGCGCAACCGGCCAAGGAAACGACAACTCCGGCACTGACGGCCACTACTGCAAGCTTGCGCACAAACACTCTTTTCTTCGACACAGACATCGTCAACACTCTACCGGTCTGACGAGGCTGCACGAGCAGCGGCTTTCGCTTCGCGGGCCGTCTTGCGTAAGCGCTTAGCGCTCGTGCTGCGGTCTCCAAGCGCGCCGGGTGTCCAGGCTTCGACGTCTTCATCCTTGAAATCGCTCTTTGATGCGCGACGCTTGAGTTCAGGCAGAACAGAACCGGGAGCAAGCCGACGCGCGGTCATAAGAAATCCCGTATGAGCGACCATCCGGTGGTCGGGGCGAACGGCAAGACCTTCGACGTGCCAACCGCGAACGATTGTTTCGCTGGAATCCGGCTCAGTGAACAGTCCGGTCGATCGAATCGCCTCCGCGACCCGCGAGAGTTGAGTGACTGTGGCGATGTAGCACAGCAGCACTCCCCCGGGCGTGAGAGCATCAGCACACTCGTCGATACACTCCCACGGAGCAAGCATGTCCAGCACCACACGATCGACAGAGCCTGGCTCCACGGATGCGGGAAGCTCCTCTTGCAAGTCGCCGACGGTAACCGACCAGTTGTCCGGTTTCGCACCCAAGAAAGTCTCTACGTTCGACTGGGCGATCTCAGAGAATTCTTCGCGGCGCTCGAAGGAACTGAGCTTTCCAGTCGCGCCGATCGCGCGGAGTAGCCACAGCGAGAGTGCGCCAGAGCCGACGCCAGCCTCGACGACGTGGGCACCGGGAAAGATATCGGCTTGCCCGATGATTTGAGCAGCGTCCTTCGGATAAATGATGGCGGCGCCTCGGGGCATCGACATCACAAAGTCAGTCAACAGTGGTCGCATCGCCAGGTACTCGATGTCGTTTGTGCTGGTGATGACGCTGGCATCCGGTTTGCCAATGACTGCATCGTGGCTCAATACTCCGCGGTGGGTGTGAAATTCTCCCCCGACTTCGAGCGTTACCGTATTGAGGCGTCCCTTGGGGCCAGTGAGCTGAACTCGGTCACCTTCGCGGAAGGGCCCGCTCTGTCGTCTAAATAGATCGGTCATTGAACGTTTACTTTCGCGTGGAGTGCTGAGAGGTCGTTGAGAGTGCGGCCGTCCAGTGTCGACCAGACTGCGTGGGTGTTCTCGGCGGGGATGTCCACCATGAATGGCACACCGATTACTGTCGCGCCTGCGCTAAGCGCTGAGGCCGCCCCGGGCGGTGAGTCCTCGATTGCTACGCACTCACGAACATCGACGCCGAGCGCGTGGGCGCCCGCGATGTAGGGCTCGGGGTGCGGTTTGGGGTTCTCGACATCGTCGCCGGAAACCACCGCGTCGAAGCCTTTGAAGCCGAGATTTTCAACGACGTGGTTGGCCATCCGTCCGATCGACATGGTGACGAGCGCGGTAGGTACTCCCGCCTGGCGAATCTCTTGGAGCAACTCGCGGGCTCCCGGACGCCAGGGAATTCCCGACTCGCGCAGTTCAGTCATGACGCTGTCGGTCAGATAATCGACTATTGCTTGCGCCTCCATCTCGACGCCTTTTGACTGGATAATTCGCGCGGAGCTCAGCAGGCCGCTTCCGACGACCGAGAGGGCATCCTCGTGAGTCCAAACACCCCCGAACGATTCAACAAGCCTATTTTCGGCAGAAATCCAGTACGGTTCGGAGTCAATGAGAGTGCCGTCCATGTCCCACAAGACGGCAGCTGGAGTGGAGTGAGTCACAACGCACCATCGTAGTTCTATCCTTGGGTTAGTGACATTCGCGCCACTCGACCCAAAGGAGACCAGTGACTAACACCCCATTTGCGAACGGACGACTCTTGGTCGTTGCCTTCGAGGGGTGGAATGACGCCGGTGAGGCAGCCAGCGGTGCCGTCCGCTCCCTCAAAGAACAGCTAGACGTCTACCCCATCGCTGAAGTCGATCCTGAGGACTATTTCGACTACCAGTTCAATCGACCCGTTGTGTCGCACGACGATGAGGGAAACCGCTCTTTGACGTGGCCTTCCGTAGCGATCTACGGGCCATCGCGGCCGAACGCTAAGCCTCCAGAGAGTATTGCTGCGGATGCAGAGCTCCAGCTCAGTGCCAACAATAAATCCAACATCTTTCTGCTGTTGGGCACAGAACCGTCACGCTCTTGGAAAGCCTTTACTCGCGACGTGCTTGAGACTGTCACCGAGAATGGGATCACCTCCATCGTCTTCCTCGGGGCGATGCTTGCGGATGTGCCTCATACGCGCCCCATCTCGGTGTTCACGTCGAGCGAGAATTCAGACGTTCGATCCGCGCTCGGAATCGAGCGAAGCAACTATGAGGGTCCAGTCGGGATTCTCTCAGTGTTGGGCCAGGCCGCCGAGAAGGCAGGTATCAGAACGATGTCGATTTGGGCGTCAGTGCCTCATTACGTGCACAACGCGCCATCTCCCAAGGCAACGCTCGCCATCATCGACAAGCTCGAAGAAATTGTGGATGTCGTCATCCCACGCGGCGATCTCGTCACCGAAGCTGCGGATTGGGAAAACGGTATTGATGCTCTTGCGGGAGAAGACGACGACATGACCTCGTACATCGAACAACTCGAACGCGCTCGCGACACTGTCGACGCCCCTGAAGCCAGCGGTGAAGCGATTGCGCAGGAGTTCGAAAAGTATCTGCGTAGAGGTGACGATAAGCCCGACTCGGGGTCGGCTGGCGATGAACCGTGGCGCGGAAAAGACTAAGCAAGCCAGCGAGTCTTAGCGGCGCGTAGTCTCATCGCGCTGCATCCAACTGACGCAAGCCAGTCAGGCTAAACCGGTTGGATGATGTTGAGGGACAGCAACACATAGAGCGTTGCTCCGAGTGCTACGCGATAAATCACGAAGGGCAAGAACGAGCGCTTTTCGATATAGCGCATAAGTCCCGCGATTACGGCATAGCCGACGAAGAATGCAACTACTGTCGCCACGGCGATCTCGGGGTAGCTGAACACCTGGAGCGGCTCTCCGAAGCTATGGATGAGCTCGTAAAGGCCGCTACCGAAGACGGCGGGCACCGCGAGGAGAAATCCAAACCGAGCGGCTGCTGGGCGCGTGTAGCCGAGCGCAAGTCCCGCTGTCATCGTCGAGCCGGATCGCGATACTCCAGGGATCAACGCCAACATTTGCGCGAGACCGATCGTGATGCCGTGGCCGTAACTCATTTCGTCGAGCGCTCGAGTTCGCTTTCCTAGGTAGTCGGCGATTCCGAGAATGATGCCGAAAACGATCAGCACCGTCGCGACGAGCCACAGCGAACGGAATGTTGAACGAATGTACTCCTGAGCGAAATAGCCGACCAGCACAATGGGAATTGTGCCAAGGATCACGAGCCAGCCGAGCCGAACGTCGGGGTGGTTTCGATCGACGATTTCGCCGTGCACACCATGAGGCTTGCGGAACTGCTGGAACCAGCGGCTGAGGATGCGCGCGATGTCGTTGCGGAAGTAGAGAATGACCGCAAGTTCCGTACCCAACTGCGTGATTGCCGTGAACGTTGCGCCCGGATCGCTCGCCGAAGGCAAGAACTCGCCCATGATGCGCAAGTGGGCGCTGGACGAAATCGGGAGAAACTCCGTGAGTCCCTGAACAAGCCCGAGAATTATGGCCTCAATAAACCCCACAAGGAGCTCCCTGATCTACGAAAACTAATACTTGAGAAGCAGATCTCCGAGAACCTGCCTGCCAAACACTAATGCGTCTAGCGGCACTCGTTCGTCGACACCGTGGAACATGCCGGGAAAGTCGATTTCGGGAGGCAACTGCAACGGGGCGAAACCATAACCAGTGATTCCCAACAACGACAGCGCCTTGTTGTCCGTTCCACCAGACATCAAGTACGGCAGAACGGGTGCGCCGGGGTCGAAGACTCCGAGACTTCCAATCATTGTGTCGACTAGGGGACCATCGAAACTTGTCTCAAGGCCAATGTCGCGCTGCATGATCGAAATCTCGATCTCTTCAGGGATGAGAGCCCGAACTTGCGCGAGCACAGCGTCCTCTTCACCAGGAAGTGTGCGGATATCAATGAGCGCCTCCGCAACATCCGGAATCACGTTGTGCTTGTAGCCCGCGTTGAGCAGCGTCGGGTTGCTCGTCGTGCGAAGCGTGGCCTGCAAGAAGCCCGATGCGGTTCCGGTCGCCAGAATAAGCTCGTCAGGACCGACTTCTTCGGGATCGATACCAAGGATGCGCGATAGCTCCGAAATGAGCATGCTCGTGGTGTCGGTGAGATGAACCGGCCACTCTTGGCGGCCCAGGATCGCGACTGCCTCTGCCAACTTAGTGACGGCATTGTTATGGATGACCCGCGAGCCGTGTGCGGCCATACCGCGAGCGGTGAGCTTGATCCAGACAAGAGCTTTCTCGCCCGTTTGCAACAGGTACGCGCGCTGACCGTTGAGATCGACCGAGTATCCCCCTACTTCGCTGATCGCTTCAGTGGCACCGGCGAAAACCTCGGGGTGGTGATCGACCATGTAGTGCGAACCGAACTTGCCGCCATTTTCTTCATCGGCGAAGTAGGCCACGATCACATCTCGCGCGGGGCGCTTTCCCGCCTCGAGGATGTCCCCGAGAGCGGTGATCATCATGGCATCCATGTTTTTCATGTCTACAGCGCCACGGCCCCAGAGAAGCCCATCACGAATTTCGCCGGCGAATGGGTCCACGGACCAATTCTTCGGATCTGCCGGAACCACGTCCGTGTGGCCGTGCAAGATGAGTGAGGGCCGTTCCGCTGCATGGGGGGCTGACGTTTCAGTGTCGTAGGTGCCCTCAATGCGCGCAACAACCGTAGTTCTGCGGTCAGCAGCGTTGAAATACTGGGTCGTGAGCCCCATGTCTTCGAGCAGAGCGCCGAGATATTCAGCTGCCTCCGTTTCGCCATGTGAGCGACCTTCGCCGTAATTGGTCGTATCGAATCGAATTAGATCTTGCGCGATACGAGCGGTGCGCTCAAGAGGTTCCTCAGAAGTCATAAACCCACGGTAGCCGTCTGACCGGGAAATTTCTGCACTCGACGGATGCGGATGTGAGCGTTCCGGCACGCCGACAGCGTGAAGCGTATTTGCGGTGCCAAAAAGGGTGCTATTCTCTTACCTCGGCGGTGCTCTTGTAGTGCCGCTGATGCGCGCGGATGGCGGAATTGGTAGACGCGCTAGCTTGAGGTGCTAGTGCCCGTAAGGGCGTGGGGGTTCAAGTCCCCCTTCGCGCACAGCGAATGATTCGGACTAACGGATCAGTAGTTGAGAAATTAGGTCGGCAAGTCGTTTTTATACGGCTGCCGGCCTTTTTTCGTTAAGATTTCGGCGTTCCCGGGCCCGCTGGAGGTTTGCTGAGGAGTCGACTCTTGTGCCAATTAACGATGTATCGTTGAGTATCGGAAGGGCTCGTTGAGCCCTCAACCACTGAGTGGAGAACATCGTGAACAACACCTTTGGCGACGGCCAGCGCGACTCTCAGCGCCGCCCATTTACGAACGCATCCGGGCAATCAGGGTTCGGCCTCTGGGACACCTTCGATAATCTGCGCAACGAGTTCGAGCGCCGAGTAGCACCACGGATGGGGCGCGGCGATGTGCGAGTGGCAATTTTGGCTTTGCTCGCGGAGGACTCTATGCACGGCTACCAGATCATCCATGAAATCGAGAACCGCAGCCACGGCACATGGAAGCCCAGCCCTGGTTCGGTGTATCCGACTCTCCAACTGTTGGCTGATGAAGGTCTGATCCAGGCGCACGAAGCCGACGGGAAGAAAACCTATTCGCTCACTGAGAAGGGCCGGAATGAAGCGAAGAACTCGCGCCCGGCACCCTGGGAAGGAACAGCGCCCCGCGATGCAACTCACGCCACAGCACTCCCCCACGCCGCTGCGAAGTTGGCAGAGGCTGTCATGCCGATCATGCGCAGCGGGAGCCCAGGGCAAGCAGCAGAGGCCGTCGCAGTGATCGATGAGGCCCGACGTAAGCTGTACGCAATCCTCGCTCAAGACTGATCGGATGCCGCCCCACGGCCGGCGCCAGGGAGAACCGATGCCCCAGGCTAGACAGCTGCGCTCGCGCTATCGTCGCATCTTGCGTTTTGCCGCCCGTTACATGGTCATCGAATGGTGGTTTGAACTTGTACTTCCGCGATTCGGTTTGGAACGAATCGCAGCGCGTCGACGGTTGGCGAGAGCGGCGCACATAGCTCGACATTTTCACTCGCTTGCTATCGACCTCGGCGGGCTCATGATCAAAGTTGGGCAGTTCATGTCGTCCCGACTCGATGTGCTCCCTCAGCAGATCACTCAAGAGCTCGAAGGGCTCCAGGACGAGGTGCCTGCCGTGGAGTTCGCTCGTATCCGCGAGAGTGCCGAACGCGAGCTCTCGCTCCCCCTTGAGCGCGCGTTCGAGTTCTTTGACCCTCAGCCTGTTGCTGCTGCCTCCTTCGGGCAAGTACACCGCGCGAGGCTGCTGCCCTCTGATGCTGCCGACGTGGGCTTCACGGATGTTGTGGTCAAAGTGCAGCGGCCAGGGATCGCCGACATCATCGACGTTGATCTCGCGGCGTTGCGGAGAGTTGCTGGTTGGCTCAGTCGAGTGCGTTTCATTTCACGGAGGGTTGACCTCCCGGCGTTACTCGAAGAGTTTGCCATCATCAGTTTGCGAGAGATCGACTATCTCAACGAGGGAAGCAACGCGGAGCGGTTCGCGGCCAACTTCGCCGCTGATCCACGGATAGGAGCGCCCGCCATCGTCTGGGAGCGAACGACGAGACGCATCCTGACTCTGGCTGATGCGACAGCCATAAAAATTAACGACCATGAACGACTGCTATCCGCTGGTATCGATCCGGCTGAGGTCGCCGACGAGCTGTCCCGGGCGATGTTTGAACAGCTATTCATTCATCGCTTCTTCCATGCTGACCCGCATCCCGGCAACATCTTCGTTACTCCGGCGCGTCCCGAGCGTGCCGACGCGACGACGCCCGCTTGGTCGCTGACCTTCATTGATTTCGGGATGATGGGTGAGGTTCCCGAGAATCTGAGTCGCGGTCTCCAGCGCCTCATCATCGCCGCTGCGGCGCGAGATGCCCCCGGACTGGTTGCCAGCGTGCGAGATATGGGTGTGTTGCTTCGCTCAGCTGAAACCGCCCCGCTCGAACGGGCGATGGGAGAGCTCTTTGATCGTTTCGGGGGCATGGGGTTCGCCGAACTTCAGCGCGTTGATCCTGAGGAGTTCCGGGAGTTTGGCAACGAGTTCGGTGAAGTGATGCGCACGATGCCGTTTCAACTGCCCGAGAACTTTCTCTTGATCATTCGCGCAGTCTCAGTGACCTCTGGAGTGGCGAGCGATCTCAACGCGGCGTACAACGTCTGGACAGCAATCGAGCCGTTCGCTCAGCGGCTCGCGCGAGATGAAGGTAGCGGCACGCTCAAGGAGCTTGGCAAGCAAGCATTGAACTCTGCAGGCTTGATCTTGCGGTTGCCGCAGCAGCTGGAAAATGTTGCGACCCTCATGCAGCGCGGTCAACTAGCAGTCGAAACACCGAGCGCAGATAAGCGACTGCGCATCGTGGAACAGCTCATGCGCCGGGTGCTATCTGCCGTGCTCTTCACTGCGCTCTTGATCGGGGGCGTCCTCATGAGGCCCGATGACCCAACCCTGGGCAACGTGCTCGTTTTCGGATCCTTGTTGCCGCTTGCTCATGCTTTGTTCGCGGGACTCTTCGCGGCTGGCCGCCGCTTCTAGCGGGGCGGATGCGAGGCTGGACTCTCGCCGACGTTAGGCAGACTCCGCATGCGGGAGCCGAACTTCCGGAAGGGGCCATCGAGTTCATCGTCGCAGCCGATTCCGGTATCCGTGCTGGGTACCTCGGCACCGCAACGAACGACCTCAGCCGGTTGATCGGGCACGCCACCACTCCGCTTAAGGAGACTCTCGCACAACACCTGCCAGCCTGAGAGTCCTCCGCGAATCTGCGCAATCCGCTATCGTGTTAGAGGACCCAGACGCATCTGCTGTTGTCCGCTCTTGTCTAGCCAGCTCACTCCTGGTCTCTAGCCGGCAACGTCGCTGGTGTTCAGCCGTGCGAGTCTCGCACCTAGGCTCCTCAAACATTTAGTAAACCGCGCCCGCGTGTGGCGCCTTTCGCAGGAGACAATTATCGCCATTGCACAATCACCTCGCCCGCAGCGCTACCGCGCTGAACCGTCAGTTCTGACGGCGTTACGCACGCCACGCATCCTCACCCGAGAGGTGCTTGCGGGGTTGGTTGTTGCCCTCGCCCTAATCCCGGAGGCGATTTCGTTCTCGATCATCGCGGGAGTCGACCCTAGGGTCGGCTTGTTCTCTTCGTTCGTGATGGCTGTGTCGATTGCCTTCCTCGGAGGTCGTCCTGCGATGATTACCGCGGCTACGGGGGCGATTGCTCTCGTGATCGCCCCCGTAGCGCGCGAGTACGGCATGGACTATTTCATCGCGACGGTAATCCTGGGTGGGCTCATCCAAGTAGTAATGGGCGTGCTCGGCGTAGCCAAGCTCATGCGCTTCATACCGCGCAGCGTGATGTTGGGCTTCGTGAACTCGCTCGCGATCCTCATCTTCATGGCGCAACTGCCGCACCTCATTGATGTTCCATGGATGGTATATCCGCTGGTCGGAGCGGGACTGATCATCATGGTGCTGATGCCGCGGTTTACGAAAATTATCCCCGCGCCACTCGTCGCGATCGTACTCATTACCATCGTCACCGTCACCATGGCCATTGCTGTGCCTAATGTGGGTGATCAGGGCGAACTCCCCCGCAGTCTTCCTGAACTCTTCATTCCGAACGTTCCCCTTACGTGGGAAACGCTTCAAATTATCGGGCCGTTCGCTCTAGCAATGGCTCTCGTTGGACTGCTCGAGTCGCTTCTGACGGCAAAACTCGTTGACGACATCACCGACACCCACTCACGCAAGACACGCGAGGCGTGGGGGCAAGGCGTAGCCAACGTGCTCTCAGGGCTGTTCGGCGGAATGGGTGGCTGCGCGATGATCGGTCAAACGATGATCAACGTCAAGGCTTCCGGTGCGCGCACAAGAATTTCGACCTTTTTGGCGGGAATCTTTTTGCTCATTCTGGTAGTCGTTCTCGGCGATGTTGTCGCGATCATTCCTATGGCCGCGCTTGTTGCCGTCATGATCATCGTCTCCATTTCGACGTTCAATTGGCACAGTGTGCAAATCTCGACCCTCAAGCGCATGCCCTTGAGCGAAACTGTCGTTATGGTCGCGACTGTCGCAGTCGTCGTGGCTACTCACAACCTCGCAGTTGGTGTGCTTGTCGGAGTTGTTGTTGCCATGGTCGCCTTCGCACGGCGCGTAGCGCACTTTGCCACGGTGGAACGTTCCCTCCCTGACGATGAGACTGTTCCGACGGCGTACTATCGCGTCAACGGCGAGCTCTTCTTCGCGTCGAGCAATGACTTGACCACGCAATTCGAGTACACGGATGACCCAGACCGCGTGATTATCGACATGTCGAACTCACACATCTGGGACGCTTCGACGGTGGCCGCGCTCGACACGATTACGACAAAATACGAGCGCCTCGACAAGCGCGTCGTTCTGATTGGTCTCAACGAGGCTAGTCAGTACATGCACGAGCGACTCGCGGGAAACCTCGGCGAAGAAGGCTAATCAGCTCACGCCCGTTCGTGATGCGCAGTGGCGCGGCATGAATCGGCGTGATTTCTGACGCTATCGAGGATGTTGCGGCCCGTCGCTCACTACGTTGTCGCGTGCTGCGCCGAGAGCGTTGACTTGTGAGTGTTCGTTATTCCGTGCGTGGCGGAGACGAGAATCGGCAGGTGATCCGATGACCCACGAGCCAAGGTTTCTACGCCTTCGATCGTGAAGCCCTGAGAGGTGACAAAGTCGAAGTGCCCCCGGAAGAATTTGTAGCTCGTATAGGTGATGCGATCGCTCAGCGACAAGTCGTAGCCCGTTTTGTTCACACGTTGGGTAAGCCCATCTTTAAACAGCGGGTAGTTGTAGTCGCCGAGCATAAGCATGGGGACGCCCGAACCGAGTTCGTGAAGCAACTCGTGCGCCGCTTTGATTTGATTGCGACGAAGTGAGTTCAGTGCTGTGAGTGGGGCCGCGTGAAATGACGCGATGACGAGCTCTTGCCCTGTCTTTCGATCGACGAGCTTCGATCCGACCAGTCGCTCGGGTGTTGGCGAGAAAATTCGATCGTGCAGAGACTTTTTCAGCTCGAAGGACTCGGTCGCTAATTGTTCATAGCGGTCCTTACGGTAGTAAACGGCCAGACCGAGGCGGTTGTTCTTTGTAGAGCCGGCGAGGTGGAGATTTCCAATTTCAGCCGGCAGCCGTGACGAGCTCACTTCTTGAAGACAGAGCGCATCGAGGTCGGCGGTCTGAGCCAAGTTTTCCAGCTCGGTAGCCGCCTTGTGCTTACGAAGGTTGTAGCTAATTACGCGAATCACGAACCTACTTACCTCTTCCTGTGGAGGGGACTAGCCTATGCGGCATGATGGGAAACTGTCGACGATTGTCGGTTCGAGAGCAAACGCACAGGAATTCCTAGGGCGACTACAAGGACCCCCAGCGCTATTCCCGTTAGCGGAACTGTGGCTGCCAACAGGAGGCACAGAAGCGCACCGAAAACACTGACTGCCCGGCTGACGCTGCGCTGCTGAGGAGCAAGAGTGAGCGAAGAAACGTTCGCGACGAAATAGTAGAGAAGAACTCCGAAAGATGAGAGCCCAATCGCTGTTCGTAGATCCGCGAAAATAATTGTTGCGATCACGAAAATGGCAATGAGGATGTCTGCTCGATAAGGAACTGCGAAGCGCGCCCCTAAAGCGCTCAGCGCGTGAGGAAGATCACGATTTCGAGCAAGCGCGAAAGTAGTGCGCCCGACACCGGCCTGGAGAGAGACCAACGCGCCCACGCTGGCTAATGCTGCCGCGCCCATCACGATCCATGGTGCGGCGGGGATTCCTGAACTGCCGACGATGTCAGCTAACGGCGTCGTGGTGATACCGAGTTGTTGAGCGCCCAGGCTTCGCAACGCTACTAGGCCGATTGCGCAGTACAGGAGCACGGTTGCCGTGAGGGAGATTGCCATGGCGCGAGGAATGGACCGTGCAGGCTCGACGACCTCCTCCCCCAACGTTGCGATTCGGGCATAGCCTGCGAACGCGAAGAAGAGCACGCTGGCTGACTGGAATACCCCATAGAGATCGAACTTCGATTCGGATGGCATTGGCGCCGCCGCAGGTGTGCTCGCGCTAATGATGATCACTCCGATGAGCACTCCGATCACGAGTGTCACGATCACGGCGGCTGTTTGGGCCGTGCGGTTCACGCCGAGCAGATTGAGTACCGTTGCCGCAACGACGACGATGACAGCGAAGGGCTTCTCCCAGCCGTCGGGGGCAACATAGCTGGCAAAAACCAGCGCGATGGCGGCGCAGCTGGCTGTTTTGCCGACGATGAACGACCACCCGGCCATAAACCCCCACCACGGCCCAAGTTGTTCTCGTCCATAGACGTAGGCTCCTCCTGCCCGGGGATAGACGGCCGCGAGTTGTGCGGTGGAAGCAGCGTTCGCTCCCGCAACGAGTGCGGCTAGGCCGAGCCCAACCAGAAGCCACGAGCCGGCGGCCAGCGCAGCAGGCGCAAACGCGACAAATATTCCGGCTCCGACCATGGAACTCAAGCCGACCATGGTGGCCTGAGTCATAGTCAATCGCCGGGTGAGGGTGGCGGGCTCGGTCACGAGTTCACTGTATAGCGATCGATCGCGACGAACCCATGGTTACGGCCGCCGTCAGATGAACAGTCATCGACAATCTACCCAACACCGGGCAAGGAGATTACTCGACGAAGCGGATGCCGTTGATGAGTCGAGTGCGCACATCGAACAACTCGTTGCCACCAATGCTTCGCCCCAAGGATGCTTCGGGACCCGTGCGCAAGACATGGGCCAGAACGCTGTGACGAACTGCGAGGGCGGGCTGACCGCGCACCGTACCGAGAGACGCTTGAGGAACATCGAGATCATCGTCAGGTAGCACGATCACGTAACCGCTGAACAAGACCTTGAGCTGACGACTGAGAACTTTGGCTCGAGAAGCCAATTCGTGCATAGGCTTCTCCCCGCGCACTGCTGGCCCGATAAGTTCGCCGCGCCGAATTTTGACTGGGCCGCCGAAGTCTTCAGAGAGCACGGCAAAGAGACCAGTAGGCCCCAGCACTATGTGATCGATCTTCCGCTCGGGTGGACCAGTCGAGACGTCGTGCCATATTGTGTAGCCGATACCGAGCTTGCTCACGGTGCGGGCTGTGGCTTCTTCGGCCAGAGCATCGGCGAGAATCCTTTTGATTTCAATGGGAGCACTTCGTACGAGAGCAGCGTCGTAGGGGTCCTTCAGCGGTGCCCCTCGACCTACCCATTCGCGCATGTGATCCAGAAACCGCTCGCGGCGCCATCCACCAGGATGACCGAAGGTGCGCGCACGCGGACGCGAATGGGCCCCGGACGTGGATTGCGAACCGGCGGCAAATGGTGAGGAGGCTGTCCCTGATGAAGTGCGGAGGGAGTGCCCTGCGTCGTAGCGGCGGCGTTTTTCTGGTGTGCTGACGCGCTCCCATGCTTCTTGTACCGCGGCAAATCGTTGCGGAGTGCCGCCAGTATCGGGGTGCGTATCGCGCAGCGCGCGACGGAATGCCTTTTTGAGTTCGGCGTCACTCACCGTAGCCGCGACACCAAGCACGTCGTAGACGCTCGATGACAGAGGACTTTCGGGCATGGACTCGCTCTCGGTGGAAAATCAGTGGTCAGACGCTGAAGGATCAAACAACACTATCGAAGTTAACTGGGCACTCCGGCAGATCGTCGGCTCCTATTCAGCCTGCACGCGTAGCGTTGAGACGTGACCGAAATTCGCAACATTCCTCTGACCACCATTGACGGCGCCGAGACTACTTTGGCTGACTACAAAGACAAGGTAGTACTGATCGTCAATGTTGCGTCTCGCTGCGGGCTCTCGCCGCAGTACGAACAGCTTGAACAACTTCAGAAGACCTACGGCGCGCGCGGTTTTACAGTCTTGGGCTTTCCCAGCAATCAGTTCTTGCAAGAGTTGGGCTCTGAAGACGCGATCAAAGAGTACTGCTCGATGACGTGGGGCGTGACATTCCCGATGTTTGAGAAAGTGAAGCTCAACGGCCGTTCGGCACATCCGCTCTATTCCGAGTTGAAGAAGACGCCGGATGCGACGGGCAAGGCAGGGCGCGTTGCGTGGAACTTCGAAAAGTTCCTCGTTACTCCGAGCGACGAAGTGCAGCGCTTCCGCCCCACGGTAGTTCCGGATGATCCCGCCATCGTTGGTGCAATTGAAGCGGCTCTGCCCGCTTAGGCTAGAAGGATGACCACCGAAATTCTTCATGAAGTCGACGCCAATCGCTACGTGATGAAAGTGGACGGCGCACTCGTTGCTGTCGCTGACTATCGCTCGAATGGGACGTCAATTTCGTTCAACCATACGTATACCCAACCTGCACATCGCGGTAAGGGCTACGCGGCGCAACTGGTGGAATATGCGGTCGATGATGTTGAAGCGACATCCTCCAAGAAAATCATTCCTATGTGCTGGTATGTCGCGGACTGGTTCGAAGCGAACCCCCAACGTTCTGCGCTCCTCGCTCGATAATGCGCTTACTTCTGCCGCTGGAGTTGCACGAGTAAATCAGCGCCGCGTTCGTCCAAGATCGCGCCTCCCCAACGCACGCCAACGACTAACAGCGCCGCGCCGAGGCCGAGGCCAATAGCCAAGGCACTCCAGCCCAGGGCGGGAGAATCGATCGCGAAGCCTAAGAGCGCCAGGATCATTTCTGGGAGCGCGAGTATCGCCAGAGCGGTCCATGAGGCGAACATCGACAGCATCAAGGTAAAGCCACCACCCGGTCGCGCTTTAAAAGGATTCTCGCCCGGTGCTGGCACGGAAAATGCAAACCGGCCTGAGACCAAAGACGAAAGCGCAAGACCAGTCAAGAGCAGGCCGAGCGCGATCCCTAACAGCCCGGGCAGTCTCTCCCAGCTGTTGCTGACCCACACACTGGCGACGGTGAGAATGACAGTAACCGGTACAGCAAAAGATCCCAGTCCAAGCACTCTTCCCCAGCGGTCATCGCGACCACTAACGCCCGTGTGAAGGTGGAGACTGAACGCCGTGTTGTCGTAGGAAACATCCGTATAGATCGACATGCCCAAGAGAACGGCGACAATGGGGCCGACAAAGAGCAAGCCAGTGAGATCGCCACTGGCGCCACTGTAGAAAAAGACCAGCGCAGGCACTAACGGGACGCTTATGAGGGACTGGGTGTAGCGCGGGTCGCGTAACCAATAGGTGAGGGCTCGGGCAGCGACGGCTCCGCTCGGAGAGGCTGGAAAGAAGCGGAACAGGCCCAAGCCGCGCGTGGTTCGTTCGCTTGATTGTGCGGAGGCGGGTTTTTCGAGGGCGCGATCGAGAGCCCAGCGCCAGATCGCAAGAGAAATGGCCAGAGTTGCGACGCCAATTGCCGCGTGTGCAACTGCGGCGCCGGCGTTGCCGAGCGCGAGGTCTCCCGGCACGGCCCAGATGGCCCCTAGTGGTGTCCAGGCGAGGACGCTCGCGACCATGGGAAAGATATCGGAGAGCTCCCGAAACAGCGCAGTCACCCCGAGAATGGCCGGGCCGAGCAGAATGAGCGGGATTAACACCAACACGGTTTTCGCTTCCCTAGCGCGCCGACCGGAGGAGATTCGCACCGTGAGTGCAGCCAGCATCCGGGAACCGATTACACAGGTCGCGGCTCCGATGAAGCCAGTGACGATCGCGGCAACAACGGCGAACGGCGAAGCCCACCATGTAAGCGCTGTGGCGAGAGCAGTGAGAGTCGTGACGATTCCCGGTACGCCCACCATTCCGCTCACTCCAAGAGCAAGCACGAGGGTATTTATGGGGATCGGAAAGATTGACAACCGAGCTGGATCGACAGTTTCATCAATACCTGAGCTCAATAGCGGCAAGATGGTCCATCCAAGTACCAACACCGCGCCACCGAGTACGCTCGCCGTTCGGCCGAGCTCGGCGGGCGCAAAGCTCAGAGCAAAGAGTCCGCCTGCAGCAATGAGGAAGAGCGACAACCCGTAGACGGTACCCAAAATCACTGCGAGAGCTTGCCAAGGGTTGCGAGTGAGCCCGTTCAGCAAGAGACGAAAACGCAGCCTTACGAGATGTGCAACCACGCCGGCCCTCTCCCATGGCGGCGACCACCGACGAGTTCGACAAATCGATCTTCCAGCGTCGAGTCACCCCGCACATCGTCCGTGGTTCCTGAAGCAAGTACGCGCCCATTTGCGATTACGGCGACGTGATCGCACATACGTTGCACGAGATCCATTGCATGGCTCGACACGATGACAGTGCCGCCCGACTCGACGAAACCGTGCAGGATATCCCGAATGTTTGCGCCAGAGACCGGGTCTACGGACTCAAATGGTTCGTCGAGCACGAGGACTTGAGGAGCATGAATGAGGGCGCAGGCCAGCGCGACTTTTTTTGTCATGCCCGCGGAGTAGTCAACGACCAGAGTGCCACCCGCAGCTTCAAGGTCGAAGAGTTCGAGAAGGTCAGCAGCGCGGTCAGCGACTACGTCTCGTTCCATGCCATGCAGAAGCCCGGCGTACGTAACGAGTTGGAGTCCGGTGAGTCGGTCAAAGAGCCGCACACCATCACTGAGCACGCCGAGACGTCTTTTCGCCTCGACAAGATTGGTCCACACGTCGAGCCCGTGTACAGCGACCGTTCCTGCATCAGGCCGCAACAGCCCTGTAGCCATTGAGAGTGTGGTTGTCTTTCCTGCGCCGTTGGGCCCGACGAGACCGAAAAATGATCCGCTCGGAACCGTGAGGTTCACCGAATCCGCTGCAAGCTTGTCGCCAAATCTCTTTGAAACGTTCAGGAGTTCGAGCGCGGGCAGTGGTGAAGTTGAGTCAGGCACACCCCTACCCTAAAACTCAATTCTTATCGCCGCGCATTTTGAACACAAAGTGCATGGTGAGTCGGGGATAGAGTCGAGTTGATCCCACAACTCAGTGGGCCAGCCCCCTGAAAGGTGCTCATGACGATTACTGCTGCCGCTGATGGTTCTGCTCTAGGAAACCCTGGACCAGCCGGTTGGGCGTGGTATATCGACGACGCAACGTGGGCGGCGGGTGGATGGAAACATGCCACCAACAATCAAGGAGAGCTCATGGCTGTGCTGCAGTTGTTCCATGCAACAGCCCACAGCAGTGAAGATCTTCTTATTCTGTGCGATAGCCAGTACGTGATTAACTCCATCACCAAGTGGATGCCGGGCTGGAAAAAGAAGGGCTGGCGCAAAGGCGACGGCAAGCCTGTGATGAATCTTGAGCTGCTCAAGCAACTCGACGAGGCAATCGTGGGCCGCCACTATCGCTTCGAGTGGGTGCGGGGGCACATCGGACATCCCCTCAACGAAGCCGCTGATGATCGTGCGCGAGCGGCTGCTGAAGCTTTTCAACGCGACTCAGCCTGCCCTCAAGGCCCGGGTTTCCCCGGTGCCGCCGTCAGTAATGCACGACTCGATAGCTCTGAAAGCGGCGACGTTCCACTCTTCTAGTTATGCAAGTTCCGCGCGATGCTCACTATCGATTCGAGGATTCACATGCCTGATTTTTTGATTGCGGGCGGGGCCGCGCTGGCATCAGGAATGATGCTCGTCGTTGGAGCGACCATTGCGTGGTTTGTCCGAGTGCCGCCTTCAGTGACCGCGGGGATAATGGCCTTCGGTGCCGGGGTTTTGCTTTCTACGTTGGCCTACGAACTTGTGCAGGAGGCGAATGACGGTGGCGGCGTCACGGCGACGATTACTGGGTGCCTTGCTGGAGCGCTTCTCTACGTGATAGCCGACAGCATCCTCGCTCGCTACGGTGCCCAGCACCGCAAACGTTCTGCAGGCCTGCAGAAGTCTGAGGGTGAGAAACAAGGTTCCGGCACAGCTATTGCCATCGGAGCCTTGCTGGATGGTATTCCAGAATCACTCGTGCTCGGGCTCAGCGTTGTCGCCACTGGCGGCGTGAGCGGATCGCTGCTCATTGCCTTCGGTTTGTCTAATGTGCCGGAGGGACTCTCTGCCAGCGCAGGTATGAAGCAGTCGGGGCGCTCGGCACGTTACGTGTTTGGCGTATGGGGAGGGATCGCTATCGCCAGCGGGCTTGCCGCCGTTCTCGGAACCGTTGTCCTTGCCTCGGCTAGTGCAGCAACGATCGCTTTCGTGACGACTGTTGCGGCGGGGGCAATCCTCGCGATGCTCTCCAACACCATGATTCCCGAAGCTTTTGCGCGTGACCGAGCAGCGACGGGCTTCATCGTGACCGTTGGATTCTTGACCGCATTCGCCCTCCACGAGTGGGGACAATAGAGGGCAAATGCGGGTTGGTTAAGCCGGGGCGAAGAACGCGCCAATCGCGGTGCTGAGCGTAAGAGGGTCACTGACAGAACACATCTCGCGGGCCGAGTGCATCGACAGCAGCGGAAGGCCGACATCAATTGTGCGGATGCCTAAACGCGTCGCGGTAATGGGGCCAATCGTTGAGCCGCACGGCATGTCATTGTTCGAAACGAACTCTTGGTAATCAACGCCAGCTTGACGGCACGCTCGCGCCCATTCCGCCGCCCCAGGACCATCGGTCGCATAACGTTGGTTCGCGTTAATCTTGAGCAAAGGCCCTCCGCCGAGCCGAGGGCGATTGGCAGGATCGTGGCGTTCGGGGTAGTTCGGATGCGCCGCGTGGCCGGCATCCGACGACAGACACCACGAAGCGGCTACGGCGCGCATGCGGTCGGTATCGCTGCCTCCCAGACCAGCGCCGATGCGCGCGAGAAGATCAGCCAAGAACGGACCGCCGGCGCCGGAGCGAGTGGCGGAACCGACCTCTTCGTGATCGAACGCGACGAAGACAGGGATGTGATCGAGCTTCGGATTGAGGGAAAGCAACGCTACCAACCCTGCGTGAACTGAGGAGAGGTTGTCGAGCCTTCCCGACGCGAAGAGTTGTTCATCGAGCCCGAAAACGGCTGGGGTCGCCGTGTCGGCGACGACAATGTCATAGCCGTCGACCTCGGCGGCACTCCGTGTGTGGCCGTCGTGGGAAGCGCGAGACGCGAGAAGTCCAAGGAGGTCAGAGTCAGCGCTCTCCCCCAGTCCAAAAACGGGATTCATATGCATCTGGCGCTTGAGCGTCAGCTTGTCGTTTACGCCGCGATCAAGATGAATAGCCAATTGGGGAAAACGTAAGAATGGTCCAGTGCGGACGAGTTCGGTTGTGCCGTCGCTAAAGGTGATGCGCCCCGCAAGTTCAAGCTCGCGGTCGAGCCAAGAGTTTAGGAGAGGCCCGCCATACACTTCGACGCCGGCCTGGAGCATGCCTTCATTACCAATCGATGGCTTGGGTTTGAGTTTGAAACTCGGCGAGTCTGTGTGGGCGCCCAAGATGCGGAACGGCGTCGTAGCCGTCGCTTTCGCCGGTTGGATCCACGCCGCGATTGCACCATCGCGAATGACGTAGCACTTGGCTGCCTTTCGGGTGCGAGCCCCATTCCAGTCATCCGTTTCGTGAAGTTGGCTGAATCCGGCTTCGTCTAAGCGCCGAGCAGCTTCTGCAACTGCATGGAACGAAGACGGTGAAGCTGATACAAATTTCGCGAGATCGTGAACGTGGTCTAAGGCAACTGTCATTCTTCAATTCTCGCACTTTTCCCCGCGCAAGCGAGCGCACAATGGTGTTCGACGCCGCCCTAAAACCAGACACTCAGCCACGGTGTTGTTGATGAGCGAAAGCTGCGGTCGACCAGGGCTGCGGCATCCTTGGTGAGTTCGATGAGGCGCCCACTCGCCCGCAGGGTCTCTGCGTCTACCCCGCCGAGATAGATTGAACTCAAGGCATCAACTGAGAGGGATACAGCGGGAATATCGGTAGGCAAAGTATCAACAGAGCGCACGTCTGCAGACCCATCGTCTGCAATATCGAGCACGAATGCCCCAGTCGCAAACCCGAGTGGATCCGATATCTGGAAACCGAGAGCTCCTGACGCACCATACGTGCGGGCGCTCAGACTCGCAGAGACATCGAGAATGCGCAGCCACAAATGATCGACGGGCACGGCCATGATCGCGCGCATGTCGCTGACGTGCCAGAGTAGCGGCTCGTTGACCGAACGTAGTTCGGCTTTAACCTCTTTAACGAGGTCAACTTCAAGAACGTAGCGCCACAATGCGCGGTACGCTTCGTCTGTTTCAGCAAGGAGATAGTCGACCGTGAGCTTGTGGCTGGTGAGATCGAAGCCATTTCCGGCAACGCGGTAGACGACAAAACCGCGGGTAACGCCGTGGTCGTCATCGAATCGAACTATTCGAGTGTTCTTGGTGTACTCCTCGTCTCCCGGCGCCCGCCCGGAGATCTGTTCCCAACGGAACGGCCACACGTTGATTTGACCCGGGTGGCTGAGTCGCACTCGGTCGAAAACGCTCACAATCTGCGAGGTGAAATCGTCGGATGACGTTGGTTGGAGCGTGCCGGGTCGATCCTGTGATGTGAAGTGTGCTCGTTGAGCGTCAATCGTCAGATTTGCGGCGAAGACTGCTGCACCGAAGCCATAACGACCATAAATCGTGGATTCTGAAACTGTCAGCATCGCCATCGGGAGCCCCATATCAACCGCGGAGCGAAGCTCGCCTTCGAGCAGTGCCCGAGCAATCCCTCGGCGTCGGTGTGTTGGCGACACAGTCACCGAGCTAATGGCCCAGGCGTCAAGGGTGCGGTTGCCGGGAACCGTCAATTGGTCAGTCCACGAGCTAGTCGTTGCGACGGGAATATGCGGTGCGACAAGTTTGTCGTCCCAGACGCCAACAGTGCGACGATAGGCAACCCCGGAAATATTCGAATCAATCTGCGCTTTGGACATGGCTGGCCCATGAAAACCGCGCGAATCCGCTTGCAGCCAGGCCTCCAGAGAATCCCGGTCAGCCGTATCAACTAGACCATAACGAAGCGCATTCGCCGCAAGCTTCTCGGTAGACA
>Ga0209344_10001108_pt1 | contig 37677 bp, 35 predicted proteins | sample Cruoilmetagenom6_FD_187293 | JGI IMG/M metagenome (GOLD analysis project Ga0209344, IMG submission 187293) | Oil polluted marine microbial communities from Coal Oil Point, Santa Barbara, California, USA - Santa Barbara Oil Seep Sample 6 (SPAdes)... | ecosystem: Environmental > Aquatic > Marine...
CCGGGCTCCTTGGGGGTCGCCTCAGGGAAGGCCAAAACTGTGCCGCGACCAGCCTGCCCCCGTTGGCAGGTGTACTTCCGAAAGGAAGCGGGGATGGACCCCAGCGCAGCCAAGAGCACAGGCCACGCCAAAAATCCCGGTTGCATGAGACGGTGTATGTCTCATTATTTTACTATTCAGACGGGCCATGCACCGTCTCATGCTGCCGTATTTCAACACCGTGGGACTTTGGGCCTGACGGGGGTTTTGGGGTGCGCGCAATTCCAGCGGACGACTGCCAATTCCCGCGCCACCCCCATCGTCATCCCCGCGCCGGCGGGGATCCAGCGCGGGCAGTCCTGCCCGCAAAAGACCTCTTTCGCGCCGCCGACGCGGCGCACTGGATTCCCGCCGGCGCGGGAATGACGAAGAGGTTGGGACGAAGAATGGACCTCCCTCTTCCTTCTCCCTCGGGCTTGACCCGAGGGTCCATGCGATACCTGCCACATCGAATGGATGCCCGGATAAAAGTAGAATGGACACGATCTCCCCCAAACCCTCATCCCGAGCCTGTCGAAGGGCGAGGGTTTCAGCACCGCGTGTGCGGCCCATCCTGCGACAGGCTCAGGATGAGGGAGGTGTATGTGGCGGGCAAAACGCCTTCACACCCAACCTCTCTTAAAAATCGGAGGTGATGCCTTTGACTTCCCAATCGCCATAGCGGGCGGGGTCGAGGCCGCCGCGGCCGGAGACTTCTTTCGGCATGGCTTTGGCTTTCGCGTCAATTTCGGCCTGGCGCGCCTGTGCTTCGGCGAGAGCCTTGGCTGCGACCGAGGGGGCGGGTGGTTTGGCGTTGGTTTGTTTGCGGCTTGGGGCGGACATTATTGGCTCATCGTTGCGGGCGGATGCCCTTGTTTCAGGCCCAATCACACACCATCATAAAGGCAAGTGCAACAGTTCAAGACGATCACGCTCATGATGAACGCTGTCAGAACCACCTTTTTACTCGCCGCCCTGACCGGGCTGTTCATGGCCGTCGGCTTTGTGGTCGGCGGGCAGGGCGGGATGTTGCTGGCGCTCGGGTTTTCGGTGGTCACCAATATGATTGCCTATTGGAATGCCGATAAAATCGTCCTGCGGCTGCAAAATGCCGAGCCGCTCGACCCGCGCCGCGCGCCGGAAATCTATGAGGCCGTCGAGGCCCTGGCCCGGCGGGCCGGCATTCCGATGCCCAAGCTCTATCTGATCCATTCCGACCAGCCCAATGCCTTTGCCACCGGGCGCAATCCGGACAATGCCGCCGTCGCCATATCGAGCGGGCTGGTGCAGCATTTGACCTTGCGTGAAATCTCGGCGGTGATTGCCCATGAGCTGGCGCATATCCGCAGCCGCGACACGCTGACCATGACGATCACCGCGACCCTTGCGGGGGCAATTTCCATGCTGGCGCAGTTCGGGCTGTTTTTCGGCGGGCGTAATTCCAATAATCCGCTTGGGCCCATCGGGGCGCTGGCCATGGTGATCATTGCGCCGCTGGCGGCGATGATGGTGCAAATGGCCATCAGCCGTACCCGCGAATATGAAGCGGACCGGGATGGTGCGGAAATTTCCGGCGATCCGCTGGCGCTGGCGTCGGCGCTTGAAAAGATTTCGCATCTGGCGAAGAATTTTGAAAACCGCTGGGCCCGGCGCACGCCCGGGCTGGCGCATATGTATATCGTCAATCCGCTGGCCGGGGACCGGATGGATAATCTGTTCGCAACCCATCCCGATGTGCGCAATCGAATCGCGGCGCTTGAGAAGATGGCCGCGGAAATGGGCGCGATGCAACCGCGTCGCCCCGAAGCAAAACGGGTGCGGCGACCTGCTCCAGGCAATAGCGGCAATCCCGGCTGGCGGGTGCCCACCACAAGGCGACACGAGCGCGATGCGCATCCAAAAGGGCCCTGGGGCTAGGCGGGTTTCAAAAACTTGCAGACTTTTGGGGCCAAAACATATGATAAGGCTCACATTCTGCGCCATCAGGCGGCGGCAGATATGATGCAACAGGCTCCAGGAAACATTCACGTGGCAGCAAAATCCGATCCGGCGGGGCTTCAGCCCCGGCTTCAGGCCATTGGCAAATTGCAGGCTGTGCTCAAGGGCGATGCGTTCATGCCGCTCGGGGCCGGGGAACTGGCCGATGCGCGCGACCGGGCGTTTGCCAATCGTCTCGTGACCACGGCACTGCGCCGGCAGGGCCATCTCAATCATATTATTGGCGCGGTGCTGGAGCGGGGCATGCCGCCACGCAGCGGCAGTTTTGAAGCGATATTGCGCATCGGGCTGACTGAATTGCTGTTCGTGCCCGATCAGGCCGAGCACAGTGCGCTGTTTCTCGCCGTCGAGGCGGCCAAGCGTGACCGGCGGGCGGGCCATCTCGCCAAACTGCTCAATGGCGTGTTGCGCCGGGCCCAGCGCGAACCGGGGCTTTATGAAAACCTGACCCCCGCGCAATTGTTTCCCGACTGGGCCGTGGCCCGCTGGATCGAGGCTTATGGCGCGGAGGCGGTAACGGGTTTTGCCGAGGCGCTTCTGGCCGGTGCGCCGCTTGATTTGACATTGCGCGATGAAGACCCCGCATTGATCGCCGAATTGAACGGGCATGTGGTGACAGCCGATACGATTCGCATTGGCACACGCGACAAGCCGGTGGCAGAATTGCCCGGTTTTGCTGACGGGCGCTGGTGGGTGCAGGATGCGTCATCCGCCGTCCCCGCCCGCCTGATGGGTTTGAATGCCGGGGCGCGGGTTCTCGACGTGTGTGCGGCACCGGGCGGCAAGACGGCGCAATTGATCAAGGCCGGGTATCAAGTGACGGCACTCGACAAGGATGCCACCCGGCTGGGGCGGGTGGAGGAGAATCTGGCGCGGCTTGGCTATGGCGCCGAGCTGGTTGTGGCCGATGGCACTGATTATCAACCGGCCGAAAAATTTGACGGGGTATTGGTCGATGCCCCATGCGCGGCGACAGGCACGTTCCGGCGGCACCCCGAGGTGATGTGGCAGCGCTCATCCCGTGACATTGCCAGCCGGACCGGATTGCAACAGCAGTTACTAACAAATGCTGTGAACTGCCTCAAAGATGACGGGGTTCTCATCTATTCCACTTGTAGCCTCGAGAGGGAAGAGGGTGAGGATCAGGCGCATTGGTTGCTTAAAGCCATGCCGGAAATGGAAAATTTCCCGATTCGGACTAAAGGGGATAGCGGGTTTGATGGGGCTGTGGACGCGAATGGCTGGCTTCGGCTGCATCCGGGAATGGTGGCACCAGGCGATATGGGTGGCACCACGGACGGATTCTTTGTTGCCCGCTTCCGCCTCAGACGCGTACAAGAGTAATTTCCGTATCTGTGATGAACAGTGTGCGGCCCCCCGGCGTACCAAATGGGTGGGGGGTTAGTTTTTGTGTTGAAGAGTTGGCTTTTGATAATGCAGCAGGCAGTTCTGTCATTTGCTGATCTTGTTGTAAGGTCGCCGTTCGTGCGGTGGACCTGGAGCGGTCTTGCGGACAATTCCTTTGCCCAGACCCTGCCCGAGTTTCGCCCCTCCGACATTGAAACCGTTTATGAAATGATGGCCGGGCGCTATTTGCTGGCCTCCAAGCTGATCGATACCCAGGGGGTGTCGCCATTTGCCATCGAGAATGTCACCGATAACTGGCGGCGTGAGTTGCACGGGTTTTCCTGGCTGCGGCATTTCCGCGACAGCCGCAATGATGCCGAACGGCGCTTTGCACGCACTCTGGTGCTGGACTGGATTGGCCGCAACGCCCATTTCGATCCGCGTAACTGGACCCCGGCGCTGACCTCGGTGCGCACGCTCAACTGGCTGCGGCATTTGCCCTTGCTGCTCGAAGGGGCGACGCCGGATCAAGCCAAGACCATCAAGCGGTCGCTCGGCACGCAATTGCAATCGCTCAAACTGCGCGGCGGGCTGGCACCTGAGCCGCTCGATGCGCTGTTTACCGCTATTGCCCTGCTCGGGGCTTCGCTCTGCGATGAAAGCCCCGGCAAGACCATTGCCGCGCGCATGACCCGGCTGAAAAACCTGCTCAACCAGCAGATCGACAAGGACGGGTTGCATCGTTCGCGCAATGCGGCAGTGCAGTTTGAATTGCTGACCGAGCTGGTCACCGTGCGTCAGGCGCTGGGGCAACGCCAGCGCGGGCTGGTGGGCGCAATCGGGGCGATTATCGACAGCATGCATGCCGCTTTGGGCATGATGACGCTGGGCAATGGCGAGCCGGCCTATTTCAACGGCTGCGGGCAATTGCCGGTGGATCTGGTGATCGCGGTGCAATCGCAAAATGCGGACCGCCGCAAATCCAGCGGGGTCATGTCCGGCTATGGCATTCTGGCCGATGGCAAATCGACGGTGATTGCCGATTCGGGCCTCGTGCCGCCGCCGCAATTTGGCGCTGATGCCCATGCGGGCGGGTTATCGTTTGAATTCAGTCACGGCAGTGATCTGGTTGTGGGCAATTGCGGGCCCGCACCGGCTGATCTGCCGGATAGCCGGGTCTTGTTCCGGCAGGGCGCGGCCCATTCGGGCCCCACAATTGGCGGATTATCAAGCGCGCGTCTGGTCACGCGCGGTCCCTGGACCGGGCGGATGCACAGTTTTTGCGCCAGCCCGCAGGTCAGCGTGGACACTGAAGAAGTGTCGATGGGCATGATGAGCTCGTCCTATGCGGAAAAATTCGGGGTGATATTGCAGCGCAATCTGACGCTGATTTCCGATGGGGACACGCTGGTGGGGCAGGATGTGCTGACCCCGGCGCGCCGTTCGGCTGTGCCCTCCAAGATGATGCTGCGCTTTCATCTCGCCCCCGGGGCCGAGGCTGAACGCCAGATCGATGAAGATATTATCCAGATCAAACTCAAGTCTGGTGCCATCTGGACATTTTTGTGGGAGGGCGGTGTCGCCCAGCTCGACGAAAGTGTGCGCCAATCGGCCTATTTCGGGTTTTTCAGGACGCGACAAATTGCTATCGAGGCGGATGTGGCCGCGAATCGCGAGATTTCCTGGATTTTTACCCGCCAAAACGGGTAAACCCTCCGCGACGGGCGTTTCCACGCCGATGATGGATTCTCGAGCATAAAGAAAAAGAACAATGACGCAGGCAGATGGCAAAACCAAAGTGCGCCGCGCTTTGATATCGGTTTATGACAAAAGCGAGGTTGCGGGTTTCGCGCGGGCGCTGTCGGGACTGGGTGTGGAACTGGTCTCGACCGGGGGTACGCGCAAGCTCTTCGAGGAAGAGCATATTCCGGTGATCGACATTTCCGAATTGACCGGCTTTCCCGAAATGATGGACGGGCGGGTGAAGACCCTGCACCCCAAGGTGCACGGCGGACTGCTCGGCGTGCGGGACAATGAAACCCACCGCAGCGCCATGCGCATTCACCAGATCCCCGCGATCGATCTGGTGGCGGTCAATCTTTATCCGTTTGCCGAGACGGTGAAGTCCGGTGCCGATTACGACACCATTATCGAGAATATCGATATTGGGGGGCCGGCAATGATCCGGTCGGCGGCGAAGAACCATGCCTATGTGACGGTGATCGTTGATCCGGCCGATTATGAAATGGTCATCGAGCATTTGAAGACCTCCGGCCAGGTGCCGCTCAAGGACCGGCAACGATTGGCGGCGAAAGCCTTTGCCCGGACGGCGGCCTATGACGCGGCGATTTCGAACTGGTTTGCCGAGGCGCTGGATTATCCCGACATGCCCTGGCGCTCATTTTCCGGCAAGCTGGCCGAGGTGATGCGTTATGGCGAGAACCCGCATCAATGGGCGGCGTTCTATCGTGATGGCAGCGCCCGCCCCGGTGTGGCCACCGCCGAGCAGGTGCAGGGCAAGACGCTCTCCTACAACAATATCAATGATACCGATGCGGCCATTGAAATGGTCAGCGAGTTCGATCCCAAGACCGAGGCTGCCGTGGCGATCATCAAGCACGCCAACCCGTGCGGCGTGGGGCTTGGCCCGGATCTGAAGACGGCTTATGAGCGCGCCTTGCGCTGTGATCCGGTCAGTGCCTTTGGCGGTATTGTGGCGCTCAATCGCGAGATCGATCACGCGGTGGCGGAAGAGATCGTCAAGGTATTTACCGAGGTGATTATTGCGCCCTCGATCACACCGCAGGCGCAGGCGATTATCGAATCAAAGAAGAATTTGCGGCTATTGCTGACCGGCAAGATGGCTGACCCGAAGGCCGCCGGGCTGACGGTCAAATCAGTGACCGGTGGCTTGCTGGTGCAGACACGGGACAATCAGTCGGTTGATGATTGTGACCTCAAGGTTGTGACCAAGCGGCAGCCGACCGCAGCGGAAATGGCTGATCTCAAAATTGCCGCCAAAGTGGCCAAGCACGTGAAATCCAACGCGATCGTTTACGTCAAGGATGGCGCGACGGTGGGGATTGGTGCCGGACAGATGAGCCGGGTGGATTCAGCCCGGATCGCGCATATCAAATCCAAGGATGCCGCCAAGGCCGCCAAGGAAAAAGGCGCGCTGACTACCGGTTCGGTGATGGCATCGGACGCGTTCTTCCCGTTTGCCGATGGTCTGATGGCCGCAATTGATGCGGGTGCGACGGCGGTGATCCAGCCGGGCGGCTCGATCCGTGATGATGAAGTGATCGCTGCGGCCGACAAGGCCGGGATCGCCATGGTGTTCACCGGGATGCGCCATTTCCGGCATTAGGGGATTTTGGGGGCGGGACGCGTGATGGCGTTCGCGGCCTCACCCCTTAACTTCCTTGTTGCCCGGGCTTGACCCGGGCATCCATCTTTTCTGGCGCACATCGTATGGACCCTCGGGTCAAGCCCGAGGAAAAGGGGTGATGTGAGAGCCTCATCCTGAGCCTGTCGAAGGATGGCTGTCCATCCAAAGGCGCAGGATATTTCGCTTTCGGTTAGCTTCTCACCAGATCGGCAATCAGGCCGGCTGCGACGGAGAGGCGGGAGACGGTCAATTCGCCTTCCGTCAATGACGTGACGGTTGCAATGATCCGGTCGATTTCCGCCGCGCGCAGGTCATGCCATATGGCCAGACGCTCGGCGATGGGGCCTTCTGCAGCCGCCAGCACATCTACCGTCAGATCGCGCTGGGCCCGCATCAGATTGGCCCGGGCCCGGTCAAGCGCCATGCGATCATATTTATCCGACAGTACAATATCGCCACCCTGCTCGGTGATGCGGCCGAGCTTGAAGGTTTCCAGCACGCTGAAATAGGCCTGCGCGGTTTCGGCAACGCTGGCACCGCTGCGTTCGGCCACCATGACAATGTCGGAGGCAAGGGTGAGGGCTGACAATTCGGCGATGCGGCGGGCGAGCTCGCGCGGCGTGCCGCCATTGACGAAATCGACCGCCTGGTCTGCAACACTGTTGGCGACGAATTTCGGCAGCAAGGTGCCGAGGACAGCACGGACCTGGGAGACGCCATCGCGATAGCGCTCGACAATGCCGGAAAGCCCGTCCTCGAAATGCACATTGCGCAGAAACCACAAGGTCTGTTCGATCTGAAGGGTCTGCACTTCGGCATAAAGGGCCAGCTGGGTCTCGCCCGTGACCTTGGTATCCAGCGCGTCAATCTGGGCGTTGAGATCGGCGAGGCCATAGGCATCGCGGACGGCGGCATAGGCGAAGGCGACCTGGGCCGGGCCGGCACTGGTGGCCGTGGTCATGCGATGCACAAAGGCCGGGCCGCCACGATTGATCATGGCATTGGCCAGCACGGTGGCGATGACCTCACGGCGCAGACGATGGGTCTCGATAGTCTCTGGATATTTTTCTTTGAGAAGCGGGGGGAAGTAGCGGTAGAGCTCACGCGCCAGATAGCGGTCGTCGGGCACTTTGGAGGCCAACAGGTCCGCATAAAGCGTGTTCTTGGCATAGGCCAGCAAGACCGCGAGTTCGGGCCGGGTGAAGGGTTGCCGGGCGACGGCCCGCTCGGTCAGGGTGAGATCATCGGGCAGATATTCGACGGCGCGGTCGAGCACGCCACGGCTATCGAGTTCCTGCACGAAGGTCACCAGATCAGGAAAGCTGTCCATGCCGCGCCGTTCGGTGAGCGATAAGGCCAGCGGCTGCAGGTAATTATTGCGCAGGCACAATTCAGCAACTTCGGCTGTCATTTCGACGAGGAAATCATTGCGCTGGGCAATGGTCATTGCCTTCTTGCGCACCAGCGTGCCGAGCGCAATCTTAATATTGACCTCGAGATCGGAGGAGTTGACGCCTGCCGAATTGTCGATGGCATCGGTGTTGATCCGCCCGCCGGCAAAGGCATATTCGATGCGGCCGCGATGGGTGACGCCGAGATTGGCTCCTTCGCCGATCACTTTGGCACCGACATCCTTGCCGGTGATGCGGATGGGGTCATTGGCCCGGTCGCCCGCATCGGCATCGGTTTCGGTACTGGCGCGGATATAGGTGCCAATGCCGCCGAACCAGAGCAGATCCACATTGGCCTTGAGAATGGCCGTCATCACCATTTGCGGGGTCAGTTTCTGGGCGCTGAGACCGAGGGCTGTGCGCGCTTCGATCGACAGATCAATGGATTTGGCATTGCGCGGATAAATGCCGCCGCCCGTCGAGAGGATCGCCTTGTCGTAATCCTGCCAGCTGGAGCGGGGCAGGTTGAACAGGCGCTTGCGCTCTTCAAAGGAGAGGGCAGGGTCCGGATCGGGGTCGATGAAAATGTCGCGATGGTCGAAGGCGGCGAGCAGACGGGTCTGGCCCGACAACAGCATGCCATTGCCGAATACATCGCCGGACATGTCGCCGATACCGACCACGGTGAAGGGCTCGGACTGGATGTCACGATCCATTTCACGGAAATGGCGTTTGACCGCTTCCCAGCCGCCGCGGGCGGTGATGCCCATTTTCTTGTGGTCATAGCCGGCGGAACCGCCGGAGGCGAAGGCATCGTCGAGCCAGTAATGGCGAGCCTGGGAGATCGCATTGGCGGTATCGGAGAAACTGGCCGTGCCCTTGTCGGCGGCGACGACGAGATAGGGATCATCGCCGTCATGGCGCACGACATTTTCGGGCGGCAGCACATGGTCGCTATCGAGATTGTCGGTAATGTCGAGCAGGGCGCCGACATAGGTCTTGTAGGCGGCGGTGCCGATGGCAAGGAAAGTCTCGCGGTCGGCATTGGCCGGAATGGTTTTGGGGAAGAAGCCGCCCTTGGCCCCGACGGGCACGATGACGGCGTTCTTGACCATTTGCGCCTTCATCAGACCCAGAACTTCGGTGCGGAAATCCTGTGGCCGGTCGGACCAGCGCAGGCCACCCCGGGCGATGGCACCACCGCGCAGATGCACGCCTTCGACCGAAGGCGAATAGACGAAAATCTCGCGATAGGGCCGGGGTGCTGGCAGGCCTTCGACAAGGCTTGAATCGAATTTGATCGCGAGGGCCGGGCGACGGGCACCATTGGCGTCGCGCTGGTAGAAATTGGTCCGGACCGAGGCGTCGATCAGATTGAGGAAATGCCGGATGATGCGGTCTTCATCGGCGGAGCTGATCCCGGCCAGTTCGGTATTGACCTCGTGCATCAAATGTTCGGCGGCCTTGTCCCTGTCGCCTTCAAAGCCGGGCTGGTGGCGGGTATGGAACAGGGCGATCAGGTCATTGGCCGTATCGGGATGTGCCGAGAGTGCATTCCAGAGATAGCGCTGGGAATAGGAAATGCCGATCTGGCGGAGATAGCGGCTGAGGGCGCGGAAAATGGCGACATCATCCCAGGCCATGGCGGCCTTGGTGGTCAACTGGTTGAAGCCGTCGCTTTCGGCTTCCTGTTCCCAAACCGCCAATAGCGCCTGTTCAAGCAGGGGCGCGATGGTGGTCAGGCCGGTGCCGGTTTCATCCGCCGGGCGGATCAGCATGTCATGGAGGAACCGCTCGACCCCATCGCGCGGCCGGACCGAATAGGTGCGTTCGTCAATGACCCGGAAACCGAAATTTTCCAGCATCGGGACGCGGTCGCTCAAGGGGATGGGCGCGCCGACATGATAGACCTTGAGACTGTAACGGGTTTCAGTGCCCTCGATGGCGTTGAGATGAACGGCAATGGCTTCGCTATTGCCGAGCCGTTTGAAGGCGGCAATATCGGCCAGCGCATCCATATGGCTGTTCTGGGACTGATAGGCGGGCGAGAAGGCATCCCAGTAATCGGTAATCGCGCCGGGATCTTCGGCGGCTTCCAGCAGGCGGTCGCCGAAGGTACGGGCCAGGGCCTCGACCTCTTCTTCCAGCTTTGTGCGATCGGGGTGCGGGGTGGGGCCGCCATTGCGCCCGATGATGAAATGCACGCGCACCACATCACCCTCGGGGAAATGCGGGTAATAGGCGGAGACGCGGCCATCATAGGCGTGGGCCAGATGTTCGCCGATCTGGGCGCGCACTTCTGAGGTGTAGCGGTCACGTGGCAGGAACAGCAGGACGGAAACGAAATTGTCGAAACGGTCGATGCGCGGCAGCACCCGGACACGGGGGCGATCGGGCAGGGAGGAGATGATCGAGGCAAATTCGAACAGGTCGTCTTCGGAAATCTGGAAGATTTCCTCGCGCGGATAATTATCGAGGGTCGCCATCAGAGCCTTGCCGGCATGGCTTCTTGGGTCATGGCCGGAGCGGCGCATGACTTCGGAAATCTTGCGCCGCAGCAAGGGCACATCGGTATGCGGACTGGCCAGCGACATGGAGGTGAACAGGCCGATCATGCGTAATTCGCCGGTCAGGACCCCGGCCTCGTCATAGAGTTTGACGCCGACATAATCCATATGCGAGCGGCGGTGGACGCGGGCGCGGACATTGGCCTTGGTGACCATGAGCGGTTCATTGGTGCGCAAAAAGGCGACATGCTGCTCGGTCATTTCCACATATTCGGTGCCTGAGCGCAGGAAGTGGAAATTGGCATCCTGCAGGATGCCAAGGCCGGAGCCGGGCACGGGTTCGAGGCGGGCCTCATCGCCGGTACCGGTCAGCTTGTATTCGCGCATGCCGAGAAAGGTGAAATTGTGATCGGCCAGCCAGGCGAGGAAATGCAGCATTTCCGCCAGCATTGCGTCGGATATTTTCGGCGGGTTGCGGCGATAGGCCTGCACCAGTTCGCGCAAGCGTTCGAGCATGGGACGCCAGCCCAGCACGGTGCGGCGCACCTCAATCAGGGTCTGGTTCAGTTCTTCGTGCAGTTCGGCCAGAATCTTTGGGTCGGTAATGGGGTCGATATGAACATGCAAAAAGCTTTCGAGCCGCGACTCATCATCGGGCTTTGACTGGATTTTTGCCGTGGCCGGATCGAGGGGCAGAACGGGGTGGGCGATCAGGCGGATGGTGCCGCCCTTGGCGCGGATCGCGGCGAGCACCGAATCGACGAGGAAAGGCATGTCATCGGTAAAGACATCGACGATCTGGATCGCGCGGCCATTGGTGTTTTCAGGGATCCAGATATTGACCAGATGTTCGCCCGGGCGGCTTTTGGGCAGTCCGGCGGCTGATCGGCGCAAAATGGCTTCGATGGTTTCGACACTGAAGCCATCAAGATCGAGCTCATCAATACTGGCAATTGTCAGCTTGAGAAAACTTGCAAATCCGGGATCGGTGGGATGAAGTTCTCTGGCGCGCTCAAGCAGTTTGGCGCGAATGGTTTTGCCGGTATCAGCCATGTTCAGGAGGCCCCTCTCGGATATGGAATCGCCCTCTTCCCCACACTGCTTGCCTGCAGCCTAAAAGTCGAGTGGCATGGTTTTTCGATATTACGGGGTATTGATGTACAAGTGTGAAACGCCCAACTAGGTGGTGTTTGCAGCGACGGGCCAGAGGGTTCCATGATGACGGGCTCCTTGACCATTTCAGGCCCTTGGGCTTAGAACGCTTCAAACTTGTTAAATCCGGCAGTTGGGTACGTGTGACATGAGCAATCCGAAAACACTTTACGACAAGATTTGGGATGACCATCTGGTCTCGACCGATGCAGACGGCACCTCGCTGATTTATATCGACCGGCATCTTGTGCACGAAGTGACAAGCCCGCAGGCCTTTGAAGGCTTGCGGCTGAGCCATCGCACGGTGCGGGCACCGCAGCGGACGCTGGCTGTTGTCGATCACAACGTGCCAACGACCGACCGGTCGCACGGGATCGACGATCCTGAAAGCGCACTGCAGGTAAATACCCTGGCCGCGAACGCCAAGGAATTCGGCGTTGAATATTATAACGAACTCGACAAGCGTCAGGGCATTGTTCACATCGTGGGGCCGGAGCAGGGCTTTACCCTGCCGGGCATGACCATTGTGTGCGGCGATAGCCATACCTCGACCCATGGCGCGTTCGGTGCCTTGGCGCATGGTATCGGCACGTCCGAGGTTGAGCATGTGCTGGCGACCCAGACGCTGATCCAGACCAAGGCGAAGAACATGCGGGTCACCGTTGACGGCGATCTGCCGCCGGGCGTGACCGCCAAGGACATCATTCTGGCGATCATCGGCGAGATCGGTACGGCGGGCGGCAACGGGCATGTGCTCGAATTTGCCGGCGACGCGATCCGGGCCTTGTCGATGGAAGGCCGCATGACGGTCTGTAACATGACGATCGAGGGTGGCGCCCGCGCCGGCCTGATCGCGCCGGACGAAAAGACGTTTGAATACGTGAAGGGCCGCCCGCAGGCACCGAGTGGCAAGGCGTTCGATATGGCCAAGGCCTATTGGGAGACGCTTTATACCGATCCTGACGCGCATTTTGACCGGGAAGTCCGGCTGGATGCCGCCGCCCTGCCGCCGATTGTGACCTGGGGCTCGTCGCCCGAGGATGTGATTGCGGTAACCGGTGTTGTGCCGAACCCGGATGATATCGCCGATCCCAACCGCCGGACCTCGAAATGGCGCGCGCTTGAATATATGGGGCTGACGCCGGGTCAGAAAATCACCGATATCGAAGTTGAGAGGGTCTTTCTCGGGTCGTGCACCAATGGCCGTATCGAGGATTTGCGCGCGGCGGCTGCCGTCGTTGGCACCAACAAGGTCCGCGAAGGCGTCAATGCCATGGTCGTGCCGGGTTCCGGTCTGGTCAAGGAGCAGGCGGAAGCCGAAGGCCTCGACAAGATCTTTTTGGCCGCCGGTTTTGAATGGCGTGAGCCGGGTTGCTCCATGTGCCTGGCGATGAATGCCGACAAGCTGAAGCCGCAGGAACGTTGCGCCTCGACCTCGAACCGCAATTTTGAAGGCCGTCAGGGTTTCAAGGGCCGCACCCATCTGGTGTCGCCGGCGATGGCTGCCGCCGCCGCGATCACCGGCCACTTCGTCGATATTCGCGATTGGCCGAAGGCTTAAATCATGAAAAGGGCGGTAATTGCAGCCATGCTGGTTACCGCCCTTTGCTCTTCGGGCATCGCCTATGATGCCTGTGTCGTGCCTGAGAAGAGCGGGCTGACGCCGGAAGATGTTTCCCGGCTTGATAATCTTGATACCAGCCGGACAAGGGGTCTGGGCGCAGCCATGCGTTCGGATAATGCCGCTGATCGTGCAGTGATTGCGGAATTGTTCGAACCGGGTGTGGCAGCGCTCGATCCGACGCTTCTGGCCGGGGATTATCAGTGCCGTACCATCAAGATGGGCTATGGTCTGCCGCTTGTCATTTATCAATGGTTCAGCTGCGAGATCAGTGCGATTGATGGCGGCTATACGTTACGCAAACTGACCGGGTCGCAGAATTTTTCCGGTACGCTGATGCCCGCCGGATCGGGCTATGCCTATCGCGGGGCGCTGTCGTTTGGCTATGAGGACCATGTGACGGTTTATGGCGAGGATGCCGAGCGGGATCAGGTCGGGTGTTTGAGCGCTGTGACCAAGGGCAACAAGCATTTTATGCTTGAACTGCCGTTTCCCAAGGTGGAGAGCTTCCACGATGTTATCGAATTAAAGCCAGCCCGGCGCTGATGCTTTCAGGTTGCGCCGTCTATCGGCGGGATGTCCTGCGCAGTTAACCCAATTTTTTCCCTCGCCGTTTTACCCTGCTGTCACGGGGACAGCGGAATTATGATTTTATGAGCAGCGCAGGATTTATTCTTGCTATCAATTTTCTCGTCGGCGGTGTTTTCGCGCTGATATTTGGATTGATCGCCGCCTATGACAAGGCCTACCGGTCGGCGCGCTGGTTCGCCTTTGCCTATGGCATGGGCATGGTCAATATGTGCCTTGAGTTCGCGCTGCACTATTTCCCCGCCTATTCGCGATTTATTGTCGTTGGCATTTTCACCTCGTTTCTGATCTCCCTGCTCTGTGGCATTGTGGGGCTGTATCGACGCTACGAGGTTGAACCACCCTATTTTCTGCTCATCGGTGTGTTCACGGTCTCCGTTGTGACCAATAATTATATCTACGATATGCCGCGGGCCGATTTCGTCCGGCTGTTGCTCTATCAGGCTCCCTATGTGGTGGCGCAGGTTATCGGTGCCTTTGCGGTGTTTCGGCATGGGCGGCGGCGTCTGGAGACGGCGCTTGGTGTGGTGTTGTCGCTGAGTGGGCTGAACTATCTCGCCAAGCCGTTTGTCTCGGCCATGGTTGGAGGGCCGGGCACAAGGCCGCAGGATTATGCCGATACGGTTTATGCTCTTTACTCGCAAACAATCGGCGCGTTTCTCGCCGTCACCCTCGGGGTGATGTTCGTGATGGTCTATGTCTATGACATGCTGGGGGATATCAAGGCCGAAGCGGAGACCGACAGACTCTCCGGTCTGTTGAACCGGCGTGGGTTTGAAGCGCGGGTTGAATTGCTCAGGCAAAGCGCGGTGATGCCCGCGACGCTGGTCTTGTGCGATCTCGATCATTTCAAGCAGATCAATGATGATTTCGGGCATGCCGTGGGTGATCAGGTGATCGAGGCCTTTTCCACATTGCTGAAATCATTGGCGCCCGAAACGGCGGTTGTCGGGCGCATGGGGGGCGAAGAGTTTGCGGTTTTGCTGCCCATGGCCAATGCGGCATCAGCACGTTTGTTTGCGGAAAACGCGCGGGCGCATTTTGCCGAGCTGGCGATCAATGGCCTGCCGGACTGGCGCCGGGTAACGGCCAGTTTCGGCGTGGCCGAGATGGTGGATGGGGAGCCCTATGCCGGTATGCATCAGCGTGCCGATATGGCGCTTTATGAAGCCAAGGGCGAAGGGCGCAACCGGGTATCGGTTGCCCGTCCTTTATTGTTCAGCCGGCGCAAGACTGACCGGTCTGAGCTCAGGGTACGCGCCTGATACCCCTCAGGCGTTGATGCCAACATCCAGCGCCAGTTCCACCATTTCTTTCAGCGATGATTGCCGTTCGCCGGCATCGATCTGGTCGCCGGTAATCAGGCAATCCGTCATGGTGCTGATAGCGAGGGCGCGGGCATTGTAACAGGCCGCGAGTGTATAGAGGGCGGCAGCTTCCATTTCCACCGCCAGCACGCCGTGATCCAGCAGGGCACCATAGGATTTGGCCCCCTCGGGCACGTAAAACACATCGGAGGAAACGATGGACCCGACATGGCTGGCAAAGCCGCGCTCCCTTGCGAGATTCACCGAAGCTGCGAGCAGATCGTAGTCGGCAAAGGGGGCATAATGATAGGGCGCGAAGATCTGGTTCATCGCGCTGTCGGTGGCCGCCGTCATGGCAATCACCAGATCACGCACCTTGACCTTGGTAGAGAGACCACCGCAGGTGCCGACGCGGATGAGGTTTTTGGCCCCGTAGATGTTGAGCAATTCATGCACATAGATGGCAAGGGAAGGCTGGCCCATGCCGGTGGCCTGCACGGAAACCGGTTTGCCCTTCCAGGTGCCGGTATATCCGAGGCAATTGCGCACGCCATTGACCTGACGGGGATTGTCGAAAAAGTTTTCGGCAATCCATTTGGCGCGCAAGGGATCGCCCGGCAGCAGAACGGTTTCGGCATAATCGCCTTTTTGCGCTTCGTTATGGGGTGTCATAATGTGGCTGTGCTCCGTGACCATTGGTTCAAACCCTGCCACTGGTTGCCGGCGGGGGCAAGCGCAAGCCGGTGGTTGACTTGCGCCATGATTTTCGTAGTCTCACCCGGAGGGGTGAATATATGCAGACGGTTTCGACGCCAGAAAATCTTGATGACATTCTGGTGGCTTTGGCGGACCCGACGCGGCGGGCGATCCTGACGCGCCTGTCCGGCGGCCCGGCGCGGGTGACCGATCTGGCGGCGCCCTTCGCCATTTCCCTCAATTCGGTTTCCAAACATATCCGCATTCTTGAACGGGCCGATCTTGTGGTGCGGTTCCGGGTGGGGCGCGAACATGTCCTGAGCTTCAATCCAGCGCCGTTTGCTGCGGCGCGGCACTGGTTTTCGGGGCAAGAGCAGGCATGGACGGATAATCTTGAAGCGCTGGATGCAATGCTGGTGGCGCGGCAAGCGCAAGCAGACCCCGCCTGATGGCTTGACCTTTACCCCGTTCTTGCGCCATTTAGCGGCACGCATAGCACAAGGGTTTCGTTCATGGACAAGTTCACCACATTGACCGGGGTCGCAGCGCCGCTGCCGATCATCAATATCGACACCGACATGATCATCCCCAAGCAATACTTAAAGACCATCAAGCGCACCGGTCTGGGCTCCGCCCTGTTCTCCGAGATGCGTTATAATGATGATGGCAGCGAGAACACGGATTTCGTGCTCAACAAGCCGGCCTATCGCGAGGCCAAGATCATTGTCGCCGGGGATAATTTCGGCTGTGGTTCCAGCCGTGAGCATGCGCCCTGGGCCCTGCTCGATTATGGTATCCGTTGCGTGATCGCCACGAGCTTCGCCGATATTTTTTACAATAACTGCTTCAAGAACGGCATTCTGCCGATCGTGGTGACGCCCGAGCAGCTGGAATTGCTGATGGACGATGCCGAGCGCGGTTCGAACGCAACCATGACGGTTGATCTGGTAACGCAGACGATTGCAGGCCCCGATGGCGGTTCGCTGCATTTCGATATCGATCCGGCCCGCAAGCAGACCCTGCTCGAGGGGCTCGACGACATTGCCGTGACCCTCAAACATGCCAGCGACATTACCGGCTATGAAGGCCATATGGCTGAAGACCGGCCCTGGGTCTAGGCGAGCAGGCGGCAGTAAATGGTCAAGCATATTTCATCCGGGTCGCCGTTTGAGGCGAAGATTGGTTACGCACGGGCAGTTGTCGACAAGGACATGATCTATGTCTCGGGCACGACCGGCTATGACTATGCCAATATGGTGATGCCCGAGGATGTGGGCGCGCAGGCGCGCAATGCATTGGCCACCATTGGCAAGGCGCTTGAAGAAGCCGGGTCCTCGCTCAAGGATGTGGTGCGGGTGCGCTATTATCTGGCCGACGCATCGCTGGTCGATGGGGTGATCGAAGCCGTCGGGCCGGTTTTCACCGAGATCCGGCCGGCCGCGACCATGGTGATCGCCACCATGATCGAGGATGCCATGAAAATTGAAATTGAAGTGACCGCGCGGATAGGCGCTCACGCTTCTTAAAAAAAGACGAACATAGAAAGTTCTGACCATGTCCGAGAAACTCTTCCTGCTGCCCGGTGACGGCATTGGCACCGAGATCATGGCCGAAGTGGTCAAGCTGATCGACTGGCTCAATGCCAAGGGCAAAACCGATTTCACCTATGACAGCGGTCTTGTGGGCGGTTGCGCCTATGACGTCTGCGGCGAGGCGATTTCGGAAGCGGATATGGAAAAGGCGCTCGCCGCCGATGCCGTGATCTTTGGCGCTGTGGGCGGCCCGAAATGGGACGACGTGACCTATGAACAGCGCCCCGAGGCGGGCCTGTTGCGCCTGCGCAAGGATTTGCAGCTGTTTGCCAATCTGCGTCCGGCGATTTGCTATCCGGCTTTGGCCGATGCCTCGGCGCTGAAGCGGGAACTGGTTGAAGGGCTCGATATCCTGATCGTGCGTGAATTGACCGGCGGCGTCTATTTTGGCGAGCCGAAGGAAATCACCGATCTTGGCAATGGCCAGAAGCGGGCCGTGGATACCCAGGTCTATGAAAGCTATGAGATCGACCGGATCTGCCGGGTGGCGTTTGATCTGGCTCGGACGCGCGGCAAGCTGGTGCATTCGGCCGACAAGAAGAACGTGATGAAGTCCGGCGTCCTCTGGGACGAGGTCGCCCATCAGGTGGCCAAGGACTATACCGATGTCACCTTCCAGCACATTCTGGCGGATAATTGCGCTATGCAGCTGGTGCGTAATCCGAAGCAGTTTGATGTGATCGTTACCGACAATCTGTTCGGCGATATCCTTTCCGATGCTGCGGCCATGCTGACCGGTTCGCTCGGCATGCTGCCGTCCGCCTCGCTTGGCGCGCCGGATGCGGCAACGGGCAAGCGCAAGGCGCTTTACGAGCCGGTACATGGTTCGGCACCTGATATTGCGGGCAAGGGCGTGGCCAATCCGATTGCGATGGTCGCCTCGTTTGCGATGGCTTTGCGCTATTCGTTCAACATGGTTGAACTGGCCGATCAGGTGGAAGCGGCGATTGCCGGGGTGCTCGGCGATGGTCTGCGGTCCGCAGACATCATGCAGGATGGCTGCCGTCAGGTGGGCACCGAGGAAATGGGCGCGGCGATTATTGCCAAGCTTGATGCCTAGGCAATTGCCTGCCATTTATGCGGGCAGGGCAGGTTGAAGGTTTGACTTCATCGCCAACGCATGGCTTTGTGCGTGAAGAAGTTTCCGGGGGTCTTGATGTTGGTATTCGCACGTCTGTTTGTGGTTTTGGGCATTATGCTGGCTGGCATGAACGCAGCTTCGGCTCAGGATTTCGGTCTTGCTGAAATCCGGGGCGGGTTTTCAGCCCATTCAGTCGATGAAGAAGGCCCCAATGGCGAATTGCTGAATTTTTCCCGCTGGGAAGATATCTCGGTCGATTTTCTGTTCAAGACACCTGATGCCGACCTGTTCCGCTGGATCGGTTCGCCCAAGCCCAATCTTGGTGCCACCGTCAATTTTGCCGGGCGCGAGAGCATGATGCATCTGGGTCTGACCTGGCAGGTGCCGGTGTTCGACACCCCGGTTTTCATCGAAGGTACTTTTGGCGGCGCGCTGCATAATGGCGCGCTGACCACGGCCAATGCGCCGGCCCGTGAGCTTGGGTGTTCGCTGTTGTTTTACGAGTCTGCCGGCATTGGTGTGAATGTTTCCGACAATGCAACAGTGATGCTGGCCTGGGAACATGCCTCAAGCGCCAATATCTGCGCCCCCAATCGCGGCCTGACCAATATCGGCGTGAAAGTCGGCTACAAGTTCTGATCTTTCGTCCAGGGTACACGGGTGTTTCTGTGGCCCAAAAACCACTTTACCGTGCAGCATCGATTCTTGCGGCCAGTCCTGACTTGACCTGATTTTTGTCAGGGTTCAAGTTTGCGGCGAAATCGGGGCAGAGTAGTGATGCGTTGGCGTAGTTGGGTGGTTGCGGTATTGGGGCTGATGAGTGCAGCGCCGGCGCAAGCTGCAGGATTTGATGTTGCACAAATGGCGCGGGATCTCGGGGTGTCCGAGGTGCGTGCTGGTTTGTTTTTGCATGATATCGAGCTGAAATACGGCTTTCCCTTCGCCCTTGATTATTCGACGGTTGATCTCGGCAAGTGGCAAAATCTCACAACCGAACTGCTGTTTGATCTGCCCGATGTGGATGCCTTGCATTGGTTGGGCTCGCCCCGTGTCGGCTTGAGCACCTCGCTGAACTTTGCCGGCAAGGAAAGCTATGCCCGTCTCGCGGCGGTCTGGCATGTGCCGGTATTTGAGACCGGGATTTTCGTCGAGCCGATGGCAGGTGGTGCCGTCCATAATGGCTATTTGGAAAATGCGCCTGTGGGGCAGCGTAATCTTGGCTGCCGCTTCCTTTATTTCTACGGTGCCAATGTCGGCTATGAGATCACCGATACGATGAGTGCCATGGTCACCGTTGAGCATGCCTCGCACTGGGCCCAATGCGAGCCGACTGCCAATGACGGCATTAACCGGCTCGGTATCCGTGTCGGCTGGAAGCTGAATTGAGCGGACGCGCCCATAAAGGCCGGCGGTTCGGGCTCGCTATTGCAGGCCTGATGGCGCTGTTTGGCCTGCCGGTTGGTGCGGCGCAGGCCGAGGGTTTTGACGCAGCCGAAATGGCGCGTGGGCTCGGGATTTCAGAACTGCGCGCCGGCATTATGCTGCATGACATCGAGACCAGCCCGTTCCGGCCGCTCTTTGTGGAATTTGAAAGCGTTGATCTCGGCAAATGGCAAAACCTCAATGTTGAACTGCTGTTTGACCTGCCGCAAAGCGATGCGTTGTATTGGGTCGGGTCGCCGCGCCTGGGGCTTGCAGGCTCGCTGAATTTTGTCGGCAAGGAGAGCTATGCGCGGCTTTCCGCTGTGTGGCATGTGCCGGTTTTCGAGACCGGAATTTTCGTTGAGCCCATGCTGGGTGGTACGGTGCATAATGGCTATCTCGACAATGCCCCTGCCGACCGGCGTAATCTGGGGTGCCGGTTCCTGTTTCAATACGGCATGAATCTTGGCTATGAGGTGACCGAAAAACTCTCGGCCATGTTTACCGTCGAGCATTCCTCGCATCTTTGGCTTTGCGGCGAACAGACCAATGACGGGGTCAACCGCGCCGGGTTCCGGCTGGGGTGGAAGCTCGACTGATTTTTCGTCCCCGGGCAAAAATGTGTCCCATGTCTGAAACTATTTCGCTCAGGTCTTCGTAACTGCTGTCACCTTGCCCGATCAAACGGCGCGACAAAGCAGAACAATGGAGACGAAAATGAACACCAATTTTATCAAGCCGCTTATGCTGAGTGCTGCCCTGGCCTTGACGGCTGGCGCGCTCGCCCCGATCCCCGCTTTTGCCGATGACACGATGATGTCGGCTGGGGCGATGGCCAGTGAACCCACCGTCATGGTTGGCGGCGCGGCCATGTATCCGAGCAAGAACATCATTGAGAACGCGGTCAATTCCAAGGACCACACCACGCTGGTTGCCGCCGTCAAGGCTGCAGGCCTTGTTGATGCGCTCTCGGGCAAGGGGCCGTTCACTGTATTTGCCCCCGTCAATGCCGCTTTTACTGCGCTGCCCGCTGGTACCGTCGAGACGCTGTTGAAGCCTGAGAACAAGGACCAGCTCACCAAGATCCTGACTGCTCATGTGGTTGCCGGTGACATCACTGCTGAAGACCTGATGACCAAGGGCAAGGACAAGAACGGTTATGCCATGAAGACGCTTTCGGGCGATGTTCTGGTCGCGTTCAATCGTGGTGGCTATGTCTATATCGTTGATGAAAATGGCGGTTCGGCCAAGGTGACGATCTCTGACGTCAACCAGTCGAATGGCGTCATTCACGTGGTCAACAAGGTGCTGCTGCCCAAATAAGGGCGCATGCCGACCGACCGGTCAAAGGAGGTCCGCCACTGGCGGGCCTCCTTTTTCATTGGCGTTTTGAGTGGCAATCTCATTGACTTCGGGGCAAATGCACGCCAGAAAGCACACCTGTTTTCATGGAGCGCATGTGATGCACGGCAGTTCTGCCCTCATTACTGAAATATCCAGGGTGGGCACACAGGTGCCGACCAGCGCTCTCACACCTAAAAAAACCAAAAAAACCCTCTGATCGTCTTCCCTGTGCCATCTCCCGCCAGGGAGAGGCGAGATGATAAGGCAGCGTTCCCGCCGGGTGCGCGCGGGGGTCAGGTTAGAGGAAAATCAAATGGGTTATCGTGTAGCTGTCGTCGGAGCCACCGGCAATGTGGGCCGTGAAATGCTCAATATCCTGAGCGAGCGGAACTTCCCGGCAGATGAAGTCATTCCGCTGGCATCGTCGCGTTCGACCGGACGTGAAGTGAGCTATGGCGACAAGATTTTGAAGTGCCGCAATCTCGAATTGTTCGATTTTACCGGGGTGGATTTCTGCCTGATGAGTGCAGGGTCCTCGGTCTCCAAGCAATATGCGACCAAGATCGGCGCGGCCGGTTGTGTTGTCATCGATAATTCCAGCCAGTGGCGTTATGATTCCAATGTGCCGCTGATCGTGCCCGAGGTGAATGGCGAGGTGCTTGACGCCTATATGGCCAAGAATGACCGGCTGAACATCATTGCCAATCCGAACTGCTCGACGGCGCAATTGGTTGTGGCCCTCAAGCCCTTGCATGACGCAGCCCAGATTACCCGGATTGTGGTCTCGACCTATCAGTCCGTGTCCGGCGCGGGCAAGGAAGGCATTGATGAACTCTGGACCCAGACCAAGGGCATTTTTGTCAATGACCGGCCCGATTCGCGGAAATTTCCCAAGCAGATCGCGTTCAACGTGATCCCCGAAATCGATGTGTTCATGGAAGACGGCTACACCAAGGAAGAGTGGAAGATCCTTGCTGAAACCAAGAAGATGCTCGATCCCAAGATCAAGGTGACGGCAACGGCAGTGCGCGTGCCGGTTTTTGTGGGGCACGCGGAAGCGGTGAACATCGAATTTGCCAAGCCGATTTCAGCCGATGAAGCACGCGATATTCTGCGCGATGCACCGGGTGTGATGGTGATCGACAAGCGCGAGCCGGGTGGTTACATCACACCGGTCGAATCACAGGGTGATGATGCCGTGTTCGTCAGCCGTATCCGCGAAGACGCGACGGTGGAGAATGGTATCGTGATGTGGGTTGTCTCTGACAATCTGCGCAAGGGTGCGGCCCTCAATACGATCCAGATCGCCGAGACGCTGATTGCACGCGGCCTGATGAAAAAGGCTGGCTAATTGCACTGGCGGGACGTCAAACGGGTCAACAGGGTTTGACCGTTTGATGCCCCGCTGATCCCCATTGGTGGGTTTGCCTACCCGTTTGCACCAAGGTTCCAGCCCATGCCGATACGCGATATTCTGCTTGCCCTGCTGGTCGTGGCCATCTGGGGCTTTAATTTCGTGGTGATCAAGCTCAGCGTGGAAGCGCTGCCGCCGATTCTGGCGGCGGCATTCCGCTTCACCTTTGCGGCCATTCCGGTGATTTTCTTTATCAAACCGCCAAAAACCTCGTGGTGGATGATTGCCGGGTTTGGCCTCAGTTTCGGGTTTGCACTCTATAGCTTTCTCAACCTGGCCTTGTTTGCCGGCATGCCGGCGGGGCTTGCATCCGTTGTTTTGCAGGTGCAGGCGTTTTTTACCATCCTGATCGCCTTCTTCATACTCGGCGAACGGCCGCGTAAAATGCAGATTGCGGGCGGGCTGATTGCTTTTGCCGGTATCGGGGTGATTGCGCTCGAGCGTCTGAGTGGTGCGGCACTGATGCCGTTTGTCCTGACGCTTTGTGCGGCGCTGGCCTGGGGCATTGCCAATGTGCTCTCGAAAAAAGCCGGCAAGGTGAACCCGATTGCCATCACCGTCTGGGGCGCGCTGTTTGCCGCTGTGCCGCTATTCATATTGTCGGCGCTGACCGAGGGGCCGGAGGCCTTCATGGATGCGGTGACGGCACCGGACTGGGGCACCGTTGGCCTGATTGCGTTTCTGGCCTATCCGGCAACCCTGTTTGGTCTGGCGGTATGGAACTGGCTTTTGAGCCGGCATCCGGCTTCTGTCGTGGCCCCATTCACCCTTTTGGTGCCGATCACCGGGCTGATTTCGGGCTGGGTGCTGCTAGGCGAGCGCATTACCCTGCTGGAAATTGCGGGCGGGGCGCTGGTCGTTGTGGGGCTGGGTGTCACGGTAATCAAACGGCGGTCATCACCGGTCAATCCGCTCCTGCCTGAGGCGTAAGACCAAGGGTCTGCCAGGCAGGCATGTTCTAAAAAAGATCACCCCGCCTCAGGGGCGGGGCGGGGTGATCTCAGGCAAGGGGGCTGGGGTGTCTAGCCTTCAATGCCGGCCGTCAGAGTGGTGTATTCTTCTTCCGACAAGGCGCCATTGGCATCCACATCGGCCGTGGTGAAAGCGTCCATGGTCAAATCCGGCAGGGTCACCGTCAGTTCAGCAAAGCTCAGATCGCCGCTTTGATCGGTGTCGATATCGGCAAAAGTGGCGTCCTGGGCAATCGCTGTGCTGGTAAGAGCAAGAGCGGCGGCAAGGCTAAGGATTGTCTTCTTCATGGGGTCGTCCCTCCGTATAAGCTTTACAACAGTGCTTGTTGATTTGGGTTTCGCGAAACACTGGTGAGACACGTTGTGCGGCTCACGAGACAGACAATGACCATGCATTCAGGCTGCCGCTTGACCCGGCGCGGGTGTTTTCAGGGTGAATTCGTGGCTAATCCAAGATGGGGCAAAAATAAGAAAATTATGGCGTGTCCGGAAAGTCACAGCCTGATTTTGCCAAAGCTATACCGCCCGGGAACAGCCGCTGCCGGGGCGATAAAGTAAGAAATTACAGGCAATTGACCCGGAGAGTCTGATCCAGCTTAGACCGGGCGTTCAAACTCTTCGGTCTCTTTGTCCATGATCCAGAGTTCCCCGGTCTTGATATCAAACCAGGCCCCGTGAATGGCCAGGCTTCCCTTCTGTTCGCGCTCTGCGACATAGGGGAAGGTGCGCAAATTCTTGATCGAATGGCGGATAGAGATGCGCTCGAGCATGGTGTGACGTTCGCCCTCGGTCAGCAGTTTGCTATCCGAGAACTGGGCGGTGACCGGATCAAGCAGGCTGAGCCATTTGCCGATGAAATTGCCGGGATTGAGCGGATTGATCTGCGGATAGAGCGCGGCATGAATGCCACCGCAGCGGCCATGGCCCATGACCACGATATTGGCGACGCCGAGTCCCTGAACGGCAAACTCGATACCGGCCGATGTGCCATGCTGGCCGCCATCGGCTTCAAAGGGCGGCACCAGATTGGCGACATTGCGCAAAACGAACAATTCGCCCGGCCCGACATCAAAAATGGTCTCGGGTGCGGCGCGGCTGTCACAACACGCGATAACCATTGTGGTGGGTGATTGGCCTTCGGTTGCCAGATCATGATAGCGCTGCCGTTCATTGGCATAGCGCTTGCTCATGAAGTTCCTGTAGCCGTCGAGAAGATGGGAAGGAAAGCTGTGCATGCCCTGACGATTAGCGCTAAGAAGAGGCGCGCGCAATCAAAACCAATACAGACAGGTGCGAAAAAATGCATGTGTACCGTTTCCTCTCCGGTGATGACGATTCCAGCTTTTGCCACAAGGTGACCAAGGCGTTGAGCGAAGGCTGGGTGCTCTATGGGCAACCGCAATATGTTTTCGATGCGGCGGCGGGTAAAATGCGCTGCGCCCAGGCCGTGACCAAAGAGGTTGAGGACCAGCCCTATGATCCGGACAAGAAGCTGACCGAATACGAGTAGGCGGCGATCAAGCCTGTTGGTTGAGCGCTGCGTGCTGCAACAGCATGATGGTCTTGGCGTCGATGATCTCGCCACGGGCGATCATGGCCAGGGCCTCATCGAAGGGGAGTTCGAGGATCTCGATATCCTCGCCTTCGCTTTCAAGCCCGCCCCCGGGTGATGGACGCAGATCGCCATCATAATCGGCGATAAAGCAATGCATGCATTCAGTGACAGCGCCGGGGCTCATATAGGCGCGAAAGGCGAAACGCAGATTAAGGGGTCTGTAGCCGGTTTCCTCTTCGGCTTCGCGCATCGCGCAAGTGGCCGGGTCGTCATCATCGAGTAATCCGGCGGCCACCTCGACCAGAAAGCCGTCATCACCGCTCAAAAAGGCCGGCAGGCGGAATTGGCGGGTGAGAATCACCGTCTTTCGAACGGGGTCGCGCAAAAGCACTGCTGCGGCATGGCCGTGGTCATGAATTTCGCGGATTGTGTGCTGCCAGGTCCCGTCGGCGCGCAAATAATCGAAATGGTTTCGGGTTATCTTGAGCCAGCCATTAGATAATGTCTCGGTCTGGTTGATCCTGATGCGCGCATTTGCGGCGGGTTTGTCGGTCATGGGGCAGGGGCTCGTTGGGGAATAATGGGGTGCTGAGGGTCAGGAGATTTGCATGCGGATGCAAAAAAGTGCGTCTTGAGTAATGTTAAACCATCACAAGCCTTTGACGAATACGTTTGCGGTCGTTATCAGTGAGGCGAACTTTCGAATGGTTCCAGACTGTGCGTCCAGTTGACGTAATATCTTGCGGCTTGTTATCGGCATAATTCTGTCACTTCGAAAACAGGCCCATAAAGCTCAGAGGCTCCCTCATGGCGCAACCCTCACGCCCGCTTTCTCCGCACCTTAGCCACTATAAGCCCGAAGTCACCATGGTCATGTCGATCATGCACCGGATCACCGGTATCGGCCTTTGTCTGGGGATTGCCTTTTTGACCTGGTGGCTGGTGGCCGCCGCTTGGGGCGACGATGCTCTGGCGCTGGTCAATATGGTCATGAGCTCCTGGCTCGGCAAACTGATACTGATCGGTTTTACCTGGTCCTTGTTTCATCACATGCTGGGTGGCATCCGTCATTTTTTCTGGGATTTCGGTTTGGGGTTTTCCCGGCCGGTGCGGTTCGGCTTTGCCTGGGCCACGCTGATCGGTGGTCTGGTTCTGACCGCGCTCGTCTGGGCGCTGGTCCTTTTGGTTTAGGGAGACGGGTATGAGCATGCAGACGCCGTTACGGATTGTTACCGGACTGGGCGCGTCCGGCGAGGGCACGATCGATTTCTGGCGTCAGAGACTGACGGCGCTGGCCAATGTGCCGCTGACGTTGTTTCTGGTGTGGTTCATCATTCGCGTTGCCGGACAAGATCAGGCCGGCATGATGGCGGTGGTGAGCAATCCGCTTGTCGCAGGAGCGCTGGTCCTCTCGATCATCTCGATGACCTGGCATATGCGGATCGGCGTGCAGATCGTCATCGAAGATTATGTTCATACCGAGGGCCGCAAGATTGCTTGTCTGGCGGCCAATAACCTGTTTGCAGCCGGTGTCGCCGGACTTTGCATCGTATCCATTCTAAAGCTGAGTTTCGGGAGTTAAGGCATGGCCACGGGCGCCTCTTACGAGATCATAGACCACGCGTTTGATGTTGTGGTTGTCGGTGCCGGCGGCGCGGGTTTGCGCGCGACGCTGGGCATGGCGGAGCAGGGTTTGCGCACCGCGTGCATTACCAAAGTGTTTCCCACCCGCTCGCATACGGTAGCCGCCCAGGGCGGTATCGCGGCGAGCCTGCAGAATATGGGGCCTGATTCCTGGCAATGGCACATGTACGATACCGTCAAGGGATCGGACTGGCTGGGCGATAATGACGCCATGGAATATCTGGCCCGCGAAGCGCCGGCTGCCGTATATGAGCTTGAGCACTACGGCGTACCATTCTCGCGCACCGAAGAAGGCAAGATCTATCAGCGCCCCTTTGGCGGCCATATGCAAAATTATGGCGATGGTCCCCCGGTTCAGCGCACTTGTGCCGCCGCTGACCGGACCGGCCATGCGATCCTGCATACGCTTTACGGCCAGTCGCTGCGCAATAATGCGCAATTCTTCATCGAGTATTTCGCCATCGATCTGCTGATGAGCGATGATGGTGCAGTTGAAGGCGTTGTCGCCTGGAAGCTGGATGACGGCACCATGCACCGGTTCCGCGCCAAGACGGTGGTGATCGCGACCGGCGGTTATGGCCGTTCCTATTTTTCGGCAACCTCGGCGCATACGTGTACGGGCGATGGCAATGGCATGGTCGCCCGTGCCGGCCTGCCGCTGCAGGATATGGAATTCGTGCAGTTCCACCCCACCGGTATTTACGGCTCGGGCTGCCTGATTACCGAAGGCGCGCGTGGCGAAGGTGGCTATCTGGTCAATTCCGAGGGTGAGCGCTTCATGGAGCGCTATGCGCCCAATGCCAAGGATCTCGCCTCACGCGATGTGGTCAGCCGTTGCATGACCATGGAAATTCGTGAAGGCCGCGGTGTCGGCCCGAACAAGGATCATATTTTCCTCCATCTCGATCATCTTGATCCCGCTGTTCTGGCGGAGCGCCTGCCGGGCATTTCCGAGAGCGCCAAGATTTTTGCCGGTGTGGATCTGACACGCGAACCGATCCCGGTGATCCCGACCGTCCACTACAATATGGGCGGCATACCGACCAATTATCACGGCGAGGCGCTTGATCCTTCGCGCGGCGGACCGGATGCGACCATTCCCGGGCTGATGGCTGTGGGTGAAGCGGGTTGCGCTTCGGTGCATGGCGCGAACCGTCTCGGCTCGAATTCGCTGATCGATCTGGTGGTGTTCGGCCGGGCTGCCGCTATTCGCGCGGGCCAAGTGATTGACCGCAATGCGGCTATCCCCGAGGTCAATCAGAAGAGCTTTGACAAGATCATGGAGCGGTTTGACCGGCTTCGGAATGCCAATGGCCAGACCCCGACGGCTGTGTTGCGTGACAAGATGCAGCGCACCATGCAGGAAGACGCCGCGGTGTTCCGCACCGAGGAAACCCTGCAGTCCGGCGTCAAGCGGATGGGCGCGATCTGGGGCGAGCTCAAGGACCTCAAGGTCACCGACCGTTCGATGATCTGGAATTCCGATCTGGTGGAAACGCTGGAACTGGAAAACCTGATGGCCAATGCGATGATGACCGTTGTCGGTGCCGAGGCGCGCAAGGAAAGCCGCGGTGCGCATGCCCGCGAGGATTATGCCGATCGTGATGACGTCAACTGGCGCAAGCATACGATCAGCCGCATTGACGAGTCCGGCAAGGTGACGCTCGATTACCGGGCGGTGCATACTGCACCTTTGACGACCTTTGCAGAAGGCGGGATCGACTTGGCGAAGATCGCGCCGAAAGCCCGCGTCTATTGATGCAGGTTGCCCATTATTTGCCCGCCGGGGACCTGTGCCAAGGCGTGTCATCTCTGCCGGAAGCTTGTTCTGGATCAAGGACTTAGGATAAAATGGCCGAATTAACCCTCCCGAAGAAATCGCAACCGAAGCCGGGCAAGACCTGGGAAAAGCCGGATAGCGGCAATCTTCAGGAAATGCGGGTCTACCGCTATGATCCCGATCAGGCCGGTAATCCGCGCATCGATACCTATTTCGTCGACATGGATGATTGCGGGCCGATGGTGCTCGACGGGCTGTTGTGGATCAAGAACAAGATCGATCCCACGCTGACCCTCCGCCGCTCCTGCCGCGAGGGCGTGTGCGGGTCCTGCGCCATGAATATCGACGGGCTGAACACGCTTGCCTGCACCAAGGCCATCGATGAAATCAAGGGTGCCGTGCGGGTCTATCCGCTGCCGCATCTGCCCGTGGTCAAGGATCTGGTGCCGGATCTGACCAATTTTTATGCCCAGCATCGCTCGATTGAGCCCTGGCTGAAGACGAAAACGCCGGGGCCGCGGGCAGAATGGCTGCAAAGCCATGAGGACCGGGCCAAGCTCGACGGGCTTTATGAGTGCATTCTATGCGCCTGCTGCTCGACCTCGTGCCCGAGCTATTGGTGGAATGGCGATCGTTATCTCGGCCCGGCCGTGTTGCTGCAGGCCTATCGCTGGTTGATCGACAGCCGCGATGAGGCCACAGGCGAGCGGCTCGATAATCTGGAAGATCCGTTCCGGCTCTATCGCTGCCACACGATCATGAATTGTGCCAATGTTTGTCCTAAGGGTCTGAACCCGGCCAAGGCGATTGCTGAAATCAAGAAGATGATGGTGGAGCGCCGCGTCTAGAGGCTGCCACTTTTGATGGCATCAGAAGGTAGGCTTAAGGTCTTTGATCTGTCGCGTTTTCGAACCGGATAAGGGATATCCCCTTATTCCGGGAAGGCTCCAGACCGGACGGTTGGTGGGAACAGGAGCAAGGTTACTGGCAAATTTTGCAATAATTGCTGAGCTCGACGATATTTCTTTGGCACGCGTTCTGGTGACAGCCTTGCGGGCGCATGGCTTTCATCCGCTTGAAGATGCCGATGGCGGATTGCCCGGCCTGCCGGGTGTTACAGGGGCAAAAGGCACGTTTGCGATCCGGGTGCCGGGGCCGGAAAAAGCCGATGCTGAGCTGCTCGCCAAGGCGCTGATTGCCGAAATGCGCGGCTGATCGCCGTAAAGCGGCCATATTACTTGTTCCTAAGCAATGGACGGGGCGACACATCATCGTCTATTGAATGCGTGTTTATCTTTTGAGTATAAGCCGCTTGATTGAATGGCCCACAACAGGCTTCGGAGCGATCATGATCATCAAACGCAGCATGCTTGGCGCTATTTCTGTTCTGGCGATAGCGAGTGTTCTTGCCGGGTGTTCCTCATCCCGCTTTGATTCCGGCTCCCCCCGGCAGCTCAGCGCGCCACAGAATCTGGCACCGGTACAAAGTTCGTCGGTACAAAGTTCGTCACTGCCGCCCCTGCAGGGCCAGGACGGCATGGTCACGACAAACAATACGTTTGATCCCAATAGTGGCGATCCGGCCTTGATGGGTCAGGACAGCGCCTCTGTCGATGGTTCCTTTGTCAGCCTTGACGATGTGGGCGGCGCGACAACCCCCGGCGGGCGTGATCTTACTGGCAGCCTGACCCCCGCCAAGCTTTTGGGTGTGTGGACGGTCAAGGCCAGCCTGCAGACCTGTCGCCTTAACCTGACACAGACCACCAAGTCTGGCACTAATCGCTACCGCGCCTCTGCGCCCAATTGCGAAGTGCCGGTGCTGGCGCTGGTCTCGTCCTGGCAGCTGACCGGCAGCCAGGTCCAGCTTTATGATGAAAGCGGTTCGATTGTCGGGGCCTTCCAGTTCAGCGGCAACCGCTTTATCGGGACGCTTTCCGGCGGTGTAGCCGTCACTATGGAAGGCTGAATTAGTCGAGGTTCGGGTTGAGTTCTCCGTCAAGCGTTAGTGATGCCTATTTGGCCCTGGCGGCGGACGGGACACTTAAAATCGATGCGGCCCAGCAAGAGGCGGCGCACCTGCTCGACGGGATCGCCGGGTCGCTTGTTGCGCTTGAAGCCAGCAATGGCGGCCTTGCGGGATTTTTCAAGAAACGCAAATCCGTGCCCAAGGGTGCCTATATCTGGGGCGAGGTCGGGCGCGGCAAATCCATGTTGATGGATTTGTTTTTCGAGACCGTACCGATTACCGCCAAGCGGCGGGTGCATTTTCATGAATTCATGGACGAAATGCACGCGGCTATCACCGTGTTCCGGTCCGAGAACAAGGATGAGAAGGGCGCGCGCGACCCGATCCCTGCGGTGATCAAACCCATTCTCAAGACCACGCGTTTGTTGTGCTTTGACGAATTTCACGTCTCCGACATTGCCAATGCCATGCTGTTGCAGCGCCTGTTTGAAAAGCTGTTTGCGGCTGGTGTCGTTGTGGTGGCCACCTCGAACGTCGCCCCGGACCGGCTTTATGAAGACGGGCTCAACCGCCAATTATTCCTGCCGTTTATTGACCTGCTCAAGAGCCATGTGACGGTCTGCGAGCTGGTCTCGGCCAAGGATTACCGCCGCGACAAGCTGAGCGGGCAGGCCGTGTTTCATTTTGGCGATGGCGGGCCGGCGGCGATGGATGAGATGTGGCAGCGGCTGGCCGGCGGACAGACGGGGACACAATCCGAGATCGGCTCCCTTGGCCGCAAGATCGCCGTGCCCCGCCAGGCCATGGGCGTTGCCCGGTTCAATTTTGCCGATTTGTGCGACAAGCCGCTCGGCGCGCGCGATTACCTGAAAATCGCCAATGCGTTTCACACGATAATTCTCGATGATGTGCCGCAATTTGACCGGACCCGGTCGAACGCGGCCAAGCGGTTTATTCTGCTGGTGGATACGCTTTATGACCGGGGGGTAAAGCTTGCCGCCAGTTTTGCCGTGCCGCTCGATAAGCTCGGTGCAGATGACAAGACCGCATTCGAGTTTCAGCGTTGCGTATCGCGGCTGATCGAGATGCAGTCGGAAACCTATCTTTCGGCACCGCTCAGGGCACATGAAAGTAAGTAGGGAACTGTCAGTGCATGCGTATGCAAAATTGTTTCGATACCCTTGCGCCGTGGAAGGCTAAGGGTTAATGAGGGCGCGAGCCACAACCTCATCCTAAAAAAAGACAGGAAATCATCCTCATGGCGCGCAAGAAAATCGCTCTTATCGGGGCGGGACAGATTGGTGGAACGCTGGCACATCTCGCCGCGCTCAAAGACCTTGGTGACGTCGTATTGTTCGACATTGTCGACGGCGTGCCCCAGGGCAAGGCACTGGACCTCAGCCAGTCTGGCGCGGTCGAGGGCTTTGACGCCAAGATCAAAGGTACTTCCGAATATAAAGATATTGCCGGGGCCGACGTGATCGTCGTTACCGCCGGTGTGCCGCGCAAACCGGGCATGAGCCGTGATGACCTGCTCGAAATCAATCTCAAGGTGATGGAACAGGTTGGCGCAGGGATTGCAAAATACGCACCCGACGCCTTCGTGATCTGCATCACCAACCCGCTTGATGCCATGGTCTGGGCGCTGCAGCGTTTTTCCGGCCTGCCGACCAACCGGGTCGTGGGCATGGCGGGCGTGCTCGACAGCTCGCGTTTCAGCCACTTCATTGCTGAAGAACTCAATGTCTCCATTCAGGACGTGACTACGTTCGTGCTTGGCGGGCATGGCGACACCATGGTGCCGCTGCCGCGTTACTCGACGGTTGCCGGCGTGCCGCTCACCGATCTGGTGAAAATGGGCTGGCTGACCAAGGAGCGTCTCGACGAGATCGTTCAGCGTACCCGTGATGGCGGTGCCGAGATTGTCGGCTTGCTGAAAACCGGTTCGGCTTTTTATGCCCCGGCGGCTTCGGCCATCGACATGGCGGAAAGCTACCTCAAGGACAAGAAGCGGGTCATGCCGTGCGCTGCGTTCCTCAAGGGTGAATTCGGCGTCAAGGGCATGTATTGCGGTGTGCCGATGGTCATCGGTGCCGGTGGTGCCGAGAAGGTTGTCGAGATCAGCCTCAACAGTGCCGAGCAGAAGGCGTTCAACAAGTCGGTTGCGGCTGTTGAAGGTCTTGTGGAAGCGTGCAAAAAGATCGCGCCGAAGCTGGCCTAGAACATCAAATTGTTGCGCTTTGAGGATAATGGAGTCCATGGTCCTCAAGGCGTTGCATTTTTTCCCAACCTTAGTCGTTAGGGTACATATATGAACATTCACGAACACCAGGCCAAGGCGCTGCTGAAGGAATATGGCGCGCCGGTTGCCGAAGGCGTTGCCATTTTCTCCGCTGATGAGGCGGAAGCTGCTGCAAAATCGCTTCCCGGTCCGCTTTATGTGGTCAAGAGCCAGATCCATGCCGGTGGGCGTGGCAAGGGCAAGTTCACCGAGCTTGGCCCTGATGCCAAGGGCGGCGTGCGCCTGTCCCGCTCGATTGACGAGGTTGTGGCCAACGTCAAGGAAATGCTCGGCAACACATTGGTGACCAAGCAGACCGGCCCGGCCGGCAAGCAGGTCAACCGGCTTTATATCGAAGACGGTGCCGATATCGAAAGCGAGCTTTACCTCTCCATTCTGGTTGATCGCGAAAGCGGTCGCGTGGCCTTTGTGGCCTCGACCGAAGGCGGCATGGACATTGAAGCGGTGGCCGAAGAGACCCCGGAAAAAATCCATACCATTGTGATCGATCCCGATACGGGCGTCACCGATGCGGATATCGTCAAGCTCTCGGATGCTTTCGGGCTTTCGGGCGAAGCGCGGGTCGATGGCGGCACGCTGTTCCCGATCCTTTACAATGCCTTTGTCGAGAAGGACATGAGCCTGCTCGAGATCAACCCGCTGATCGTGATGACCGATGGTCATTTGCGGGTGCTCGACGCCAAGGTGTCGTTTGATGGCAATGCCATGTTCCGGCATCCCGATATCGCTGAACTGCGCGATCTGAGCGAAGAGGACGAAAAGGAAATCGAGGCGTCCAAATGGGACCTCGCCTATGTCGCTCTCGACGGCAATATCGGCTGCATGGTCAATGGCGCGGGCCTGGCGATGTCCACCATGGACATTATCAAGCTTTATGGCGAAGAGCCGGCCAACTTTCTTGATGTTGGTGGCGGTGCCACGGCGGAAAAGGTTACGGCGGCGTTCAAGATCATCACAGCCGATCCGGCGGTCAAAGGCATTCTGGTCAATATCTTTGGCGGCATCATGCGCTGCGATGTGATCGCAGAAGGCGTGCTGAAGGCGGTCAAGGAAGTCGGCCTTCAGGTGCCGCTGGTTGTTCGGCTTGAAGGTACGCGTGTTGCCGAAGGCCAGAAGATGATCAATGAGAGCGGACTGAATGTGATCTCCGCCAACGATCTCGACGATGCGGCGCAGAAAATTGTCGCCGCGATAAAGGGAGCCTGAGTTCATGTCCATTCTCGTCAATAAGGACACAAAGGTTCTCGTGCAGGGCCTGACCGGCAAGACCGGTACATTCCACACCGAACAGGCCCTGGCCTATTTCGGCACCCAGATGGTGGGTGGCACGCATCCGAAAAAGGGTGGTGAAAAATGGACCAGCAGCCTCGATGGCACTGAATTGCCGATTTTCACCACTGTGGCCGAGGGCCGCGAGGCGACCGATGCCAATGCCAGCGTGATCTATGTGCCGCCCGCAGGGGCAGCGGCGGCGATCATGGAGGCGATTGACGCGGAAATCCCGCTGATCATCTGCATCACCGAAGGCGTGCCGGTTCTCGACATGGTCAAGGTCAAGGCGCGGCTGGCAAAATCCAACTCGCGGCTGATCGGGCCGAACTGCCCCGGCGTGCTCACGCCTGAGGAATGCAAGATCGGCATCATGCCGGGCAATATTTTCTCCAAGGGCTCTGTGGGTATTGTTTCGCGCTCGGGCACGCTTACCTATGAAGCAGTGTTTCAAACGACGAATGAAGGCCTCGGGCAGACCACTGCCGTGGGTATCGGCGGCGATCCGGTCAAGGGCACGGAATTCATCGACATTCTGGAGATGTTCCTTGCGGATGAAGCCACGAAATCCATGGTGATGATCGGCGAAATCGGTGGTTCGGCGGAAGAGGATGCGGCGCAGTTCCTCATAGACGAAGCCAAGCGCGGCCGCAAGAAACCGATGGCTGGATTTATTGCAGGCTTGACCGCACCCAAGGGGCGGACTATGGGCCACGCAGGTGCAGTGATCTCAGGCGGCAAAGGCGGCGCCGAGGACAAGATTGCGGCGATGGAAGCTGCGGGCATCAAAATGTCGAAATCGCCGGCCCAGATTGGCCGGACGCTTGTTGAGGTGTTGAAAGGCTAATTGCCTTTCCACATAGCGTTAACAAGATACTAAGGTGTCGCGGGCAGACTGCGGCACCAGTAAACAGGTCACAGATGCGCGTAGCGTAACCAAGGGAAGACGAGGCCGGCCCTCGCCGTTGAAATCATGACACGACAGGAAAAGAACGAGTTGTTCTTGCTTACCTCCTTCTTGTACGGCGGCAATGCCGCTTATATGGAAGATCTCTACGCGCGCTATAAGGCCAATCCCGCCAGTGTCGATGACACGTGGCGGGCTTTTTTTGGCAAGCTTGATGATGCGCCGGGCGATGTGGCAAAGAACGCCGCCGGGCCAAGCTGGAGCCGGGCCGACTGGCCGCAGGTTGCCAATGGCGAGCTGGTATCCGCTTTTGACGGTGATTGGGGCGAAATCGCCGTAAAGACCGAAAAGAAAGTATCCGAGAAAGCCAGCGCCAAGGGCGAGACCCTCTCGGCCGTTGACGTGATGCAGGCGACGCGTGATTCGATCCATGCGATCATGATGATCCGCGCCTATCGCATGCGCGGTCATTTGCATGCGGATCTGGACCCCTTGAAGCTGAGCACGCTGGAGGAGGCGCCGGAACTCGATCCCGCTTCCTACGGGTTCACCGAGGCTGACTATACCCGTGAAATCTTCATCGATAATTATCTGGGGCTTGAGTTTGCGACCGTGCCGCAAATGCTCGAGATCCTCAAGCGCACCTATTGCTCGACGGTTGGTGTCGAGTTCATGCATATTTCCGATCCGGAAGCCAAAGGCTGGATCCAGGAACGCATTGAAGGTCCGGACAAGGAAATCACCTTCACGCCCGAGGGCAAGAAGGCGATTCTTAACAAGCTGATCGAAGCTGAAGGTTTCGAGAAGTTTCTCGATGTCAAATATACCGGCACCAAGCGTTTCGGTCTTGATGGCGGCGAAAGCCTCATTCCGGCGCTTGAGCAGATCATCAAGCGCGGTGGCGCGCTGGGCGTGAAAGACATCGTGTTCGGCATGGCCCATCGTGGCCGTCTTAACGTTTTGACCCAGGTGATGGGCAAGCCGCACCGGGCGCTGTTCCACGAATTCAAGGGCGGGGCCTTTTACCCCGAAGACGTCGAGGGTTCAGGGGATGTGAAATATCATCTCGGGGCGTCCTCGGATCGCGAATTTGACGGCAATGAGGTGCATTTGAGCCTCACAGCCAACCCCTCGCATCTCGAAATCGTCAATCCGGTGGTTCTGGGCAAGGCCCGCGCCAAGCAGGATCAGCATTCGGCGGTTGATGGGCGTTTTATCTTTGATACCAAGCAGACCGATCGCGAGACCGTGCTGCCGTTGTTGCTGCATGGTGATGCGGCGTTTGCCGGGCAGGGTGTGGTTGCCGAATGTTTCGCGCTTTCGGGCCTTAAGGGGCATCGTACGGGCGGGTCGATCCATTTCGTGATCAACAACCAGATCGGCTTTACCACCTCCCCGATCTATTCGCGTTCCTCGCCTTATCCCACCGATGTTGCCAAGATGATCGAGGCGCCGGTTCTGCATGTGAACGGTGATGATCCTGAAGCCGTGGTCTATGCAGCCAAGATCGCGATTGAATACCGGCAGAAGTTCCACAAGCCGGTGGTCATCGACATGTTCTGCTATCGCCGGTTCGGCCATAATGAAGGCGACGAGCCGAGCTTTACCCAGCCGCTGATGTACAAGCGCATCCGCTCGCACAAGTCGACGCTGGAAATCTATTCGGAAAAGCTGATCGCCGAGGGTCTGGTATCTGCCGACGACATCGACAAGATGAAGGCCGAGTGGCGTTCGCATCTCGATGGCGAGTTTGATGGTGGCCAGGACTACAAGCCGAACAAGGCCGATTGGCTGGACGGTGCCTGGAAGCATATCAAGGCTGCTGAACTGGATGGGCCGCGCCGCGGCGATTCCGGGGTGGCCGAGGATCAGTTGCGTGCCATTGGTGCCAAGCTGACCGAAGTTCCCGAGGGCTTTACCCCGCACAAGACGATTTTGCGCTTCCTCGACAATCGCAAGAAAGCCATCGATACGGGCGAGGGTGTTGACTGGGCGACAGCAGAAGCCTTGGCATTCGGTTCGCTGGTTGCCGAGGGACATCCTGTGCGTTTGTCGGGTCAGGATGTTGAACGCGGTACTTTCAGCCAGCGGCACACAGTGCTCTATGATCAGGAAGTCGATACCACCTATACGCCGCTCAACAATATTGCCGAGAATCAGGCCCGCTACGAGGTGATCAATTCGCTTCTGTCGGAAGAAGCGGTGCTAGGGTTTGAATATGGCTATTCGCTGGCCGAGCCGAATGCGCTGACATTGTGGGAAGCCCAGTTTGGCGATTTCGTCAACGGCGCCCAGGTGATTATCGATCAGTTCATCTCGGCGGGCGAACGCAAATGGTTCCGCATGTCGGGCCTCGTTCTGCTCTTGCCGCATGGCTATGAAGGGCAGGGGCCGGAGCATTCCTCCGCCCGTCCCGA
>Ga0209344_10001109_pt1 | contig 37664 bp, 39 predicted proteins | sample Cruoilmetagenom6_FD_187293 | JGI IMG/M metagenome (GOLD analysis project Ga0209344, IMG submission 187293) | Oil polluted marine microbial communities from Coal Oil Point, Santa Barbara, California, USA - Santa Barbara Oil Seep Sample 6 (SPAdes)... | ecosystem: Environmental > Aquatic > Marine...
TTTTGTCTAGCGACAATAGCGACATGGCCCCACCTGATCCCATTCCGAACTCAGAAGTGAAACGTGTTAGCGCCGATGGTAGTGTGGGAGTTCCCATGTGAGAGTAGGACATTGCTAGGCTTCTATTAAGAGAAACCCGTAGCTAATGCTACGGGTTTTTTGCTTTCTGACATTTAAATCTTTTTGCTATCTAGCGTTTAAATAAAAAATTGCAACAATAGCACCGTGGCCCCCTTGAACCCTCGACAACTACTCCTGCGTTGTTCTAGTGACCTACATCCTTGTAGGAAATTCGCTATATAAAGAGACGCAGAAGTGCTCGTTCTTGTGCATCCATGCACTCACGGCATTAGTAATTCCCTTCACGTCAAATATACTAGCGTCGAATGAGAGCGTGTGGGTGTTCTTCTCTTTATGTGAGGTCGTTGCTGCATATTCATATGCCCACGACATTAATATATCCTATACGTCAGTAGGACACCGCTCCTCACATCCATGTGCTTAGGGCATTAGTGCATCCATGCACGTCATTGGTAGGCTTTTTACTTTCTGGCGTTTAAAAAGTTACGCACTATGTTGAAACACCAATGATAATAATAGTGTGACTAACCTGAGTGACAGCTGCCTCTCGTCAGTTGGTGTTGCTAATTCATTTATTATATTAATTCTAAAGAAATAACACCGTAATAAAATACACTTTATAAGACATCAGCAGAGACAATGCTAAGGACTAGAAATTTATATTTTAAAGTGATTACTCTATATTTACTTAGCAAGCTAACTAATGATAAACTAGTTAGCTTGCTAAGTAAGTAGAGACTACTATGATAAAACAGCCGCCTTTTTATGAAACACTCGATTTAACTTTATGTGGCAATATGGGTCGTGTGCATAGGTTATGTCGAGAAGTTGTCACTATTGCTGTTGAACCGTTAGGGTTAACACAGTGTCGTTGGAGAACATTAGTACATATAAATGTGCTCAAAGAAGGGACAACACAACTTGAATTAGCGCATAGTTTAGCTATTGAGATGCCCTCGCTGACACGGACACTTAAACAACTTGAAGAGTCGTTATTGATTGTGCGTAAAGTCGATCAGAAAGATAAACGCAGTAAAAGAATATATTTTACTGCGCAAGGCAGGAATGTACTGATCACCTTGCAAGAGAAAATAGCCAATATAAAAGATCAGCTTTATAACGGTTTGAACCATGAGCAACTTGATATGATGGCCTATGGTTTAGTTAAAATTGAAGAAAACGCAAAAACTTATATTAAACAATCTACTAATCACGGAAATATTCATGACACCTGATCAAAAATTTGCTCGTTATGTAAAATGTTCATTAGTCGGATTTATTTTAATCTTCATCTATTATGTTATTGCGGATATTTGGTTTCCGGTTACACCACAAGCGCGGGTTTATCATTCCGTTGTGCAAATAGCACCTCAAATTGGTGGCAGAGTAACTAATGTAGTTGTGAGTAATAATCAAGCAGTAGAAGCAGATGATTTATTATTTGAAATCGATAATAGCAGTTATTTACTTGTGTATGAACAAGCTAAACTTGCCTATGATGATGCTAAATTACTCAATCAGCGTCTTGATACTAATATTAAAGTGCTTGAGGCACAAATTAGTGCTGCTAAAGCAAAACAACATGAACAAAAGCTATTAAAGAATAGAGGTGAAAAATTATATAAACAAAACTCTATTTCTGAACAAAACCTTGAAAGCATTAGGGCAAACTTTGAAGCAAGTGAGTCAAGTGTAACGGCTTTTGAGGCGCAGCTATCTGCAGCTATTTTAGATCGAGGAGATTCAGGTGATAATAATTTAGCGTTGCATCATGCCGCTAATCAATTAGCGAAAGCTGAGCTTAATTTGTCATACACAAAAGTGCGAGCACTCAGTGGTGGTGTCGTTGCTAACTTACAATTACTTGACGGTGCTTATGCCTCTACTGGCACGCCTCTATTGGCAATAGTGGCTAATAAAGCTGATTTAGTTGCTGATTTTCGTGAAAAATCACTACTAAATATGAGAATAGGAAGTTTAGCAAAAGTTGTATTCGATAGCCGTCCAGGTGAAGTATATGATGCTAAAATTGTTAGCTTTGAAGCGGGTGTGAGTGATGGGCAATTAAGCGCGAATGGCTTACTGAGTACTACCGAGACAAGTAATCGTTGGGTACGAGATGCTCAGCGTCAACGCATTCATTTGCAGTTATCAACGAATGAGACATTACTTGCTAATATGCCGAGTGGCGCAAGAGCAACGGTACAATTGTTGCCAGATTCATGGTTTGGTCAGTGGTTAGGCTCAATGCAAATACGTTTTATTAGTTGGTTACACTACATTTATTAGTAGAGCATTATATGAATAAAGTCATTAGCCAACCGACACAGCTTGATGCCAATGGATTACGCCAAGCCTTGCGTATTGCTGGGGGTTGTACCGTTGGGTTCGCACTAAGTAAATTAATGAACTGGCCGAATGGGATATTTTTTACTGTTTATCCTATGTTGATATTGGGGTTGGTGCCGATTATTAATACATCAGTCATAAGGCAGTTTATTGCCAGTGCTGCATTTAGTGCATGTATAGTGTTAGTGATGCAGGGGGCGTTTTCGCACTTACCTGTTTTAATGACAATGCTTGTTTTTATTACCTTTTGTTTTTTGTTTTATCAAATGAGTACTTCAGGTGCTTTTTTGTTTGGTGCTTTAGGCGCTGTGAGCTTATCAATTCAATTACATTTTGCTAGTTATATTGTTGATAATGCAAGTATATACCCATTAATATTAAGTAATGCTGTTGCGATCATAATGACGATAATTATTGCAATATTGATGCATGGTCTGTTTCCTGATGTAACAGCTCGAGCTGCTCGATTGATGCCTGAAAAAGCTAAAGAAAGCATACGTCATGAAGTGCTTTTATGTGCGAGTGTTGCGACACTGTCTTTTGTGTTTTTTCAAACACTAGATTTACAAGATTCAATTTCTGCTCAGGCCGCATCTATTTTAATCTTATTTTCTTTATGTTGGAAAGCTGCCGGGATAGCAAGTTGGCAACGCATAATAGGTACACTTATCGGTTGTAGCGCCGCCTTAGTTGCACAGTTATTGTTATACACGCATAGTGACTTTTTGTTATTTCCTGTTGTTATACTCTGGATTTTGTCGTTGATATTTAGTCGATTTCATATTCTAGGTGGTGGGGCGCCAGGAGTTGGTTTTGGGGTTTTAACCACTTTTGGTATTTTATTTGGTCAATCTTTAGGACCAGGACAAGATCTAATCTTCAGCGCACTCTATCGCTTTAGTTCGGTTTGTTTAGCTGTAATAGCAAGTTTAAGCGCGGTGTATATTATTCATCGTATTCTGAATCGTTTTAGCGTTACACGCCATCACACTTATGACTAGCCGATGTAGCTCTTCGAGTGAGTGTTACATTCATGATTATAGTGCTGATTATAATAACTCCTTGCGTTTACTTACAGCCTGTATACAATAACAGTAATACTGTTTAAAAATACAGGTTTGCTGATAAGCTAGCCTAAGGATTAACTATGCGCCCTTTAACACCTAGACAACAGCAGATTTTTGATCTCATTAGAGACAAAATTTCTGATACCGGTATGCCACCAACACGTGCCGAAATTGCTAATTTTTTTGGTTTTAAATCGGCAAATGCAGCAGAAGAACATTTAAAAGCATTAGCTAAGAAAGGTTATATTGAAATGTTACCAGGCACATCGCGTGGCATTCGTTTAGCTGAAGAGTTTATCATTGAAGACGGTTTGCCATTAATTGGCCGAGTGGCAGCTGGAGAGCCTATTTTAGCTCAAGAGCATGTGGAGCAACATTACAAAATTGACGGTAGTTTATTTCATCCTGCTGCTGATTATTTATTACGTGTTCATGGCGAAAGTATGAAGAATATCGGTATTATGGATGGCGATTTACTTGCGGTTCATCAAACTAATGACGTAAAAAATGGCCAGGTTATTGTTGCTCGTGTTGAAGACGATGTTACGGTGAAACGTTTTAAGCGTGAAGGTAATGTGGTTTATTTACATGCTGAAAATGAAGATTTCGCGCCAATTAAAGTTGATTTAACTTCGCAGAATTTCAATGTTGAAGGTGTTGCGGTTGGCGTTATCCGCGCAGCTGATTGGATGTGATAACTTTCAGACACTTTTACTGTTGTATCATCGAATGATGTTGTGGATTTAATCAATTACCTTGTTTAGATCTGCAGTCATTTATATATCTCCCTCCCCTATTTACACTTTAGGTCTACACACGCGATATAAAAGTAATTTATTCGTTGTTAGTTCAAGCTATTTACCTTTCAAATTTGGGCTTTTCTTACTTCTACTCGTTATTATGTATCTAAGGTTTATTTATGTAGAGTAATTTTCTTTGTCATCAATTTATACTGACAGTTGACTTTTTTTTGTACAGTCACTTTCAGTGCTGATTATTTATTATTCTGCATGATATTTGCGTGCTGAATGAAAAATGAACATTGAAGCTATGCCAGTATAAATGCAGTTTTCACCTTGTTTTAGGGTTATTACTCTATTGTATTTATTAGTTTTTATTTTTCTTTCTTATGAAATTATAAATTGACCCAGATCAAGTTTTGAGTAATTCTAGTCTAGAAAACGTACAAAAATAACAAGAGGACGTAATTGATTGTTGTTTGAAAATTCGTCACTTAAATAATAATAAATGTATGCGCGAGATAACCATATTCATTGTTTTTAATGATTATATTGTGTTATTTAGCCTCAAAGGGTGAAGGAGATGTCGAGTGAAAAGACGTAACCTAGGTTTACTGTTGCTAGGGAGTTTATTGTCTAGTTCAGTTTGGGCAGATATGTCACTGAACTTGACCAAAGGTGTTACAGAAGTTAGTCGAGACGTATATGATTTGCATATGTTGGTACTCTATATCTGTACTGCCATTGGTGTTGTAGTATTTGGCGCTATGTTTTGGTCTATGGTGTTTCACCGTAAATCAAAAGGGGCGAAGCCAGCTACCTTCCATGAAAGCACAAAAGTTGAAATTCTATGGACGGCTATCCCAGTCGTTATTCTTATTGCCATGGCAGTTCCTGCCACAATTACGCTCATTGATATGGAAAATAATGATGATGCTGACATTACTGTGCAAGTTACTGGCTCGCAGTGGAAGTGGCACTATAAGTACTTTGATCAAGATATTGAGTTTTACTCAGTACTGTCTACTCCACGTGAGCAATACGAAAACCAAGATGGTACCTCGGCCGAAAAAGGTGAACACTACCTGCTAGAAGTTGATCGTCCTTTAGTTATTCCAATCAATAAAAAAGTTCGTTTTGTTATTACTTCGGATGATGTTATCCATGCTTGGTGGGTACCTGCATTCGCGGTAAAACAAGATGCGAACCCTGGTTTTATTAACGAAGCTTGGACTAAGGTTGATAAACCGGGTACCTATCGTGGCCAATGTGCTGAGCTTTGTGGTAAAGATCATGGCTTTATGCCGATTGTTGTTGAAGTGAAAACTGAAGCCGACTATGCCATTTGGCTTGATGAGCAAAAGCAACTACAAGCTAACGCTGCAGCAGCTGAAGCGGCATCATTAAATGCGTCTGTTCCTATGGACGAGCTAATGCAGCTAGGTGAAACAACATATATCGCCTATTGTGCGGCATGTCATCAAGTGAGTGGACAAGGTTTACCACCGGCATTCCCAGCACTTAAAGGTAGTGCAATTGCCACTACTGGCCCAGCAAGCGAACATATCAACGTTGTCTTTAATGGTCGAGCAGGCACGGGTATGCAAGGTTATGGCAAACAATTAAGCTTAAAAGAAATTGCTGCAGTTGTAACTTACGAGCGTAATGCTTGGGGTAATAATACCGGTGATGCGGTGCAAGCCGCGGATGTAAAAGCTGCTTCCGGCGCTGCTGTTGCAAATGTCACTGATACAGTTACGCAAGTGGCTGTTGATGCTAAAGAGCAAGTTGTTGCTAAAGTAGCTGAAGAGATCCCTGCTGAAGATTTATCTAAGGTCTATAGCCAAGATGAATTAATGACTATGGGTGAAAAAGTTTATATGACTGCTTGTGTGGCTTGTCATCAAGCGAATGGTGCAGGGATGGCGCCGGTATTTCCTGCTCTTAAAGGTAGTGCAATTGCCACTGGTAATATAGCAGTGCATATGGATATGGTGCTTAATGGCAGCAAGAAAAATCCAGCGATGGCAGCGTTTGCTAGCCAATTAACTAAAACGCAAATTGCTGCAGTTATCACTTTTGAGCGAAATGCTTGGGGTAACAACACCGGTGATTTAGTCCAGCCAGCAGATGTTGCTGCCAGTGCGAAGTAGGGAGGCGTTATAATGACTACAGATGTAATTAATGATCAATCCGAGCATGACTCACATGACGGTGATCACCACGATCATAAAATGACTGGCCTGAAACGCTGGTTATATACCACTAACCATAAAGACATCGGCTCGATGTATTTATGGTTCTCATTTATCATGTTTTTGACTGGCGGTGTTATGGCGCTAGTTATCCGAGCTGAGTTATTTCAGCCGGGACTTCAGATAGTTGAGCCTGACTTTTTTAACCAAATGACCACAGTGCATGGTTTGATCATGGTGTTTGGCGCGATAATGCCAGCCTTTACGGGTTTGGCTAACTGGATGCTACCTATGATGGTAGGTGCACCTGATATGGCATTACCACGGTTGAATAACTGGAGCTTTTGGATCCTGCCCTTTGCTTTTGCGATATTATTATCAACTTTCTTTTTAGATAGCGGTGCGCCAAATTTTGGTTGGACCTTCTACGCACCTCTATCAACAACTTACAGTAATGGTAGTACCGCATTTTTTGTTTTTGCAGTGCATATCATGGGTATATCGTCGATTATGGGGGCTATTAATATTGTCGTCACCATCATGAATATGCGCGCGCCGGGTATGACTTACATGAAAATGCCATTGTTTGTTTGGACATTTTTTATTACAGCTTATTTGTTAATCGCGGTGATGCCGGTGCTCGCAGGTACTGTTACTATGGTGTTAACCGATACTTACTTTGGTACAAGCTTCTTTGATGCCGCCGGTGGTGGCGACCCAGTAATGTTTCAACATATTTTCTGGTTCTTCGGTCATCCTGAGGTGTACATCATGATCTTGCCGGCTTTTGGTATTGTTTCTACTACCATTCCCGCATTTTCACGTAAAAAGCTCTTTGGTTATAGCTCAATGGTCTACGCGACAGCATCAATTGCATTTTTGTCGTTCATTGTTTGGGCGCATCACATGTTTACCACAGGGATGCCGTTATTTGGTGAGCTGTTCTTCATGTATTGCACCATGTTAATTGCCGTACCTACTGGCGTGAAAGTGTTTAACTGGGCGGCAACGATGTGGCGTGGCTCGATTAGTTTTGAAACCCCGATGTTGTTCTCTATTGCCTTCGTAATTTTGTTCACTATTGGTGGCTTTTCTGGCTTGATGCTAGCGATGACCCCCGTGGATTTTCAATATCATGATACTTACTTCGTTGTGGCTCATTTTCACTATGTATTAGTGACAGGGGCGTTATTTTCCATTTTTGCAGGTGCTTATTACTGGTTACCAAAATGGACTGGCCACATGTACAACGACACCTTAAGTAAGTGGCATTTTTGGTGTTCTTTAGTGTCGGTAAACTTATTATTCTTTCCGATGCACTTTTTAGGCTTAGCGGGTATGCCTCGTCGTATTCCCGATTATGCTTTGCAATTTGCAGACTTTAATAAGTGGGTCAGTATTGGTGGTTTCGCCTTTGGACTTTCGCAATTAATCTTCTTGGTGTTAGTGATCAAGTGTATTAGAGGTGGCGAAAAAGCACCAGCGAAACCTTGGGATGGCGCTGAAGGTTTGGAATGGACAGTGCCTAGCCCTGCGCCATACCATACCTTTACTACACCACCAAAAATCGATTAACTGGGGGCAGAATGATTAACAGCGAATCGCAAAATAAGTTGTCAAAGCAAGCGCAAGTAGACGCTAAAGACGCATCAGTGAAAAAAACAGTTAAAAAGCTGATGTTGATTGTGTTTGCTATGTTTGGTTTTGGTTTTGCGATGGTGCCGTTATATGACGTATTTTGTGATATCACCGGATTAAACGGTAAAACGTCTAACGTGGCTGCAAGTTATAAAGCCGCAAGCATAGATACCGAACGTACGATTACTGTACAGTTTTTGACCCGAACCGCCAAGGGCATTCCTTGGCGATTTGAGCCAATGATTAATGAAGTAAAAGTACATCCTGGTGAGAGAAAAATCGTTAAGTTTTATGCCAAAAATGAGTCTGTAAGCGATATTGTCGGCCAAGCAGTGCCGTCAGTATCACCGGGAAGGGCGGCAATTTACTTTCAAAAGATAGAATGCTTTTGTTTTAATAATCAGCCGTTAAAAGCCAGCGAAGACGTTGAAATGGGATTACAGTTTTATATCGATTTAGACTTACCTGACGACGTTAGTACTATCACGCTTTCTTACACCTTATACGATATTACAAGCTCAGTTGATTCTTAAGTGCTTGGCACTTAAATGAGGGGAACAACAATGACAACAAAAGAATACGAAAGTTATTACGTACCAGCGCAAAGCAAATGGCCAATTATAGGCGCGATAGCGTTATTTTTAATTGCTGTCGGTGCCGGTAATTATGTTTCAAATCTTAATAATCCTGAAAGTAGCGGTGGCGGTTGGATTTTACTCGCCGGTATCGCACTGATTATTTATATGGTATTTGGCTGGTTTAACAATGTTATTACAGAGTCAATGTCAGGAAAATATAGCCATCAAATGGACAATTCATTTCGACAAGGGATGAGTTGGTTCATTTTTTCAGAAGTGATGTTTTTTGCCGCTTTTTTTGGTGCTTTGCTTTACGCTCGTACCTTTTCAGTCCCTTGGCTTGGTGGTGCGGGTAATAATGCGGCAACCGCGGCCATTTTATGGCCAGAGTTTACCGCAACTTGGCCACTAGTTAAGACCCCTGACGGAACAGAAACAACGGCGATGGGTTGGTATGGTTTACCATTAATTAACACGATTTTACTGTTGACTTCCTCGATCACTGCCCACTTTGCTCATGTGTCATTAGAGCAAGAAAAACGCGGCTTATTAAAATTTTGGTTAGGCTTAACTGTGTTGTTAGGTGGTATATTCTTATATTGCCAAGGTTTAGAGTACGCGCACGGTTATGCCGAAGAAATGAGACTGTACTTAAATAGCGGTATCTACGGCAATACCTTTTATCTGCTAACCGGCTTTCATGGTATGCATGTCACCTTAGGCACTATTATGCTGTTAGTGATGCTAATTCGCGTGTTTAAAGGTCACTTTACGCCGAAAAATCACTTCGCCTTTCAAGCAGCAAGTTGGTATTGGCACTTTGTGGATGTGGTTTGGGTATTACTGTTTGTTTTTGTTTATATCATTTAACCCGTTATAACGATGAAGTGCTTAGCTGCTTACCGAGTTGAGCACTTTTTTGTTATGTCATTTTATGAATAGTTAATATGGGCGTGGGTTAGGTGTAATAAGCCCAGTGAAAATACCCACTAACAGTAATAATATGATCACGACGGATGTTACTACCCGTCGGCCGATGAACTTAGTCATAGGTGGCTTCTCAGGATCGTTTTTATTCATGGCGAATAATGCTTTAAATAGGTTATAAACCATAAGCATTAATAAGCCGATAATCATAATTTTAATTAACACAGCATTCTCTCTTTTATAGTTTGTTTTTTGTTCTTGAACATGCGGTAGTCTATGAATTTTGTATCACCTCAGCACAAGTTAAAACAACTAAACTGGCCAATGGTTTTATTTACCATGCTAGTATTTTCGTTATTAATCAAGCTTGGATTTTGGCAAAGTGAGCGAGCACTTGAAAAAGAGCAACGTCAACTACGCATCAGTGAATTAAGCCAACAACAAGCTTTATCGTTAACGCAAGTGTTAGCACTTAACGGTTTGCAAGATGGTATTAATGACTTGCCGATTAAACTTGATGGGGTATTTATTGAAGATAAAGTTTTTTTACTTGATAACCAACCTGATCATGGCCGCTTGGGTTATCGTGTCTATCAAGTCATCACAAGTCAAGGTTATGCCGTTTTAGTTAACTTAGGTTGGGTACAAGGCTCAATAGACCGTAATGTTTTGCCAACAATAACAGCAATTACAGGCCAACATGTTATAACTGGCCATGTTCGAGAAGTTGAAGTAGGTATTCAATTGCAAGCACAAAATTTAGTTAATCCGACATGGCCATTAAGAGTACAACAAATTGAATTAGATAAATTTTCACCCTTAATTGGTAAGAAACTATTGCCCTTTGTGGTTTACTTAGATAAAAAAGAGACTATTGGTTATAAAAAGAACTGGCAAGCCATCGTAATGCCACCAGAAAAGCATCGGGCTTATGCTTTTCAGTGGTTTAGTTTGGCGTTAGCGTGGATAAGCTTAATGATCTGGGCTGCGATAAAAATGAGTAAAAGTCAGAGTACTATTTAAAAATAATCAAAGTATAAGAAAAGTACCGAAATCGAATAATAAGAATAAAAGGCTGAGTTGTATGAATTCTTCAGAAGTAAATAAATCACGCCGTAGTATGTTGATCCTTTTGGCTGTGTTTGTTATTCCCGTGGTATTGGCTAAATTAGCTTTAAATCAACAGTGGTTTAATTATGGGGTGACTAATCAAGGACAATTACTCGAAAATGAATTAACCCTCGCCAAGCTTGGGCTCAATCTTACAGATTTTGATCATCACTGGTTGTTGCTATACACCTTACCTGCAAGTTGCGATCAACAATGTGAAAAAACGCTGGTGAGTGTTAATAATACTTATATCGCGTTAGGAAAAGAAATGCCACGTGTTATGCCTGTGGCACTAACGCAACAGAATTTAACTGATGAACAGGCAAGTAAAATTCAACTGAAAAAATGGCATGTTCAAGCTATGCCTGCTTTGGCAAAAAGTACGATTACGCAATCGCAAGTACTGATTGTTGATCCCTTAGGCAATGTCATCCTTAGTCACTTACCTCCTAAAAATGTTGAACAATTACCCCAGTTTGGTAAAGCAATCTTGGCTGACTTTAAGAAATTACTTAAATATTCAAGGATTGGCTAAATGAGAACACAAAGCTCCTCAGATATTAGAAAACTGGTTTTTGTTAGCATTTTATTAGCCATTGTTGTGGTGAGTTTAGGTGCATATACACGACTAACTCATGCTGGTTTGGGCTGCCCAGATTGGCCCGGTTGTTATGGTTTATTAAAGGTTCCCGCTACGACTGAGCAAATTGTTGCTGCTGAACAAGCGTTTCCAGAACGTCCAGTTGAGGTACATAAAGCATGGAATGAAATGATCCATCGTTATTTTGCTGGCTCATTAGGGCTACTGATCTTGATCATAGCTTTGATGTCTTTAAAGCGACGAGCACAAGGTGGGCCTGTTGGTTTACCTATTCTAATTTTGCTGGTGGTGATATTCCAAGCGGCGCTGGGTATGTGGACGGTTACTATGAAACTAATGCCTGTAGTGGTGATGGGGCATTTATTAGGCGGTTTTACGACTTTATGCTTATTGTTTTTATTATATCTACGTTTGCATGGTTATCGAGTGCCCGGTGGAGATTTTGCCCTAAAAAAATATGCAAAATTTGGACTTATTGGTATTTTTATTTTAGTCGGGCAAATTGGTTTAGGCGGTTGGACTGCGGCGAATTACGCGGCATTAACATGTACTGAGTTGCCTATATGCCAAGCTGGCTGGGCAGAACAAGTAAACTTTGAACATGCCTTTGATTTAATACCACCAGAAAAAGACAGTTATGAGTTTGGCCATCTCGATCATGCTTCACGCCTAACTATTCATGTCATGCATCGCTTTGGCGCTATCGTCACCACACTATATTTGTTGTGGCTAGTTATTCGTGTTTATCGCAAAGCACAATCGCCATTTTTCAGAAATGCCGCGCTGAGTTTAGGCTTTATTCTCAGCGTGCAAGTTGGCTTAGGGATCAGTAATGTCTGGTTTTCGTTACCCTTGAGTGTAGCTGTAAGCCACAACGTTGTGGCAGCTATGTTAATGATGTCATTAATTACCATGACATACAGTTTAAAACGTAAAATTTAGGGGCATATTATGGGGCAAACTAACACAATAGCAGCAAGTCATAGCGCACCTAGTACAGCAACTTGGCGTGATTATTATGAAATAACTAAACCTCGCGTTGTAGCATTACTCGTACTCACTGCTTTAGTGGGTATGTGTCTATCAGTACCAGGGGTTATTCCTTGGCAAGTATTAGTGCCATCAATGATAGGTATAGGCTTTTTGTCTTCGGCAGCTGCTGCGATAAATCATATTGTGGATGAACGCATTGACAGTGTGATGGGGCGAACACATAACAGACCTTTGCCTAATGGTAGACTTACTGCACGCAGTGCCTCAATGTTTGCTATAGCGCTAGCGGTAACAGGCTTTGTAATTCTATATAGCTTTGTTAACCCACTAACCGCTTGGTTAACTTTTTCAGGCTTAGTCGGTTATAGCTTTGTTTATACTATGTATTTAAAGCGTGCTACGCCGCAGAATATTACCATTGGTGGTTTAGCTGGCGCGATTCCACCATTATTGGGTTGGACGGCAATGACTAATGAAATTCATGCTAATGCCTTGTTATTAGTGCTAATAATATTTACTTGGACTCCGCCACACTTTTGGGCTTTGGCGATTCATCGTAAAGATGATTATGCGAAAGTAAATATCCCCATGCTACCGGTAACTCACGGGGTTAATTTTACTAAAACGCAAATATTACTGTATACGGTTTTGTTATTTGTCGTTGGTTTGCTGCCTTACTTAGTCGGCATGAGTAATTGGTTGTATTTAATTGGTACCGTGGTGTTAAACTCAGTGTTTTTTGCTTATGCTTGGAAATTAAAATTTAATGCTGATGAGAGTACTGCGATGGATACCTTTAAGTTTTCTATTGTGCATTTAATGGCGTTATTTATTATTCTGCTACTTGATCATTACTTATTACCGGTGACCGGCTAATGAATAAAATTGTTACCTTAATTGTCGCTGTTGGTGCGCTAGTGGCGGGTGTTATGTTATTTGGCCAACTTAATAAAAAGGCCAATGTTGAATTCGCTTTGCATTATCAACAAGCGCGTGACGTTAAGCCTTTCGAATTAACTGACCATCTTGGTAACACCTTTAACAATGCCTCGTTAAAAGAACATTGGAGTTGGATGTTCTTCGGCTACACATCATGTCCGGACGTATGCCCAACCACCTTGCAAGAAATGAATTTTATTTATGATGAGCTAAAAGCCATCGCAAATAATAGTCAAGTATTGCTAGTTTCTGTTGATCCTAAACGTGATACGCAAGAAAAGCTTGCTAGTTATATTGGTTATTTTAATCCTGAATTCAAAGCTTTGCATGGCGATCACGGTACACTATTTCCATTCGCTCGTAATTTAGGTTTAATGTATGCCATTACTGAGTCGAATGGTGATGATCACGGACAAACAGTAAGCAACTATCTCGTTGATCACAGTGCGTCTTTGGTGTTGATTAACCCGGCGGGTAAGGTCGAAGCTATTTTCAAACCTAAACAGGCTCTGGGCGAAGTCCCCGTGATTGAAGGCGATAAACTGGTCAGTGACTTTGCTAAAATAGTTGCTTTGTATTGAGCTAGTGAAAGGCTGAATCCGAATGGATAGCTGTCATACTAGAGCGCAAAGGCTTTCTCACTTATAGCATTATAGTGGGTACCATTGACGGTTTTCTTTTAGAATAAACCAAGGTTTAGAAAACCAATAGTAACGTCCAGGCTCGCTAATACTCGGTGCTGTACAATTGCAGCGCACACGTCCTGTGGGTAAAGGCGCACTATAATTGATGGTAAACATTTCCTCACCTTGCCATTGAATTTTTTGACGGCCCAAACCTGAAATATAGCAATGTAACTGTTCTGGGTTGAAGTCATCTACTTCGATAGTAAAGCTAACAGATGTAGACTCTCCCTGTTGAAAAATAGTTTGTTGATTTTCACCGGCAAGATGAATATTAAAAGCTAAAGCGTTAAGTTTATCGCGTAAGCTTGATAATTGATCATAAGGTTGAGATGCAGGAAAACGTGGGATACTGGTGATATCTGTTGCTAATCCGACTGCGCCTGATTGCTGTGAAAAAGCGACAAAGTCATTACTTTTTATCCACTGCTGGATCTCAGGACTATATTCACCATATGGGTAAGCAAAATAGCGCCAACTTTGTCCGGTTTTTTCAGCAATTAACTGTTCTGCGTTTAATAGCGATTCGGTATTTTGGGCTAGCCAGGCTTGCTGACTGACACCTTCAGGAACCCGTGTTAGTGAATCGTGAGTCATACCATGGTTAGCGATAATTACGCCATCGTCAGCCATGGCTTTTAGTTGCTGCCATGATAAATAGTGACTTGAATTACGCTCAACAATACTGGGGTTGATAAAAATGGTGAATGGAAATTCGTGTTTATCTAAAATCGGTTTACCATGAGTTAGAATATCTAAATAAGCATCATCAAAGGTGATCACCACTGACTTATCTGGTAGTGGCTTTTGCTGCTTAATTGAAGTCATTAACGTCGATAATGCAATGACTTTAAAGTTATTGTCCTCAAGGTATTGCATATGCAGTGAAAATTGCTCAGGAGAAATACTGGTACTCGCAGGCGTAGTAGCGCTGACATGATGATATTGTAAAATGACAGTGGCAAAACTGGTCATGTGAAGACAATAGCACAGTGCTGCCAACAAGCGGTATTTCATGGTAATCTTCCTAAAATGTTTATAAGGTTTTTAAGCTCCTGCTTAAAATAGCTTTTTTTACACTATTTATACAGTCCATTTGCCAACAAAGGTCGGCTTTTTTTGAAATTCAATGATATAGAGCGTCATAAGCAGCTATTTATTCTTGCCCTGCCAATGATTTTATCAAATATTACCGCGCCATTATTAGGCTTAGTCGACACTGCGGTTATCGGCCATCTGGAATATTCTTATTATTTAGGCGGCAGCACAGTCGGCGCTATGCTCATCACCGCCATTACTTGGTTGTGTGGTTTTTTACGCATGTCGACCACAGGGTTATCAGCACAAGCCTTAGGCAAAAATGATAACGAATTAAACAGTTTAATTTTATTACGCGGTATTATTGTTGCTTTTGCCATTGGTTTGACGGTTATTGCGCTGCAAGTATTTTATTTAGACTTTGCCTTATCTTTAGCTGGTGGTTCGCAGCAAGTACAGTTTTATGCGCGTGAGTATAGTGCAATTCGCATTTGGGGCTTACCGGCTGCGTTAGCGAACTTAGTTATTTTAGGATGGTTACTGGGTAATCATAAAGCAAAAATTGTGCTGTGGTTAATTGTTGCTACTAATTTGATTAACTTGTTATTGGACTTATTGTTTGTTATCGGTTTTGACTGGCAGGTTAAAGGTGTAGCTACGGCAACATTAATCGCAGAATATAGTGGTTTATTGATCGGCTTAGGGTTAGTTTTTACTCATTTTAAGCAGAAAATTGTTGGCTTGTTTACCTCAAGTAAACACTTGATTGAGCTGATTTTTGAAAAGTCAGCTTTGTTAAGTTACTTCAAACTTAATCGAGATATTTTAATTCGCACCTTATGTTTAGAGATATGTTTTATCTTTATGACTTTTCAAGGTGCGCGCTTAGGTGATGATGTCGTTGCTGCTAATGCCATCTTAATGAATTTCTTACTGCTGATATCTTTTGGTCTAGATGGTATTGCTAATGCAGCTGAAGTCATGGTTGGCAAGGCTAAAGGTCAAGGGAAGCAGAAAAATATTTTTGCTAGTGTTAATATCGCACTTTTTTGGACCGGCATCTTTGCGATCATTTATAGTTTACTGTTTTATCTTGGTGGGCAATATTTCATTTCAACCATATCGAGTATTCCTGAAGTTGTTGAATATGCGCAGCAACATATGTTTTGGATCATTGCGTTGCCACTGCTCGCCTGTTGGTGTTATTTATATGATGGTGTTTATGTTGGTTTGATGCAAGCAGCAGTAATGAGAAATAGTATGCTTATTGCGACATTTGGCTGCTTCTTTCCTGTCTGGTGGCTGTTAAAAGACTATGGTAACCATGGTTTATGGGCGGCATTTTCGGTGTTTATGTTGGCGCGTGGAGTAACGTTAGCGTGGCATTATCAGCGGAACAGGCTCTCGTTTTAATCTTTTGTACGATTAACGATATGATATAAGCGATTGGCAAACATACCAATGTAACCGTAAATGGCAAGTAGACAGCCACAAGCTAAAATAATTAAGCCGATTATTTGCCAGATATGGCTTTGATATAGCCCGAGCAAGATAAAACAAGCTCCTAAAACAAAAAGACCAAGTCCACAGAGAAAACGCTGCATGCTACGCTGTGGATTTTGGCCTATTTTTTCTAACAATGACATAGTGACACTAAAGCAATAATTAGTAGTATGAATGCTCACCACGTTGGTGTTCAGTCATATCTTTAACACCTTTAATTTCATCACCCATCATGTCAATTAATTGCTTTTCAATACCGTCTTTAACCGTTACATCAATTTGCGCACAACCGTTACAGCCACCACCAAATTGTAATACAGCATAACCGTCTTCGGTGATTTCCATTAAGGTACATTCACCGCCATGGCCGGCGAGTTGCGGATTTACTTCTGCTTTCAAGAAGTAATCTACCCGTTCAAATAATGGTGCATCATCAGCTACTTTACGTAATTTAGCGTTTGGCGCTTTTAAAGTTAACTGTGAACCCATTTGATCGGTAGTAAAATCAATTTCCGCGTCTTCTAAAAATAATTTACTGTCAGCGTCTATGTAGGCAGAAAAATGTTCATACTTTAGTTCAATATCGTCAGCTTCTACAGCATCAGCCGGACAGTAAGATACACCGCATTCTGCGCTTGCTGTTCCAGGATTAACAACAAACACTCGGATACTGGTACCATCAGCTTGCTGAGAAAGTAGTTTTACAAAATGTTCTTGTGCAGTTTCTGAAATGTTAATATTCATACTATTTTACTCTTCACTACTGGGGTTGAATGTTCAATACCCGACTATTTTACTCAAGTATGGACATTTTACTCTGCTCTGTCATTTCACGCTAGTCCTAGATAGCATAATTTAGATACTGATAATATGGAAACGAAAAAAAATAGAAAATATAGTTAATTATCACGAGATAACTAGTTCATATGACATTATTTTGTTATTTTATCCGACAATTAAATAAGGAAAATTTTATGTTGTTATCGTTATGCCGAATTGTAATATTATTTTTAATCAGTGCTTCGTTTAGCGCCTTTAGTGCTGATGTAAGTACTTACTTGCCTGAAGGTGCCTCATATAACAACAATATACCAACACCGGAATCTACATTGGGCTTTGGGATTGGTGAACGCCATCCCCGTCATGATCAGGTGCTAAATTATTTAACACAAGTAGCAGATTTGTCCTCTCGGGTGAAAATTGAAGAAATTGGCCGTACAACTGAATTTCGCTCGCAAGTTTTACTGACAATTTCTAGCCCTGATAATTTAGCTAATATTGAACAAATTTTAGCTCGACGTTCAGACATAACGGCATCAGCTAACGATCCTGTTGTTGTTTGGTTAGGCTACAGTGTTCATGGTGATGAAATTAGTGGTACCAATGCGGCTATGGTGGTGGCTTATCACTTAGCGGCATCACAAGACAAAGCGGTTGCTGAAATGCTTGATGATACGATTATCGTGATAGAGCCAAGCATTAACCCTGATGGCATGGATAGGTTTGTCAATTGGGTAACTACCCATCGTGGCATAACTCCTAATGCTGATCCAAATCACATTGAACATCATCAAGAATGGCGTACTGGCCGTACTAATCATTTTGGTTTCGATCTAAATCGTGATTGGTTGTTATTATCGCAAAAGGAAAGCCAAAATCGCCTACCTTATTTTCATCAATATCAACCAAATGTTCTAGGTGATTTTCACGAAATGGGTGCTCACGGCAGTTACTTTTTTCAACCTGGCATTCCAACACGAACACATCCTTTAACGCTAGCAAAAAATACTGAATTAACACAGCTATTAGCGACGTATCATGCCAAAGCGCTAGATGCGAAAGATCGTTTATATTACAGCGAAGAAAGTTTTGATGACTTTTACTACGGTAAAGGTTCAACTTATCCAGATATTAACGGCGGTATTGGCGTGCTATTTGAGCAAGCAAGCAGCCGAGGTTTTCAACAAAATAGTGTTAATGGTTTATTAACTTTTGAATATGGCATACAAAATCATGTCTTAACGTCACTATCAACAATTGAAGGTGCTTGGAAAAATCAAGAGCAGTTTAAAGCATACCGAAAAGACTTTTACAAAATTGCCCAACAACAAGCCAGTGATGAAAATTTTAATGGCTATATTTTCACTGAAAGCAAAGATAATTACCGCTTACAGAGTTTTTTAAGTAAGTTGCAACAACATCAAATTAAGGTTTATGGACTAACACAAGACTATAAAATTCATGAGCGTATTTATCCCGCAAAGCATAGTTATTACATCCCGCTAGCTCAACCTCAGTATCGAGTCATTAAAGCGCTTTTTACTCAACAAAAAAACTTTCAAGATAATACTTTTTATGATGTCTCAGGTTGGACATTACCGTTAGCCATGAACATTGATTTTGCCCAAGTTGGCCGAACTTGGGGCTTGAAAACGTCGGAAACACCTTGGCAACCTATGACTGAAAAAGTGGCTGACGTTGTTGATTCTGCTTATGCTTATGTATTTGAATGGCATGAATTTTTAGCGCCTAAACTGTTACACAAAATTACTAATGCAAAGCTGAAAGCAAAAGTTGCCACTAAAACCTTTTCAGCCGTTGTCGATGGTGTTGTGAAAACCTTTGAACAGGGCAGCATTATTGTGCCAGCGGGCAACCAAACGGTAAATAATTGGCAAAGGGTGCTGAAAAATTTTGCTGCTACCAGTCAAATTCCGTTATTGGCCTTAGAAACCGGATTAACTGTCAAAGGCATCGATATGGGTAGTAGTTCTTTTCGTCCGGTGATCACGCCAAAAGTTTTGATGATCGGTGGTAAGGGAGTCTCGCAATATGAAGCTGGCGAAGTACTTTATTATTTGGATAATTTATTGGAAATACCGGTTACTGTAGTCGAAATGCAACGTTTAGCCGCGGTTAATTTAGCCGATTATAGCCACATCATTATGGTGGACGGTAAGTATTCAATGTTAAATAGCAGAGCCGTGAGTAAGCTTAAATCATGGTTAGTTAATGGTGGCGTGTTGTTTGGTCAAAAACGTGCAGCACGTTGGTTGTCGGCAGAAGAGTTGTTAAAAATTGATTTTGTTACTAAAGATCATATTGACCAATTATTTGATACTGAAAAACTCAGCTACGGTGACAAAGAAGTTTTAGCGGGTAGAAAACGTATCGCTGGCGCTATTTTTCAAGCAGAATTAGATACCAGTCATCCTTTGGCTTATGGTTATCAAAACAATGAACTGCCGGTATTTAGAAATAGTACGGTGATTATGGAACAAACCATTTTACCATTTGTTAGTGTGGCGAAATATAGTAAATTGCCATTACTCAGCGGCTATGCGGATCAAAATTTAGTTAATCGACTAGCCAACAATCCGACACTGGTGGCCCACAATGTTGGCAAAGGTCGAGTTATTGCTAGTACGGATGATTTAGCTTTTCGTGGCTACTTTTTGGGTAGTATGAAAATTATCGCTAACAGTCTGTTTTTTTCTAAAGCCTTTAGTACTAGCTTAGCGGAATAAAAATCAGCTTAATTGGGCAGAGCTAAACAAAGACTAAGGAGGGTAATATTTTGCACTCCTTTTCTTTTCAGTAGTCGACAAATCTCATTTGCTGTTGTGCCTGTGGTCACCACATCGTCAATTAAAATAACTTGCTTGGGCAGCGACAATTGTGGATTAAATTGGATGCTAAAAGCATGTTTTAAGTTTTTTCTACGTTCAATTCCTGACTTACCAACCTGGTTTTCAGTCAGCTTCTCACGAATAATAATATTGGTTTGATAATCATAGCTAAAATGCTGCGCAAACTTTTGGGCAATAAGGTGAGCTTGATTAAAACCGCGTTCTTGCCATTTCTTCAAATGTAACGGCACCGATAAAATCATTATATTGTTAGATATAATATTAGCTTTTCCAGCTTCAAGATATTGACGCCAATGGATAATTAGCAAGTAACTTAGCAGCGCTGCGAATTCTGTTTTATATTGATATTTTAACTGACCAATCCAAGCGTCAAATGGCCAGACATAAGGCGCTATTGCTAATAGGTGATCAAAATGTCTTATGGGGATTATCTTGGCAATAGCGGGCCATAATAATAAATCATATGGTACAAGCTGATGATTAAAATAGGGTAAATCAGCCTGACAATATTGACACAATAGCGGATGCTGTTGACAAGGATTACCACATAAGCAACAACAGCTAATATGCAGCCTTAATTTACTTATATTCTTGTATAATGACTGGCGTAAATAACTCATTATTTCATTACGGTTCTTGTTGCCAAATTCCATTTTCAACATCCTTTCGTTAAACTATGCCTTCACTAAATATTGAGCACTGTACGGATGACTGAAAGCATGGCAGAAAGATTGAAAATTGCGAGCCAAGGGCAAGGCCTTCCGCTCGTATTTATTCACGGTTGGGGTTTAAATTCAGCGGTTTGGCAACCATGTTTAGCACAATTGCAAGTTGATTTTGAGGTCATCACCATTGATTTGCCTGGCTTTGCAACCAACAGTGGATTTCAAGTGGCTGAGTACAGCTTGGTCAATTTAGCAAAAAAAGTTCAACAAGCCGTTGCCAAACCAGCCGTTTATATTGGCTGGTCTTTAGGTGGCTTAGTGGCTAGTCAAATCACTATTAATTACCCAGAGCAGGTCTTAGGGTTGATCACGGTTGCTAGCTCACCACAATTTGTTGAGGAAGATAATTGGCCCGGCATTAAAAAAGCTGTTTTAGCGATGTTTCATCAACAACTGGCGCAAGATACCACGAAAACCATCAGTAATTTTTTGAAGATACAAGCGATGGGCAGCCCAAATGTTCGTCAAGACATCAAGAAAATTCGTGATTTAGTTATGCAACATGAACAACCTAGCCAGCAAATTTTAGATGATTCGCTAGCGTTATTAACAAGTTCAAATTTGTCTAATGCCTTAAGTGATATTCACCAACCATTTCTCAGACTTTATGGCAAGCTTGATGGTTTAGTTCCCAAGCAGGTTATTCCATTGATTGATGATCTTGTGCCCAATAGTGACTGTCATATATTTGCACAAGCCTCGCATGCACCATTTATATCTCATCAGGAGGAGTTTTTGTTGATAGTGAAAAGCTGGTTACTGAGGCATTTTAATAAAGACTAATGGTTTACTTTTCTATCGTTTTGGTTAATAATTAAACAGGTTATTATCAGTTATGTATAGTTGTTGTTTAATTGCGTCATTGGCAATTAATAAGTGTATTTAGGAGGATTTTATGGAAATTCAATCAGCTTTCAATGCTGGCGTACAAGGTTTTCAAAAAGCAACCGATGATGCTAACCAAGCTGCTGCGAGTATAGCGTCAAATATTACGATTAGCCCTGAAGATTTTGGTGTCGGGCAAGAAAATAATGCTAACGCTACTGAGCAAAACCAAACCAATGGTGAACTGTCAGATTTAAACCAATCTATTGTTGATTCTCGTGTTGCCGAATTTCAAGCTAAAGCCTCTGCAGAAGTGATAGAAGCAGCTGATGATAATTTAGGCACCTTATTGGATGTACGCGTTTAATAATCATGAATATTAATTCGCAAGGCTATAACTTACCCATACCAACTGCAGTAAATCTGCAGACGGATAGCTTGCGTCGTGATAATCAGCAACGAGAAATCATTACTAAACCTGAAGCCTCAAACCAATCAGCTGCTGAAAAAGGTGTAGCCTCTGATAAAGAGCGTGGACGCACTCCAGCCCAAAATAACGAGCAAGTAGACTTTGCTAGTCTGCGTAAGCAAGCAGAACTTGCTAATGATGTTATTGGTGATAATTCCGAGCGTTCGGCGCAAGATTCTCCACAAGACAATGACAAAGAAGATAATGAGCAAAGTAGTAACTCCAAAGGAGAGCTAACTGAAGAGCAAGGGTCACAAGAGGGTTCTGAGAAATCTAAGGAAGCTTTATTTGCCGAGCAACAAGAGGTTAAAAGCTTAAAACTACGAGATCAAGAGGTTCGCTCACACGAATTAGCTCATGCTGCCGTCGGGGGGGCTTATACTGGTGCACCTAACTATTCATTTGAAGTAGGTCCTGACGGTAATAAGTATGCGATTGGCGGTGAAGTTTCGGTTGATTTGGCCCCTGTTGATGGTAATCCTAGTGCTACTATTGCCAAAATGCAGAAGGTTCACGCGGCAGCATTAGCACCAGCGAATCCATCAATTCAAGACACTCGCGTTGCTGCATCTGCTGCTAAATTGATTGCACAAGCTCAATCAGAATTATCGGCAATCTCGCTAGAAGACCCAAACGCAAAACAAGATTTTGTTGGTTTAATCAGGCCTAATGATGTTTTATCTCAAGAAGGTCAAAGTGCTAACGATGCTAGTAATGAATTTGATCAATTTATTGGCCAAACATTATCTGCACAAGAACAAGTAGCGCCAAGTAGATCTTTAGAAGTGGATGAAAGAGCGGGACGCATTAATCAATTTTATGCAAACATTAATCAAGCGTACGAAAAGCCAGCAAGCTATCAATTTGAATTAACCGCTTAGCAAAATTGATAAGATACAAATAAAAAGCCTGCAGTTTTGCAGGCTTTTTACGTTTACAGCTTGTAACAAAGCGAGTAAAAGTGCTAAATACCGTAATCTTCGCGATATTTTTTAATGCTAGCTAAACTGTCTGCCATATCAGGCTTTTCTTCTAAATAACTAATTAAGTCAGCTAAGGTAACGATCGATATTACTTTGGTATTAAAATCGCGTTCAACTTCTTGAATGGCAGAAAGCTCAGCTCGGCCTTTCTCTTGTCTGTCTAAAGCGATGAGTACCCCTGACAATTCTGCGCCATGGGCTTTAATAATTTCCATCGATTCACGAATAGCGGTGCCCGCTGTGATCACGTCATCAACTAGCATCACTTTACCTTCAAGCGCGGAGCCAACTAAACTACCACCTTCACCGTGAGTTTTTGCTTCTTTACGGTTGAAACAATAAGGCATATCAATATCGTAACTGTCAGCAAGTGCTACCGCCGTTGTTGTTGCAATCGGTATGCCTTTGTAAGCAGGGCCAAATAACAAGTTATAGTCAATTTTTGAGTCTTGCAAAGCTGCTGCATAAAAACGACCTAAGCGTGCTAAATCACCACCAGTATTAAATAAACCGGCATTAAAAAAGTAAGGACTGGTACGGCCCGATTTTAAAGTGAACTCACCAAAACGCAGTACTTGTTTCGATAAGGCAAATTCGATAAATTCGCGTTGATAATCTTTCATCATTGGCTCCTATCAGTGGCTTAGTTTAAAGCAGTTTTTTGAATATCAAATAGCTCGTTAATGCTATTTTTAGCTAAGGTAAGCATTTCTTGCATCTCGTCAAAGCTGAACGGCTCTTCTTCGGCGGTGCCTTGTACTTCAATTAATTTACCCGTTTCGGTCATTACAACATTCATATCAGTATCGGCTGCAGAATCTTCAAGATAATCCAAGTCAGAAACTGCTTCACCTTTATACATACCAACAGAAACAGCAGCAATCATGTGTTTAAGTGGGTTGTTATTAATAATACCTTTCGCACGCATATGGTTTAATGCATCAACCAAAGCCACACATGCACCGGTAATTGACGCGGTACGCGTGCCGCCATCAGCTTGAATTACATCACAATCAACAGTAATAGTATTTTCACCCAATGCCACTAAATCAACAGCTGCACGCAACGAACGAGCAATTAAGCGAGAAATTTCTAACGTACGACCACTTTGCTTACCGTTAGCCGCTTCACGACGCATACGAGTATGAGTAGAACGAGGTAACATACCGTATTCAGCAGTGATCCAGCCTTTGCCTTGGCCTTTTAGAAAACGTGGTACGCCAGTTTCAACTGTAGCAGTACAAATAACTTTAGTATCCCCAAACTCAATAAGCACAGAGCCTTCTGCATGAGCTGTGAATTGACGAGTAATGGTTACCGGACGAATTTGTCCTAAAGTTCTGCCGCTTGGACGCATGTTGAAATTCCTATCATAGTATAATTGCTGCGCATTATAATCGTTCGCATAACAATTTGACATAATGACGTAGCAACTATTTTGAAATATAGTTAATTAATCTAAGGTCATTCTATTAAGTCATTATTATGCGTTGGCTCCAAATGTCAGCACAATAGAGAGAATTTATGAAATTTCAGCTGTTTATCATTTTGCTTATCGTGAGTTTATTTATCACTAGCCAAACAATCGCAAAAGAAGTGATTAGTCAGTCAGTAAAAGCGTTGCCGTTATACAGTAAAGTTTATGATGACAAGCGTGATCCATTTAAAGATGCGCAAGCAGCAATTAAGCTGGCGCAAGCAAGTGGGAGAAATGTATTGATTGAAATAGGTGGAACTTGGTGTACTTGGTGTCACAAAATGGATGCATTTTTAGCTGATAACCCTGCAATTAATCAACAGTTACATGACAATTATGTTCTGCTTAAAGTTAGTGTCAGTGACAGTAACGAAAATGAAGCCTTTATGAAGTCATTACCACCAGTACAAGGTTACCCGCATATGTATGTGTCAACTAATACTGGTCAAATGTTATTGTCCAAAGATACTGCCGAGTTATTGGATAATTTAGAATATTCAGCAGAATATTGGTCAGCATTTTTAAGCAAATGGCAGGCAGAAAACAATAAGGAAAATAGTGATGTCTCAAACGCAAAAGGCTAGAGCTGTAGTAAGAAAAAAACGCGTCAGTAAGCCATTGTCGCAGGTGCTATCGTTTTTTGATAAAAACTTTAGTACGCCACAATGGTTACAAAAAAAGCTGTCACGTCGTAACGCACTAAAATCTGCGGCGGGAGCGACTATGGTGGCCGCAATGCCTATGCGTAGTTGGTCAGCCAGTATGAGCAATAAGCTTGATGGTGCACTGAAAACCGATCCCTGGTTAACCTTAGATGCTGTACTGGCACACTTGCTACCTGAATCAGCAACCGGTCCGAGCGCGCAAGAAATTCAAGCAACACAATATTTATACAACGTGGTTTTTCAACAGCCGACAGAAGAAGCTGAAATTGAATTTATCTATAAAGGCGTTGGCTGGCTTAATGGCTTCAGTAACAGCCAATTGCAGAAGAACTTCATTGCCTTAACTTTTGACGAAAAAGAAAATATTTTACGTGCGATCAGTAAATCAACCGCCGGTGAAAACTGGTTAAGTAATTTGGTTGGTTATCTTTTTGAGGCCATGCTTTCCCCGCCGAGTTATGGCGGTAACCCTAATGGCATAGGTTGGCACTGGTTAGAACATCAAGCGGGTTTTCCTTTACCGCAAGCCGGAAAACGCTATTACGAACTACCTGGCAAACAACCTATTGTGTTAAGCAGGACGGCGACATTCGCAAAGCAAACAACAACGCAAGTTGTTAGCCATCAACAATATACCCGTAAGCAAGTAGGGGCTCGAAAAGCATGAAATATGATATTTGTATCGTAGGTAGTGGTGCGGGTGCATCACCAGTCGCTTATACCTTAGCGAAAGCCGGCGCAAAAGTTCTTGTGTTAGAAAAAGGTGCTTGGCTGACAGAAAAAGAATTTTATAAAGATGAGCTAGCCATCAGCTTGCGCGATGCTTACAACCCTAAGCTTGAAGACGAACAGCATGTTATCGAAGAAGAATATGAAACCGATGACGGCGAAAGCTTTTGGCAAGGCGAAGCTACCAGTGAATCAGGCTGGAGCTTCTGGAATGGTACGGTTGTTGGTGGTTCATCAAATTTTATGAGCGGTTATTTTCATCGCTTGAAGCCTATCGACTTTCGTTTGAAAACAGAATTTGGTGCCATTGATGGCGCTAATGTTGAAGATTGGCCGATTAGTTATGATGAACTTGAACCTTATTACGCACAGGTTGAAAAAGTTGTCGGTGTTTCAGGTCGCGTGTCTGAACATCCACACCAAGAGCCGCGTTCCACAGACTTTCCGTTTCCACCGGTAGCAGAACATGGTATATCGTCGTGGATCGATGAAAGTGCTGAAAAAATTGGTTACCACGCCGTACCCGTACCACGCGCCATATTGTCACAACCGGCAATGGGCCGAAATAGCTGTGAATATTCAGGTTATTGCAGTAGTTATGGCTGTTCATCAGGCGCTAAAGGTAGCGGCAGGGCAGCGTTGCTTAATCACGCGGTAGCAACCGGTAATTGTACGATTACGCCGCATGCAAAAGTTTATAAAATTGCCACTGACAGTAAAGGCGAAATATCAGGTGTGCATTATTATGACCAAGCTGGGCGTGAGCACATTGCTCAAGCCAAATACTATGTTGTAGCTTGCCAAGCGGTAGAAACTTCTCGATTATTGCTGGCATCAAAAGGGGAGAAATTCCCAAATGGTATTGCGAATAGCTCTGGTCAAGTGGGTAAAAATTTAATTTTTAGCGGTGGTGGTACTGGCCGTGGTGATTTCTTTTATAAAGACTTAACCGAAGCCAAGCAAGCGCAACTTAAGCAAGTTGGGCCGTTTATTAATCGTGCTTTACAAGACTGGTATCAGATTGATGATAAAGCATTTAATGGCTTTAACCGTAATGGTAAAGCGAAAGGCGGCACGGTAGATTTTTTGTTTTATCAAAACCCAATCTCGCGCGCGCAAAGCACAAAATGGCAATACGATGAAAGCCAAGACAGTGAAAAATTACTGTGGGGCGAAGAACTTAAACAAAGCATGAAAACAGAATTTACCACCTATAAAACCTTACGTTTTGAAGTATTTAATGATTGGTTACCAACCGATAATTGTTTTGTCGCTTTAGATGATGACATTACCGACAAATGGGGTGACCCAGTGGCTAAAATACGCATTGGCGCACACAACCACGATTTAGATGTTGGTGAATATTTGGCTGAAAAAGCAGAGAAACTACTATTAGAAATGGGTGCGACTAACGTTTCATCATCGATAAGCAGCGCACCGGCGGCAAACTTAATGGCGGGCGGTTGTCGATTCGGTGACGATCCTAAAACAACGGTATTGAATAAAAACTGTCAGGCGCATGACGTTGATAACCTCTTTGTTACTGATGCCTCATTTATGCCAACAGGTGGTAGCGTGCCTTATACGTTTACCATTTATGCCAACTCATTCCGAGTCGCTGATCATATAAAACAACGTTGGCAGAAAAGTATCAGCTAACGTAGACAATATTGGCTAAGCTATAAATATATGCCCCAGCTCTGATTGCAGTAGATACCTGATCTCAGCTAGGGCATAATCTCAGTTATAGACCATATTTGATAGTTAGGAAATTCAATGATCCATAGTATGACAGCGTTCGCTCGCCATGAAATTAAAGGTGAGTGGGGCAACGCAGTGTGGGAAATTCGCAGCGTTAATCAACGTTTCCTCGAAACTTATTTTCGTTTACCTGAGCAATTTAGAAGCATAGAGCCCGTGTTGCGTGAGCGTTTTCGCAAGCAATTAAATCGCGGGAAAGTTGAATGTAATTTACGCTTTAATGCTAATCCGGGTGAAAAAAGCAATTTATCGATGAATACAACGCTTGCAGATAATTTGCTTAAACATGCTAATTGGATCAATGAGCAAACGTTGAATAGTCAAATTAACCCACTAGAAATCATGCGCTGGCCAGGTGTGATGGAAGCCGAAGAATCAGACATGAATGCAATTCAAGCTGAAATTCTTGCCGGTTTTGACCAAGCATTAGAAGACTTCATCGTTGCCCGCGCAGATGAAGGTGCCAATATGAAGGCGCTTATCGAACAGCGTTTGGATGGTATTATCGAACAAGCCAATATTGTTAAAGGCCACATGCCTGAAATTATTCAATGGCAACGCAAACGTATTACTGACAAATTTGCTGATGCTAACATTGAGCTAGAATCTTCACGTGTTGAGCAAGAGCTGGTATTGCTAGCGCAAAAGATGGATGTTGATGAAGAAATTGACCGTCTATTTAGTCACGTGAAAGAAACTCGCAGCATACTGAAAAAAGGAGGTGCGCAAGGTCGTCGCTTGGACTTCATGATGCAAGAATTTAACCGAGAAGCTAATACTTTAGGGTCGAAGTCGATTAACGCCGACATCACCAATTCAGCCGTAGAGCTAAAAGTATTAATTGAGCAAATGCGCGAGCAAATTCAAAATATTGAATAATTTATTTGTTGAATTCAAACTCCCTCAAAAGCCCTTTAAATAAGGGTTTTTCTATTTCTAGCTATTTCACATAATTCCTGTTAATTTAATATAAATGGTTACACGAATGGTTACTCACTTGTATTTGTGTAACCACTAATCCCCAACAGATCTTAAGTAATCCTAAGGTTCAGATGGTAAGTAAAGGTAAGGTTTTAAGAGGTTTTTCTGATCATTTGATAAGCAGATCTTTAGTAATCTTTAGGTTATCAATGTTTAGTAATGTTGGGGTAAAGCTACAAAAGTTCAGTAATGTTCAGGTTATGTTCTTCTGTTTTATTAAGGCTGATCAGTCTAATAAAATAGACTCATGTCAAGTATTGTAAAGGTTATTTGATAAGTCACTTCAAGGGTAAATGCTAAGTAATGATAAGGTTAATTGATAAATGAAAGCTAATGGTAGTCGTTACACTCGTGAGTCATTGGGTGATAGTTTATACAAGAAGGTAACAACAAAGGGCGTTATCAGCTTTGAGTTACGTTACACCATTAATGGTAGCCGCAAGTTTTATACACTTAAAAATAGAACCAAGACGTTAGCCAGAGAAGAAGCTGCTGAACTCAAGAGACGCATTCGTGTTGATGACTTTGATCCTGTAGCCGAAGCTAAACGAGCTGAACAAATTGATATTAAGACTGTTGATGATCTATTCATTGACTGGCAAAAGGGTAATGAGAAACGGTTAAAGCATTACAAAATACCAGCCAGAATTTACACACAAAAAATAGCGCCTTTTATCGGCACTTTAGCAATTGATAAAGTTAAGCCTATGGATATTAAGACCATTATTGAAAAAGAAGCCGCTAAGGGCTTTTTAACCAGTGCTAATAAAACATTAATTCATGCTAAAAGCCTATTTAATCACGCGATTAAGCTAGGTTTTATTACAAACAATCCAGCTTTCGCATTTAACAATGATGATGCTGGCGGTAAAGAAAAACCAAGAGATCGCGCCTTATCATTTGTTGAATTAAACCAAACTTTTTATGTCTACCGAGAACATAGAGATCGGTTTACTCGAGATAACTATTTAGCTATTGCCTTACTTGTTTGTCTTGGCGTTCGTAAGTCTGAACTTATCGAAGCTAGATGGAAAGAATTTAACCTTAAAAAACAAGTATGGTCATTACCAGCCGAACGTTCAAAAACTAAAGCTTCTATTGATATTCCCTTGCCTGATCAAATAATACCTTGGCTAAAAGAGCTTGAGGTTAGATCTTGCGGTTCTGATTATTTATTCCCAAGCCGAAAAGCGAGTAAACGACCTTTTATTAGTAGCGATACGCTTAATCATGCTGTTGCTAAAATGTTTGGCAAAAAAGTTGATGGCGGCAAGAAGCCTTCACTAAATGTAATGGATAAAGTATTGCCATTTAATCCACATGATTTAAGACGTACCTGTAGATCTTTACTTGCTGAACTTGGAACACCACCACATATTGCTGAAAAGTGCCTAAATCACAAAATAAGAGGCGTTGAGGGCATTTATGACCGTCATGCTTACTTTGATGAAAGAAGAGAAGCATTAACTAAATTAGCGGTTCATATTGCGCCAATGGTTAACGGTGAAAGCAACGTAGTTAAGATGGTGAAGTAATGGCTGGAAAAACACCGTATCAAGTATTTAATGAACAGCTAATCGATTTAACAATGGAAGAATTAGTTACAGTACCTAATTCAAATTCGTCTGTTGAATTGCTTCACTTACTGTTAAAAGAATTAATCAATAAAACTGAAGGTAAATTTGAAAAAGACAGTTTAGAAAAAGATATATTAGATAGCCATGCTGTAGCAACACATTTTATAGAAAGTATCTCACCACAAAATTTACAATCTGGTGGTGATTCATTAGCTATATCTTTTTTTAAGTTAGGGTTAGCAGTTGGGCGTCAGCAAGGAGTAACGTTATTAAGACCTTTTGTTAAAAATCAAGCTGAAAGAGTGTCAGTTAAGAGTATTGCTCAAGCCGAAAATAAATTACAAGCGAAGCGTAAAGGTATTGATTATATGGCTGATCAAATCCTTAACGATTATATAAAAAATCACCCGAGTAACTTAAATTATGAAAAGAAAAAAGTTAAGCATGGCGATAAGGATAAGTTAGCTACACAATTACAAGATTGCTTTTGTGATCATACCGAAAAATCTAAAGAAAATTGTTCTGTTGTTGATCAAAAAGTTGAGCTTGATTTGGATACGGCTAGGGCAAAAATTAAACAAGCTATTATAAGAAAAGTTGAAGGCAGTCCAAATAATTATGATCTAAACCTTACTAAACAATTACACCATTTATGGCGGAGCTAGCTCCACCATACTACCTATAAATAGCTTTCAATAACATGAGTCCTGAATTAATTACAAATTAACAGGAATCATCTAATGTCATATAAAGAACCAACCCAAGCACAACGCTCAAAAATTTTAGCTGCTTCAAATGAAAAAGAAGCACTTTGCCAAGAAAAAGAGCGTCGAGAAATAACCAAAGTTAGTTCACCTACATGGTGGCGTTGGTCACATCAAGGTAAATCACTACCTACCAAAATAAAGTTATCCTCAAATCGCTCGGCTTGGAGAAAAAGTTCCTTATTATGGTTCATCCACTTACTTGAAACTCAAGCTAGCTAAAAGTTATGGCTAAGTTAAAGGGGCTGGATTTATTAATAAGATTAATTAAGCGTGGAGAAATTGTTTACATCAACCAAGGAAGGTTGGAAATAAAGCCATCAGGCCATAAGAAAGTACCTTTAGATTTTCTTTTAGAAAATAAAGCTGATCTTACATATGTAATTGCTAAATTGTTGAATTTAAATATCTACCAATATGTTGGATATTCTACAGGTAGATATGGCTCAAAAAAATGTGAGGGTATTACTTTGCAATTTAGCAACATGGTTACAGGAGAAGAAGCTCATGTGATTTTTAATGTTGAATTGAATCGAGCAAGATCTAGTAAATATCATCAAGCTGGAAGTCCATTGCCTAAGGGACAATTTAGGGTTTCAAAGAAGTTTTTATTTTATAAGTTTTGGTTATCAACTGAATTATCACTTCCACCAAGGCTTGCTTCTTTCCATGATTATATGGGGAATTTAAAAGATATATTTTTTATTCCTGAAACGGATGCATATAAAGGTAAAATTTCAGCTAAGTTGATCCCCTTATGTAATGTAAGTTATGAGCAAATTAAGTCAGCTTTAGCTGCATTATCGCCTGACAACTTACAAACAAATGCCAGACAGCTCCCATACAATAACCAGACAGGTATACCAAACAAGGAATTCCCCCAACCCTTTAGAAATCAAGCTGTAGAAAGGGAATTAAGTACGGGGGAATCAAACTACGGTTCAAGTTATCAAGGTAGTGCGGTAATAAGTAATCAATTACCCATAACAAACAAGGTTAAGAGGCCACAAGACCAAACAGTTGATGAATGGTTAAGTGATTGGGAAAATGCTTAGTACTTTTATTAAGTAACTATTGAATAGACAAAATAAGCACCAATAGGCCAGTTAAAAAAGGCTATTAAGCTAACAGTCATCGGGTTAAAAAATTTTATGATAAATGCTTGAGCTAAACCACTTATAAGCCCACCTACAGTAAATAATACTATCGGTGTATACCAATGAGCTTTCTGAAACAAAAGGTAAAGCAATACAAACAATACTATCGAACCTAATAATGAAGATAGCATTAAAGCAACTTCATATTTTCTAGAGCTACCATTGAAGCTATTAGAGTGCTGGATATGCACATTTAAAAAGATAAAAAAGTAACACCAGTTCAACAGTAAAATCCAAGATAAATGTTCAAACATATTCTAAAAAAAACAATCAGTCCCTAAGTTGGGTACATCATATCTTGTCTCTAACATGGGGACAATGATAAAGTCTATCCATTCCACACAGTACCAGATGCTTATTTCTTGGTTAAAAGATGCTAGAGAAACTCAAGGCTTAACTATGCGTGATCTTGCTAAGAAACTTGAAGTACCGCATTCTTTTATCGGTAAAGTTGAGCAATGTGAAAGAAGAATAGATGTGATTGAGTATATGGCTTATTGTCGTGCACTTGAGTTATCACCGGTTGATGGTATTAATTTACTCCTTAACCTTAAGTAACTATTTCAAGATTACTTAAAAATATTCATACGCCTTTTCGTTCATTCAAATTCAATTTGATTCCTAGAGTTTTCTTAAGATACAGTGTATAGTTTGTAAACTATACACTGTAATGTTTAATCTTGAGGTTAATGTGAAGAACTCAGTCCGCAAACATAAATTAAAATCAGCACCTATTAAATTGGTTATTTGTAAAATAGATTGTGCTGATTTAGTGAACTTTGAAAGCAAGTATTTAGGAGATGTGCAGGACGAACTAAGAAAAAATGGTTTTCCTCATCATCTGCCACATATCACAAATGATCTTCAAATTAATGTTCAGAATGGATTGCAGATAAACCAGCAAGAAACAAAGCAGCATCACTTTATTGATGTTGAGCAAGAAAGTGGCGTAGCTATAATTGGAGGTCAATTTTTTGTATACACAAGAAATTACAAAGACTTTGATAGTTATATTAAAATAGTTGAAATGGCTTTTAGTATTTACCAAAGAATAACGGAACAACAATTTGTTAAATCTATAAGTATTCGCTATGTAGATAATATAACTATTGATTCAGGGGAAACATTGAACCAATATCTTAATGAAAGTATTTTGTCCCCTAATCATGAATCTAAAAATCTAAAATCTCTAGAAGCAAGAAGTCAATATGCCTATCAGTCAGAACATGGATCAATTTTATACTTAAGACCTGTTTCAGGTCGAAACTTAAAAGGGGTTCCAGACGATTTATCTGCTATTTTAGAGCCAATGAAGAAGTTGAATGCTAATAACAGTGAATTTGATTTATTCAACCTGAATCAAAATTTATCTGCGATTATAGATACTGATCATGTTGTTACTTATGCAAAATTAATGAACTCGAAAGAAGTAAATGTATTTGAAACACTTAGATGGCTTCATGTTTATTCATCTAATATCTTCTTTGATTCAGTAACTGATTACGCTATAGAAAAATGGAGCTCTTAAATGAAAGTAAACTCTAATCAAACATCAATGATTTTAACCGTACCAGCAGCTCTATTATGTGCTTGTATGGGAACAGGTGGAGCGTTTGCTTCAGAGTCTACAGAAAGGCTATCAAACCCCAAATATACTTTTACAACAGCAGTGAAGTCTGAAATAGATGACGAGACATTATTTAGTGGTGGTGGAGAAAGGGAGTTTCAAAAACAGAGTAAGCAGTTGCAAGAATCTTTTGGGCTAAATGTCACTCAATATAGTACCTTGATGCAAACAACAAGGTCTTCTGTGTATAAATGGCATGATTTAAACACACCATTAAAAAAAGTTAGAAGTAAAACTCAAGATCGTTTTAATCAATTAAGCTTCGCCTTATATTTAATCAAAGAAAGACATCAAACACTTTTTGGTGAATGGCTAAGAAACCCTCTTGATCCTTTAGTTCAAGAAGTTAATGAGCTACTTGAAGGTGACACTATTTTAAGGGATGACTTTATTGAGCTATCAACAAAGATCAACATTAGTTTAAGAAAAGTAGCTGATACTAAAGATTTAAATAACATGTTGGGAATTGCTTAAAGTGAGTTTTAATAAGATAAAAGCATTAGAAATAGGCTGGGATCAATGTACTGCTTTTAATGTTGATTCTGCACCAGAGCTGTATCAGGCAATTAAAGCCGAACATCAAGATACAAACGGTGTTTATCTTGTTCTCTCTCACCCCTGCTCTTTACTTCACCCTAGTTATAATGTTGAAGAAAACTTAGAGTACATTTTAGGCCATGTGGTAAACGAATGCTTAGCGAATAATATGTATGGTAAAAATCCAAGATTATTCGATATCACATGCAGTTCCACTAATGTGACATATCGATTTAATCAAAACTATAGAGGGTTTATATCTCGTAAAAAGCTAGATGAATCTAATGTATGTAGTTTTGTTTTAAGTGAGACTAATAGAACAGACATTAAGAGATGGATGTCAAATAGGTATATTGCTAGTGCTTTACCTGATAAGTTTGATTTGAGAATTGGTAGCTTGAGAAATAAACTAAAAACACTTTATAGCAAAGAAGTAGGAAAATTATGCCGTTCAGTTTATTTGTTGATTGATGAGCCGACTAAAGATCTTGATGATGCTAACTCTTACAATATATCTATATTCTATACATTATCTAATACTAGCTATGATCTTATGTGTAATGAGGAAGACAGTGATGTATCTAGATTTGAAGTCTTTTTGAATAAGGTTTCAGAATTGTTTAAAAAAGTTAATGGAATTGAGCTAAATAAAACTGCATTTATTTCAGAAAGTAATCTTACACTTGAGCAATTAAATAACTCTAAATTTATAAAGTGGAATTTGGATTACATATCCCTTGGGAAAGTTGATTCAGAGCTAGCAGAACCCATCCAATAATAAAGCAACTGGTTACACCAAAGGTTACACGTCAACATTAAGTCGTCTTGTTTTTGGTCTTAAGTTGCTGTTATTGGGGTTGAATGTAGTTTTAAATTAGTTTTCAGATCCAGAACATAGAATAGCGACTACTTCTGATAATGAAAAGCCCGGTATGTCCGGGCTTCATAGTTCTCTACGCTAAAAAGTCAGTGTTGTTAGTACTTACTTATATTTTTTATTACTGACATGAAGTTACCGCAATCGCCACTTCACCTTTGCTAGCATTATTCATGTTGGCTTGGTTGATCACTAAGTCTTCGCTACAGTCCGTCATTACTTTAAAGGACAAGTTGGCTTCACCACCGAAGACAGTGGAGACCCTAATCTCGTCACCTTCTACTGGCGCATTGCCATTGCCGTTGTAAAAGTAGCTTTTTCCTAGGCTACCGGTAGCATTCTCAGCCCCTACGGTACCACCATTAGCTGTGCCACTAGACATATCGCCATAGACGAAGTGAATATCACCTTCGACTGGCGTGCCATTCACCCCTATCCAGACTTGCATGCTCACACTATTGCTGCTGCCAAAATGCGGCACTGCCTCCCATTCATATATCGTCCATGAAAAAGGACCAGCTGATAGAGTGCCACTATACATATTACCGCCTGCATTGAGGTTGAGATCGCGCCAGAACGGTGCCAATATGTTATTTGGCGCCGTAGCATCTGGCAGGTTTTGATTATTAAAACTGCTAAATTGGCCGCTGTTCAATCCCGCTTCTAGCGTGCCATTGACCGACATAAGGGTTTGCGTATAAGTTTGGCCATTATAGGTATAGGGCGGTACATTAAATGCGTATCCGCCATCATCGCAATCGCTGTTACAGGTTAGTGGCAGTGGTGCAAAAAATCCTGAAAGTGGAACATACCCAAAAAGCAATCCACCGTTATCCAACGCGACTTCGATACCACCGGAATCAAGCTCGCCGGTCCAAGATAAACTATTGCTATTGGCATCATAAGCCCAGGCTGACGTTGTTACGCCACTGACCACTGATTCCATTGCTGTGCCTGCCACATAGCTGCTACCTGCTGGCACGACGTCCGTAACGGTAATAGGACCGTCTAGTTGGCCATTCGTTACTTTTAGCTGATAGCTTAAGATGTCACCGCTAGCAGCCGTTTCGCGGTCGACTGTTTTGCTAAATAACTCAGCATTACTAGCTTTTGACGCAAATACCGCTAATGGCATATGTAAATCTGGGCTGCTATTTCCGTTGCTGTCTAATTTTAGACTGCCAAACTGCCAACCACCTGCTGAGCTATAATTGTGGGCGGTGATGGTTATGGTGGCACTTTCGCCAGCTTTTAGCTTCAGATTATGCTTTTTGCTTTTTGCTTGCGGTGAAACTGCTACCTCAAGTTCAAAACCACTACCATTAGCAGTAACATTCCAATGTCCAGTATGCTTGGTTTTATTGGTAACCACGCGGGTCCACGAACAGGTGCCAACACAATTACTGTCCATCATGCTTGGTAAGTTCAACGACTTGGGATCGCCGCCAAGTGCGGGGTTAGCGGCAAGGAAATTGGCGACGGTTTCACTCATGACTAAGCCAACTTCGTCGGCTGCACTAAGCTCTATCCGACCAGCACCTAAGTCAAAGGCATCGGTCGGCGTAGCGCCATCTTCTTTGAAAGTATTGGCGGTTACTGCAGACATCATCATTGCTGATTTGATTTCAGTCGGGGTCCAGTCTGGGTGTGCGGCCGCCATAAGGGCACCGGCGCCGGCGTTGTGAGGACTAGACATTGAAGTACCGCTAATAATTTGATATTCGGGAGCAGGCGCCTGACCATTGGCTTCAGCACCCATAATATCTACGCCCGGGGCAGTGATGTCAGGTTTCAGGACATTGAATGCTAGTTGTGGTCCACGTGAACTAAAGTCGGCCATAATATCGCCGTTTTCTGGGTCTAAGTTAAAGCCAGAGGGGGTAATGGTAGCCATGGTCTCGGTATTACTAGCGAGCCAATCGCGTAAAGCGATACCGGCTGTGTCACCAATATGGATGGCAGGTAAAAAGTGTCCGTCAGCGACAGTACTTTCGCCCTGACCTAAGTTGGCTAAGACATAGCCGCCTGCACCACCAGCTAATACGTTCTGTCCCTTAGCAGTACGGGCAATAGTACCGCGGTCACAGACCACGATTTCGCCGTTGAATGTGCCAGCGGGGAAAGGAGTTAAGCATTGCCCTGTTGGATCAAATGCCGTGGTATTAGCATGCATAATAGGCGCTGGGCCATAACCTGCGCTAAAACTGGAACCACTAATATCAGCGAGTGCCGAACTGTCACTGCTCAAATTTACGAGGTTATTGGCAATTTTTCGGTTATGGGTGGATGCTGCCGTAGTGGACATATATGGACGCTTCCTTGATGTCAACCCAAGTGAATACGAAAACATAACAAAACGGGCTTATGTTTTTGATTACTGAGCATTACTCTTTTCATACTTTTGTTCATGATGACAGG
>Ga0209344_10001110_pt1 | contig 37588 bp, 27 predicted proteins | sample Cruoilmetagenom6_FD_187293 | JGI IMG/M metagenome (GOLD analysis project Ga0209344, IMG submission 187293) | Oil polluted marine microbial communities from Coal Oil Point, Santa Barbara, California, USA - Santa Barbara Oil Seep Sample 6 (SPAdes)... | ecosystem: Environmental > Aquatic > Marine...
CGAGATCCTCGCTTCGTGTGGGCATTCGGAGGGATCGTGAGCAAGAAACCCGGTGAAGACAGCATTGCCGAAAAGCTCGGAGGGACCGAGTGGGACTATTCGCAGCGCGATGATCCGAAGTATCTCCTCGCCCCCATCGGCGAGATCTTCGGCACCTTCTGCTGGGATGGCAAACCCGAACGAATCGCAACCATCAAACGCCGCACCGACGATGACGAGTAGAGCCGGCAGCGTTTCAGGCGATGCCGTGCTCGAGAAGCGTCAAGACCATCGCCTCGCCGTCGAGGGCGAAGCCGTAGTCATCGCTGGTCTTCACATCCACGGTCGAGATCTGATAGTCCGAACCATCGATGATGGTCGGCAGTGAGAGGGAGTTGTTGCCCGGAATCAGTGCCTTGATGTTGCCGGCGATGACGTTGGCAAGTTCACCGATGACATCAAGCTCGTCCTCCCTCGTCATTGTGTCTTCTGGTTGGTCGAACATGATCGAGGCGGCCCGGCGGATGACGGTGCGGCTGGATTCGAGCCGGATGGCGCCGCGGAAGTCTCCGGTGATGTGGATGGCGGCGGTGATCGTGGTCGTCTCGGCGGTGCTCGCAAGGACCTTCATGTCGTCGATGCTGAGTCCCAATTGAGTCGCCCAGACGTCGTGAACGATGGATCGGATCTGGTTTTCTTCGGGTTTCATAGTGCCTCCGCCGCGCCATTGCGGTAGAACACGGCCCTGCCGTCGCGGTGGCGAAAAAACCGCTCGTCAAGGTTGAGGGTGGTTTCGGCGGTTCCGAGAATCAGGAATCCGCCCGGTCGCAGATGTCGCCGGATCTTATCGAGCACCAGACGTTTGGTTTCGACGTCAAAATAGATCAGGACGTTTCGAACGAGAACAATGTCCACCGGTGGCAGACTGGGTGTGTCTCGGGCGAGATTGTGTTGGAAGAAGGTCACCGTGCGGCGAAGGTCGTCGTTGATGTGCCAGCTGGTTCCCTTCTGGGTGAAGTACCTGACCAGCATGGGTGCGGGAAGGCCCCGGTTGACCTCGTTCTGGGAGTAGATTCCGGCTTTGGATCGCTTCAACATCCCGTTCGAGACATCACTCGCAAAGAGACGGACATTCCAGGTGGCAAGCTGGGGAAATGTGTCCCGGAGGAGCATGGCGACGCTAAACGGCTCCTGGCCGCTTGAACACCCAGCGGACCAGATGGAAAGGCTCCGGTCGTCCCTGCGTTTGGATTCTATGATTTCGGGGATGATGGTTGTGCGGAGGGCCTCAAAAGGGAAGTGGTCTCGGAAGAACGATGTCTCGGTCGTGACGATTGCCTCCACCGAGAGAGCATGAAGGCTGCCGAACGGGCGGGATCGGAGCTCTTTGATCAGCGCCACGACCGACGGGAATCCGGCATCCCTGGCGATGGGCAACAGGCGTGCGTTGACCAGATACACCTTGGAATCATCGAGGGCGACGGCGGTATGGTCCTTGACGAGGACTTGGATGTAGTTGAAGTCGGAGTCAGAGATGGGTTCAGGGAGGTGGACGGAGGTGCTTCCCCGGTTCATTTTCGAAATCCAACCCTGCGCAGGACTTCCGGACCGATGTCTCGAGGCGAAAGCACCACATCCGCCAGTCCTGCGGTGGCGAGGTGTCCGGGCATGCCCCAGACCACACTTGATGCCTGGTCCTGAACGATGACCCTTCCACCGGCTTTGACGATGGCCCTGCCTCCGTCAAGCCCGTCCTGGCCCATCCCGGTGAGGACCACAGCAAGGGTGGAGGTGCCGAAGCACTTGGCCACGGAGTTGAAAAGAACATCCACCGATGGCCGACACGAATTGACCAGGGGGCCGTCGTCGGTGGCGATCTGATGCTGCCCCCGGTGGTGTTTGATCTTGATGTGGAGGTCGCCGGGCGCAATCCAGGCATCCCCGGGTTGGAGAATGGTCCCGTCGGTCGCCTCCCTGACGTTCAGTGCGCACCGGGAGTCCAGCCGCTGGGCGAGGTATGCCGTGAAATTCTTCGGCATGTGCTGGACAATCACTACCGGAGCGAGGAATCCCCCGGGGATGGACTCCAGGACCTCGGCGAGGGCGTTGGGGCCGCCGGTGGAGGCGCCGATGGCGACTATGCCGACCGAATGGGGTCGGCCGGTGGACAGCCGAGCCTTCCGACCGGTTGATTCTCGCTCGGGCTCATCATCGGTGCGGCGACCGAGATACAGTGCCCGGATCTTCGGTAGGAGTTGATCCCTCAGATGACTCCGCGCCGACTCGGGAGAGCTGGTCCTTGTCGCCTTTGTGACATAGTCGGCAGCTCCGAGGAACAGAGCGTCGACCGTGACCCGGGCGCCACGTTGGGTCAGATTGCTGACCATGATGACATCGATGGCGGGAAAGTCGGACCGGATGCGCTCGAGGGTCTCCATGCCGTCGAGTTCGGGCATATCGATGTCCAGGGTCACTAGGTCCGGTTTCAGGCGAGCGATTTTTGTGAGTGCGATCCGACCATTGGGTGCTGTTCCGACGACTTCCAGACCCTTCTCTTTGTTGAGAATCTCGGAAATCACCGTGCGGGCGACCACGGCATCATCGACAACGAGAATTCGAATAGGCGGCAAATCGACCCCGTTAGTCCTGCGCCGCTTCGACCGGGATTCCGAGAATCACCAGTTTGTTGAGCAACATGTTTCGATCGAATGGTTTCATGATGTATTCGTCGGCGCCTGCCTGCAGGGCCTGGGTGACGCGTTCGATCTCGGTCTCGGTGGTGACCATCAGCAGACGCATCCCGGAGTGTGAGGAGTCCTTTCGGATCTCGGTCACGATCTCGAGACCGTTCATCACCGGGAGATTCCAATCCACGAGGGCAATGTCGAAGGTCTTGTCCTCGGTCAGGATCTCGATGGCTTGACGCCCATCGGCGGCCTCGATGACCTCGAAATCCAGGCTCGTCAAGATCCCCTTCAGGATGGAACGCATGGCGCGGGAGTCATCAATCACCAGAGCTCGCATGAGAGTCAGACCTCCTCGTCGGGGGAATATTTGAAGTGGGCGAGGGTGGCCTCGAGTTCACAGTTTCTTGCGGTCATTCCGGCGCTCCCTCGCGATGGTCGAATGCCTTCAGGTTGAGGGCGACCTCGAGATTGAGCACGAGCAGGAGTTCACGCTCCAGTTTATGAGCGCCGAGGATCATCCGCCGGGCCTCTCCCTTGAGCGTGTCGGGCGGAGGCTCGAAGCTGTCCTCGGTCACATCAACGACATCACCGACGGAGTCGACCACCAGAGCGAGCGGCTCCTCGTTGGTGCCTAAGACCATGGTCGAGGTGCCTGCTGACGGGTCTGCGACGCCGAGCCCCATGCGTTGGCGCAGGTCGATGGCGGTGACGATCTGGCCGCGGAGATTGATCAGACCGCTGATGGTCGCGTGAGCCAGAGGTACTGGGGTGATGGACGTGTCGCGAAGCACTTCCTGGATCCTCTCGACATCGATGCCGAGATAGAGGTCTCCGACTCGCAAAGTACAGTACTGACGCCGGTGATTCATCGGCTCTCTCCCGGACCCTCTTCGTCAGCGAAAAAGGTCGGAATCGCGCGTTTGACGACCGTTCGGAGATCGATGATCTCGTTGACCCTTCCGTCGATGACCGCACAGGCCCGGATGCCCTCTCGGCTTCCGGCCGTCGAGTCCGACAGATCGGCGTCGAGGATGTCGAGGATCCGGTGCACCAGCAGACCGCAGGATCTGCCATCAAAGGTGGAGATCACCACCGAAGCATCCTCGGACGGCTGCGCCTTCTCGTTTCGGCGACTGGTTCGACGCTCGGGCAGGGCTCGTTCGAGATCGACCACCGGCAGGATTTCGCCGCGATACTGAACGACAAGACTGTCACCGACCCGTTCGATGGTCGACCGGTCGACCGACTCGAGGCGTGAGACTCTCCCGAGATCCAGCGCCATGCGCTCGTCGTCGGATCCCTGGATCAGGAGGACTCGTGCGAGACCGGCCGCCGGCGCAGTCGAAACGACCGTTTCCGCGGTCAGTGCGTGGACCCGCGCATCCGACACGACACCGGCCGCGAGGCCGATTCTGAACACGTCGAGGATCAAAGTGATGGAACCGTCTCCGAGGATTGTCGCCCCGGCGTAAGGGAGTCCGGCAAGTCTCAGACCCAGGGGTTTGACCACGATCTCCTGGGAGTCGTCGATGGAGTCCACCAAGAGACCGAACTGGCGGTCGTCGCCCTGGAGGACGATGATGCTCTCCTGGCGTCCGGGCTCCGCCGATGGCAGACCGAGCTCGTCGGACAAATTGACCAACGGCAACAACCGGCCGCGGAGTCGGTAGACGGGGACGCCGTGAAGGGTCTCGATCCCCAGATCGTCATCACCGCGCCCGAGCCGAACAAGCTCGACCACCGAGGCCTGGGGCAGGGCGAAGCGTTGTTCTCCCAACCGTACGAGGATCACCGAGACGATGGCCAGGGTCAGTGGGATCTTAATTTTGAAGGTGGTGGATTCGCCTGCCTCGCTCTGCATCTCGATGGCGCCGCCGATGCTCTCCATGTTGGTCCGAACCACATCGAGGCCAACGCCTCGACCCGAAACATTGGTCACCTCGGCAGCGGTGGAGAACCCGGGACGGAAGACAAACTGTTCGATCTCGGCGCGACTCAGGGTGTCCGCCTCATCTTTGCGGACCAGACCCACCTTGATCGCCCGTTGGAGAATGGTCTCGGAGTCGAGCCCCTTTCCGTCATCGCGAACCTCGATGGCGACCGCGCCACCCTCGTGTGCCGCTCGAAGCACGATCCGTCCGGCACGGGACTTGCCTTTGGCCTGCCGATCATTGGGGCTTTCGATGCCGTGGTCCACGGCGTTGCGGACGAGATGGAGCAACGAGGTCTTGATGGCCTCGAGGACCGATTTGTCGAGATCGGTCTCCTGGCCGTGGAGTTCGATGTCCACCTCCTTGCCCGAGGCCACCGCGAGATCCCTGACAAAACGAGGCAGCTTGGCCAGGATGGAGCTGATCGGTTGCATCCGAGCCCGCATCACCGCTTCCTGCAGATCACCGGTGATGGAGTCGAGTCGTTGCGATGCGGCGGACAGAGCGCCGTCGCTCTCAGGGGAGAGGTTTTGGCTGATTTGGTTCCGCGCGAGGACGAGTTCGCCGACAAGATTCATCAGGAGGTCGAGGACTGAAATGTCCACCCGTAGGCTGTTCTCACTGACGGTTGGGGCCACGGCCTCGCCACCGGCAACTTCGGTCTCACCACCGAGGTCCCGGCGTGCGGAATCCGGGGTCACCTCGCCGTTCAGATCGGGAGCGACGATTGGATTTTTCGCCCCTTGTGTCTTGGGCTCGGGTTGTTCATCCGTGTCACCAGTGGTCTTTTTTTTCCCACCCGCAACCCCCTGCGAGATTTCGTCGAGTTCGCTCTCGATCTTTGAGTACTCGCCGTCACCTTCGGTCTCGTCCTTTTCGATGTGGGCGAGGATCTCGCGGACGCTGTCGATGGCTTTCAGAAGGGTGGTGGTGACCTCCGGCGAGAGCTCGAGTTCGTGGTCGCGGAGGTGGGCAAGGACCGTTTCGGCCGAGTGCGTCACCGCTTCGAGCTTGCTGAATGCCAGGAAACCGCACGTCCCCTTGATGGTGTGGATCGTTCGGAAGATCCGCTCGATGACCTCGGTGTTGCCGGGATCCTTTTCGAGCGCGACGATGTCCTGGTCCATGCTGTCGAGGTTCTCGACACTCTCGGCCAGGAACTCAGCAATGATGGCGGACATGCCCCCCATCCACTCTCCCTTCTGCGATTGAAACCGCTCGCACCCAGCGCTCTCAGAGGCCCTTTGGCCCGGTGAGCAACGGTCGATGCCCAACTGGCATCCCTTTCCTCTCGTGGTGAACCCCGAGCAACGTTCGTGCCAGACTCAGCATCGGAGTTCGAATGCGGGTTTGAACGATGCGTTTCAATACGAAACACCACCTTCAAGGATACCTCAGATCTCGATTGATTCAGATCGCCGATGACTGTCACCTGAGGCGACAGTCAGCGTGGGTTTGAACCTGGAACGGGACCTTCGATGCCGTTCGGGTTAAACTGGTGTGAAGTGGCGAATAATTTGCCGCTGTGCATCTTTCCAACACTTCGAGGTGGTTATGGCCAACGGCAAAAAAACGCTGCGAAACATCAATCAGAAACTGACGGTCTTTGTTGGAGGGTCCATCGCGCTTGCGTTGACCATCCTCGGGATACTCGCGGTGAGTTACACATCGGATCGTGCCACTCAGCAGGTTCATGTCGATGTTACGCGAATGCTGGAATCCAATTCCCAGGAAATCCAGCGGTTCTTTTCCGAACGCGCGAAGATCGTGACAACACTGCTTGCCGAACCTCGAATGGTGAGATTCTTCACCGAGTACACCGATTATCGAGCACCGGTATTCGGTGATCGCGATTACGAAGAGATCATCGACTATTTCGATGCAATCTCCGAGGGTGAGAGTGATGTTCGAGCGGTCTTTTTTGCCGACGCTGATACTGGAGACTATTTCTCCAACCGGATTCCGGAGATTCCCGACGGGAGGGTGCTCACACCGGGTTATCGGGCAAGCAGCAGACCCTGGTGGCTCGAGACCGTCGAGATCGATCGGCTGTATCTGGCTTCGCCTTCCATCGACCTGGTGACGGGGGAAGAAGCGGTGTCCATTCAGACCACCCGGTACCTGAACAATGGGACTCTGCTCGGTGTCGGCGGAGCGGATGTCTCCATGAGATCGGTCGGAGGTCTGGTTCGGGCGATCCAGTTCCAGGGCGAAGGTGCGGCATTCCTCATCGATGATCGTGGCGAGGTGATCTATTTCCCCGAAATCACAATCGATGAGCAGGCACGGATCGCGGGCGAATCGAAGGGGGGGGCGTCGGATGTCGAATCGCGTTTGGCGGGCCTCGATCGACGCGCCGATATCAGAGCCGACGGTTTTGCTGAATTGAGCGATCGCCTGTTGGCCGGTGACCACGAAATGTCCAAGGTTTTATTTGATGGTGAGGAACGCCTGGTTTTCTCGACCCCGATCACATCCGATTCGCCTTTTTTCAACTGGACTCTCGGTATTCTGATCCCCGAGGAGATCATTGCTGCTCCGGTCCGCGCATCGGTCATCGTGACGGGTTTCGCGGTCCTGTTTACGATTCTCGCCATCGGTGGCGTCACCCTCATGGTGAGCCGTTGGGTCGTCACCAGACCGATCAAGGAGCTCCTCGAGCGGTTTCAGGCGATTGCCGGCGGTGAGGCTGACCTGTCTCAACGGGTCAAGGTATCCACCGATGACGAGATCGGTCAGCTCGGCGGGAACTTCAACGCCTTTGTCGAGAACATCCAGGGCGATATGGAGACCATCGGGACGCAGGCGAGGTCTCTGACCACCGCAGCGACCCAGATGCGCAGTCTGGCGCAGCAGATCGCCACCGCCAACGACGAGAGCTCCGCCCAGGCGGGTCTGGTGTCGGCGGCGGCAGAACAGGTGAGCGCCAATGTGGACTCGGTGGCGACGGCGACCGAGGAACTCAACGCCAACACCCGAGAGATCGCCGCCAACGCATCGGAAGCTGCTCGGGTGGCCACCAGTGCTGTGGAGATCGCCTCCACAACCCGGGGGACCTTCGAGCGGTTGTCGGAGAGCGGGACCACCATCGGCAATGTGGTCAAGGTCATCTACGCCATTGCCGAACAGACCAATCTCCTGGCTCTCAACGCCACCATTGAGGCGGCCCGCGCCGGAGAAGCCGGAAAGGGCTTTGCGGTCGTGGCGGACGAGGTCAAGAAACTCGCCAATCAGACGGCACAGGCAACCGAGGAGATCAGCGCCACCGCCCAGACGATCAATGAACACACCGGTGTCGCGGGCCAGGCTATCGGCGACATCACGACCATCATCGAGAACATCCACGACATCCAGACCATCATCGCCAGCGGGGTGGAAGAACAGACGGCGACGACGGCTGAGATCGCCCACGCCGTTTCCGAGGCAGCGACGGGGTCCCGTGAGATTGCAGAACGGATCGCTGGGATCGCAGCCGTGGTCCAGGAGACCGCGGCCGCATCGCTCTCCTCCCGTGAAGGTGCCGACGAGCTCGCCGAGATGAGCGCGGATCTCCAACGCGTCGTTGGCCGCTTCAAATACTGATCAACACAGAATTTTGAATTCTCAATTCTTAATTACATCGCACCGTCGTGACAGAACCCTGCGATGATAATTAAAAATTAAAAATTAAAAATTAAAAACTAAGAATTAAGAACTCACTCGTATCTGAGCGCGTCGATGGGATCGAGGCTGGCGGCCTTGTAGGCGGGGTAGGTTCCGAAGAAGACCCCGACCAAGGCGGCAAAACCGAACCCGATGGCGATGGCCCAGAGGGGCACGTGGGCCGGCGGAAAGCCTGGGATGGCTTTGGCTCCGAGCATGCCCAGGCCCCATCCCCCGAGGATGCCCATGAGACCGCCGACAAGGGAGATGGTCACCGCCTCGGTGAGGAACTGAACCAGGATGTCCGATTTGCGGGCCCCGACGGCCTTTCGGACTCCGATCTCCCGTGTCCGTTCGGTCACGCTTACCAACATGATGTTCATGATGCCAATGCCGCCAACGAGTAGAGCGATACTGACGACACCGCCGACCACCGAGGTGACGGTCCCGAGGATGGCGCCTGTGCGTTCGAGGAGCTCTTCCTGAAGAAGGACGCGGAAGTCGTCCTTTGTTCCTTCCGGAATCTGGTGGCGCCTTCTGAGCACGTCGCCGATCTGATCCTTGGCAAGGTCCACCGTCTCGGGCGAGGCGGCTTTGAAGTCGAGTCTGAGCTGTTTCACCGCCTCGACACCATAGATATCCCGTGCGGTGGTGATGGGAACGAGAACAAAATCGTCCTGGTTCTGACCCATCATCTCGCCCTTGTACTCCATGATGCCGATGATGGTGAAGGTCGACGACCCGACGATGAGGTCGGTTCCGAGGATCGGTTCTTCAAGTTCGAGCTCTTCGATGACCTTGCGGCCGATGAGAGCGACTCTCGCGGCGCGTTGTAGATCGAGATCGGAGAAGAAACGGCCGCGGTCGACCCAGTGGTTGGATACCTCCTGGTGGGAGGGGCCGATTCCGAGGAGCATGGTGGGGTGTCGCCGATCACCGGATCGGGTCTGTTCACCACGATAGAAGACCGGGTTGAAGAGTTCGAGACCGGCCGCCTGTTCCATGACGGCGAGACCGTCGTCGTAGGTCAGGGTGACCTCACGGCCGGCCAGATCGGGATCCTGGAGATCCTGTCGGGGGAAGACCATGATGTAGGTGACGCCGACGCCTTCAAACTGGGTCGCAATCACGTGGTTGAGGCCCTGGACGATGGAGACCACAGCGATGACGGCCGCGACGCCGATGATGATCCCGAGCATGGTCAGCAGCGAACGCATCTTGTTTGCGCGGATGGCCTGGAGGGCGATGCGGAAGTTGTCCCAGATCATGCGATTGTCCTGGGTCCGTCGCTCACCACCCGTCCATCGAGCAATCGGATGATGCGATTGGCGTGAGTGGCGATGTCCTCTTCATGGGTGACGAGAACGATGGTGTTGCCGGCGGCGTTGAGCTCGTTGAACAGGGCCATGATCTCCTCTGAAGTCTTGGAGTCCAGGTTCCCGGTGGGCTCGTCGGCAAGAAGAATCGATGGTCGGTTGACCAACGCTCGGGCGACCGCAACCCGCTGTCTCTGACCTCCTGAGAGCTCGTTGGGCTGGTGCTTGACCCGATCGCCCAATCCGACTCTCTCGAGGGCCTCCAAAGCCAGTTGGCGGCGTTTGGCTGCCGGCATCCGAGCGTAGATCAGGGGAAGCTCGACGTTGGCCAGCGCGGTGGCTCTGCTGAGCAGATTGAAGGTCTGGAAGACAAATCCGATCTCGCGGTTGCGGATGTGGGCCAACTCGGTGTCATCGAGACCGGACACGGCGTGGCCGTTGAGAATGTATATCCCGCTGGTGGGTGTGTCGAGGCAGCCGATCAGGTTCATCAGGGTCGACTTGCCCGAACCGGATGGGCCCATGATGGCGAGGTAGTCTCCAGCATCGACCTCGAGATCGACCCCGTCGAGGGCGTGGACCTCGATTTCGCCCATGCGATAGATCTTGCGGAGGTCGGTGATCGAGATCATGATCAGTCGATCCGGACCTCGACGTCCCCGGAGTTTTCCTCCTCGGCATCGTCGTCGTCGGTCTTTTTCTCATCGATCCGAACGTCTTCACCCGCTTTGAGTTTCTTCAACGTCCGATAGGGACCGATGACCACCTCTTCGCCTTCGGTCAGTCCCTCGGTGATCTCCACGTGGAGCACATCCGAGACACCGGTGACGACCGGTCTGATGATCGTCTCTCCTTCGTTGACGGTGTAGACGACGTCGGTCTCGTTCTGTCCCTTGGCCGCACTGCCGCGAAGTTCATCGCCTTGGGCATCGACGACTCGCTTCACCACCGCTTGAACGGGAACGGTCAGTGCGTCTTCGCTGGTGGCGGTGAGGATATCCACCTTGGCGGTCATGGCTGGCCTCAGCGCAGGATCGGGATCGTCGAGGGCCACCTTGACACGGAATCGAATGGTCCCCTGGGTGGGATCACGACGACCGGAGGTGGCGATCTCCACGACGTGGCCGGGTTGGGGCTCGTCGGCGCGGAGGGCGTCGACGGTGACTTCGGCCGGCTGACCGAGTGCGACGCTGACCACATCGACCTCGCTGACCTCGACCTCTGCGAGGAGGGTCGACATATCGGCGACGATCATGATCACCGATCCCGGGAGGTTGGTCGATCCAGGAACGACAGTCTCACCCTGCTCGGCGTTGAGTTGGATCAGAACTCCATCCATGGGTGATCTGATGGTGGTTCGCGCCAGATCGTCGGTCGCCCGTTTGAGGGCCGATCGGTACTGTTCGATGGCGTGCTGCTGGGCCCGGATCTCGACTTCCGCGGTGTCGACGGCGAGCTGAGCCTTGTCGAGGGCCTCGAGGCTGACGAGTTGATCGTCGTGGAGTTGCTTCACGCGACGGAGGTTTCTCCTGGCGTCGGCGAGTTGGACCTCGAGACGCTGGCTTGCGACCTCGGTCTGACGGAGCGCGGCCCTGGCCTGGTCGCGGGCGCCCTCATAGAGATCCCGTTCGATTTCGACCAGGAGTTGGCCGTCGGAGACCTCCTGGCCTTCGACCACCGGCAACGAGATGATCTCACCGACCACCTTGGCCGAGATCTCGACCTTCTTCTCCGGGGTGATCTCACCGGTGGCCTTGACCCGCGATGACACCGAACGTCGCTCGGCGGCTTGGACCTCGACTGTGGTCCCACGTGGTTTCCGGTCCTGGAGCGATGCCCAGACGATGAGCGCGATCAGCGCAACGATGACGGTTGCTATCAGCGGTTTCTTCATGTGTTGAGATGCCTAATTCGTGAAGAGACTGGGCAGGAAGGCCAACCCGGCCGAGATCGAGATGGCGAGAATCCAGGGAACCAGCACAGCAAAGGTGCTCTTGCCGCGGTCCACCCGTCCGACGATTGAAAGGCCGATCACCAGCAGCACGACCCCCCAGATCCGAAACGCGTCGAAGAACGATCCCACGGTGATGGCCACCATGCTCGTTCCTTCGGCCAGAAATCCGGCAACGCTGGACTTCAACAGGGTGACGAGACCCATTTCAGTCACCGGCCCCTGGGTCTGCGCCATGATGGCGAGGAGGATCGAATACACGGCCTTTCCCGGCCAGTAGGCGTGGAGCATGGTCGAATAGGTTGCCAGGAACCCGATATCCGAGCCGACCATCTTCATCATCAGAAAGAAGAGCGCGGCCGCAACCACCAAAAGGATGGGAATGACAATCACTCCGGTCAGAATGGGTTTGACAAACCATCGGCGCTCTGATGATTCGATCTGTTTCTCGAGAGCTTCTTCGGGGATCTCGAATCCGAAGGACTCGATGGCCTCGCGGGTGCTGGCTTCGAAGTCGATATTGTTCCAGACTACCAGCGAGGTGAGAGTCACTACCAGCAGGTAGGCGATGAGAGCCAAAACCCACGTCGGTTTTGCCTTGATGTCCTCGAAGACCTCGCCCGGCGCGTAGAAGACCTTGACGAGCCTCTGGGCGGCGCTGAGACGTGCTACCGCTTCCGGCGGAAACGATCCGGCATCTGAAGGTTCGTAGCTCGGACGATCTGTCTGGTCATTCATTCGAGGCTCCTTTTTGGACTTCAGCCTGTATTGTGCCTGATCTTACTGGATTGGTCTCTTAAAAGGAGAACATCCTCTCTGAATACTACGCAGCGGAGGAGCGAAGGATTCAGCCGCCAAAAGCGCCGCTTGACCGCTGAAACGACCGGAAGACCTAAGTAACCAAAAACAAAAAATACTAACAAACAAAAAGCTGAACCGTGTGCTGACCGATTCTGCTAGAGTTTCGACGCGATGCGGTTGACCATTCTCGGGTTGTTTACGCTTGGTTGTGTCCACCTGCTCGGTTGGGGTGAGGCGCCTGCGTGGGCGGGTGACACCGAGGATCTCACCGAGGCGGTGGCCAGGCTGGGGAAAACGAGGTGGACAGCCAACAACGAAGTTGAGCTGCTTGCCGATCCGCGTCGCGCCTGGGAGGCCCGTCTCGATCTCCTGGAGGCCGCAGAAAGCCACATTTTCATCAGTACATTCAGCTGGCACGAGAACGAGTATGGAACCCGGTTCAGGGATGCCCTGGCCGAGGTCGTGAGCCAGAGGAGAGAAACATCTCCCGATTTCCTCGCGCGGTGTCTTGCGGATGCCACCGGTTTGAAGCTGTTCTCCCGGGCCTTCAACGGTGTTCGTACCGGGGGTGCGGTCGTCCGACCCTACAACCGGCTCCAATGGGGAATGGCGCCGGTCTATGACGGCCGGATGCACGACAAGCTGTTGATCTCCGATGGTCGTCAGGTGATCGTCGGCGGGCGGAACTACTCGGATATCTACTTCGATCCTCAGCACTGGTGGCTGGACTTCGGTGTGCTTGTCGAGGGTGCCGCCGTGTGGGATCTTCAGATGAACTTTCTCAAGTCATGGGTGGTGTCCTCGGATCTGGCTGCGGCGAAGCACTTCGGGTGGTCCCTGGAACATATCGAGCGGCGTTTCCGATCCCTGTGGTCCACCGGCCGCTACCCCAACGGCAAAACACCTCTTGATGAGTACATGAACGAACGTTTCTTCCCAGCCTATGACGAGCCGCCCGGCGAGACGCGGGTGGCGGTTCTCTATGACAACTCCATGGTCTGGGACCGTGGGCCGACGGCCGCCGTGTTGGTCGAATTGGTCCGCAGGGCCTCCGCCGAGATCGACATCATGACTCCGTTTCCAAATCTCGAAACGGTGCTCACCGAGGCCCTCATCGATGCCGTGCACCGTGGTGTCAAGGTGCGGATCATCACCAATGATCGTGAAGCCGCCCTCCGCAGTGGTGGGATCCGGCTCGCCGCATTCCCGACCCTCATCCGGCTGGTGGAAGCCGGGGTCGAGGTATGGGGCTGGAAGGCCAACCCGAAGTTGCTCGAGCAAGTGGCGCAGTCGGAGTGCTCGCCGTCGATCATGCCGCCGGTGGCCCTTCACGGCAAAGTAGCGCGTTTTGACAACCAACTCACCATCGTTCATTCGTCGAACTTCAACATTCGGTCCACCTACTACAACACCGAAGCCGGGCTGGCGGTCTTGGATCGTGGTTTCAACAAACAGATGAAAGAAATCATCGACGGTCTCTTGACCCTGCTCGATTTCGATCTTCGCTGCACCAACGGCGATCGGCAGGTCACCGTGGACAAACTGGTGAAGTTGCTCGGGAGCGACGATGTGGCGGCCATGAAGACTGAACTCGGCTCAAAGCAACGGTTTCTCGACGGCATGAGCATGCTCTGGTGATGCAGCGCCCACTGATCCTCCCAGGCCTGGCGGCTGTTGTGGTGATGGCCGCAGCCGGGTTCGCCGGGGGCCAGGATGTCCAGCCGCCGCGAGGTGTGGATGCATGGCACGACGCCTTTGCCCAAACCGTGGGCGCCGACGTCGTCGAGACCGCGCAGGACGGATGGAGCCTTGGACTCTACCCGAGTCTGGGTTTGGTGCTCGGCCCCCCTGATTGGATTGCCTATCAGGTAGGCGGGTATGTCTCATTGACCCGTCACGGGAGATTCAGCGTCTTTTCCGGCTACACGTACGAGCGGGGCCCAAGCGAGGAGACCCACATGGCCACCCTTGGTTGGGGTGGCGTCCGTCGTCTTTCGGGTGCGCGGCCACAACGTGGATTCTATGGGAAGTTTCTGCGCTATAGGCATTTGGAGGATTTTGAACACGGCGTCCATCATGGTCTGTCGTTGGGAACGGAGACAAACGCCGGGGCCCTCGGTTTCTCGATGGAACTCGGTGCGGCGAGATCTCCCCAGAACCACTGGGCATTGGTCGTTCAGGTCGGGCTCAAGGTCGGAATCCCGATCTTCATCCCCTTGACCAGAGATGTCGCCACCGTTCCGGAAGACTGAGGATTCAATTGTTTCTCCGGCTGTTTCTCCTTTTCACGCTGATCCCGTTGCTCGAACTCTATCTTCTGATCCGCATCGGCGGAGTCGTCGGTGTCTGGCCGACGGTGGCTCTTGTGGTTCTCACCGGCGCGTTGGGGGCCGCGTTGACCCGCATCCAGGGGTTGCGCGTTCTTCGCCGAGTGCAGGATCAGTGGGGTCAGGGCAGGGTTCCGACCGAGGAGCTGATCGACGGTCTTCTGATACTGATCGCCGGAGCGGTTCTCCTGACCCCCGGACTCATCACCGACGGCCTCGGATTCTTTCTTCTTTCTCCACCGGGTCGGAGGGTGATACGCCAGGCCATCTCCCGCACGGCGAGCCGTCGGTTCGGTTCGTCCCAGCCCGGAGTCATCGATGTTGAATGGCGGCGTGACCAACCAAAGTGAGATCATTGGTGCGTGCTCTGGAGACAAGTGAGCGCATCCGCAGTACAATTCTGTGATCTGGGGGACACGCGGCATCGGCCGAAGTGAGAACAGGGGTAGCACAATCGACGCGAATCGAATACTGACCGATCTGTTGGTGAACTTCCGCAGAATCGTCCATCGTGGGTTGGTGAACTACTCCGGCGAGCTCTGGTATCGAGAGGGCTTGCCCAGCGACGTCTTTCGTCGCCTGGTCGTCCGCAAAGAAAACGAGACGCCTCTGGATCGATTCAGCGGGGATTACGAAGAGCTGATGACCTACGCCAATTTCCGGGATCTGGCGGACATCATCGTCGGGAACGATGTTCTCAAGGATCGGTTGACGATCCTCGAACCCCGCGATGGTGCGAGCCTTTTGGACCGTCTCCACGAGCTCGAAGAGATGAGGCGAAACAACTCGTCAGGCGGTCGGACCGGTACCGACGACGCCGAAAAGCTCCAACAATACTTTGACGAGTTTCGGTCGGCGATCAAACGGGGCAAGCCACCGAGGAAAGCGACCGAGAAGAAGAAAGACCCCGAACCGGTGGCGCCCGTCGAGAGCAGTACCGAGGAAGAGACCCTTGACTCGATTTTTGAACCAGAGGAGGCCCCCGCTCCTGTGCAGAAATCGCGTCCCGGCCGGCTGGTGGTCAAGGTTTCTTCGAGTGGATTGAGGAATGCTGCCGAGGGTGCGGATGCGGGGACCGAACCGCTTCCCTCTGACAAGCCCAGAACCTCGGTTGCCTGCGAGGTGGGTTCGGTGGAGACACCTGTGACCCATGTATCGACCCGCCCGCCTCCGGGTGAGGACGACGAAAAGGGCCCGGTGGAAGAGGCCGAGGGATTGGAGCGTGCTCTGCGCGACGACGACAGCGCCACGATCCTCAAGGCTCTGCACGTCGAGGTGACCGAGATCGCTGACGGTATGCTGCGCCGCGATCCCAAACACGGGCATCTCGCGTGGGAACAGGTTGGGCGGCGCGGTTGGCTCGAAGCCCACAGGGAAGAGTTCGAACTCGAACCGTTGACTGGGTTCTACGAGCTCGCTGACAGCTTCCTCGATGCCTATGCCTCGGGTGCCAAGTCAAGTGATCTCAAGGCGATTCTTGCCGAAGCGAGCTTCTCGAAGATGCTCCTCGAACTGCGTGAGATGTTCCTCGCGAGCCGCGCGAAGGTGTAGTCCGCTGCCGTAGGCGGCGGGCCTACCGGTCGAGATAAACCGCGCCGGGTTCGATCATGGGACCATCGGGGAGATACTCGAGACAGTGCGCCATCCAACCGGTCTGGATGGCGAGGCAGAACGGAATGGGAAAGGCGCTCACCGGGAGCCCCATGGGGTGGTAGAGCAGCCCCGTGATCGAATCCACATTGGCGAAGATGCCTTTGGGACCGAGCCTGTTTTCGACCTCCTCGCGAAGGGCAAGATAGATATGCCAGCGATGTTCCATCCCATGGTCGGCGAGGATGCGCTCGGCGTGGCCCTCGAGGGCCCGAACCCTCGGGTCGGGACAGCGGTAGACGCGGTGACCGAAACCGGGAAAGCGGTGGCTGCGGTCGAGGGCCTCCCGGGCCCAGGTCCGAGCGTGCTCCGGGTCCTCGAGACCGTCCATCATCTCGAAGGCGAGCTGGTTGGCTCCGCCGTGGCGGGCTCCCGAGAGAGCGCCCATCCCGGCAAGGACCGCCGAACCGAGATCAGCGCCGGTCGAGATCACGACAAGGGCCGCGAAGGCCGCAGCGTGGAGTCCGTGTTCCGCTTGAACGATGAGACTCGACTCGAAGGCGCGGATCTCCGAGCTCAGAGGGACTCTGCCCAGGGTCTGGTAGAGGAAGTTGCCGGCAAAACCGAGATCATCAGAAGGCTCGAGGGGGTCGCTCCCCTCGAGGTGACGGATGGCCGCCGCCGCGAGAGCCGAGGTCCAGGACAGGATCCGCGCCGGACGCCGCCATTGCGCCCCGAGGGTCGGATCTTCGGGCTCCGGGGTGTGGCAGGCGGCGACCGTCAGCATGGTTCGGTACTGCGCCAGTGGATGCGCGCGTCTCGGCACCCGGGCCAATGCGGCGAAGGCCTGCTCCGGTGGCCGCCGCCAGCGTCGAAGCTCGGTGTCCCATGCCTCGAGTTGCTCGGGTGTCGGCATCTCACCCCTGAGAATCAGATAGCTCACTTCTTCGAAGGACGCGCGCTCCACGAGTTCCTCGATCGGGTATCCGTGATAGCTGAGGTGACCGCCGACCCCGTCGATCTCGCTGATCCTCGTGTCACCGGCGATGAGCCCGTCGAGACCACGACCATATGTCTGGGGCGATGGGGGAGTACTGCGATCGATCATTTTGATTCCGGGGAGGCCATCGATCGCGGGGGTGGTCCGACGTACCGGGTGAGCGGACGGACGAGTCGGATGGTGTCGATGGCTTCACGAACCAGAGCGATCAGACCGGCCATTCTCCCAACCGCGAAGAGACAGGGCCCGAACGCCGGGTCGGCGCCGAGCAGAGAGAAGATCGGTGCAGCATAGAAATTGATGTTCACATGGACGTTTAGCGGCGCCAGAGCAGCGGAAGCGGCGGTCTCCACTGCCCGTGCGACCTCGAAGACCTCCGGGCGTCCGCGCCGTCTGGCCAGACTCGCGAGTTCGCGGCGGAGAATGACCACCCGCGGGTCCGGCATGTTGTAGCTTCGGTGGCCGAAGCCTGCGATTCTCTGACCCGACTGGAGTTGATCTCGGACAAATGCGTCGGCTTGGTGTGGGTCCTTCACGGCGCTCAGTTGGTCCAGCACCGCTTCGCTGGCGCCGCCCTGGCGGGGACCTCTGAGGGCCGAAAGGCCGGCAACGACGTTGAAGTAGGGATCCGCCAGACACGAGGCCACGATCATCGAGGTGAATGTCGGCGCGTCGAGACCGTGGGCGGCGTAGAGCACCCAGAGGAGATCGAGCAGCGCCGCGTCGTCTGCGCTGGGCTCGGAACCATTGAGGCACGTCAAGACCGATGTCGAGAGGCTGTCGGAACTCCCGAAAGACGGTGTCGTGCGGTTGGCGCGGTGGGATGCGACTTCTCCGGCCACGGCTGCGACCTGGCCGACGATCCGTAACTCTCTCCAGTGACGGTCACCGCTGAGGTCTTCGTCCACCGACAGTTCGTGGCAACCGAGGGCCGAGATCCCGGCCCGCAGCTGGCGGGTGGGGTGGGTGTCCGGGTCGAGGTCGCGGATGAGAGCGACGACATCCTCGGGAAGGCGACGGCTCGAACGAAGACGGTCGCGAAAGCTCTCGAAATCCTGAACGTCTTCGTCCGGATGCGATCCGGTGATCAGGAGGTATGCCACCTCCTCGAATCCGTGGTTGGAAGCAAAGACCTCGACCGGTACGCCGCGATAGGCGAGCGTGCCACTTGAGGGATCGAGCCACATGACCCGCGTGCCGGTGGCGATGACGCCGGAGAGACCGGACCCGACTTCAGTGGCAACGGGCCATTGGAGATCATCCGATCGCCAGTCGAATATTGTCGAGAGGGTTTGGATGGTATCCACGGTCCCTCACGATACCTCATCGTTCGAGGGGCCTGGGAGGCTGCACCGTAATAGATGACGGATGGATTTCGGACGCAGCGAAGTGCCTCCTGGGGGCCGCGAACGGGATCAGTCAGACCATGCGGACGTGTTTCCCGACTCGAAATCATCGACAAAGATCACCTCGGCGCCCGAGCAGGTCCCGGGGATCGCGACATCGGTGATGGACACATCGTCGATCCACCAACCGTCGTCCTCGACCGCGCTGTCGGACGAGAAGAGCCATCGAAGTCTGATGGTCTGTCCGTTCCACGCTGAGAGATCGGCGGAGAACGGAGCGAAGACCGACTGCGATCCGGTGAAGGTGGTCCCCGTTCCGAGTCCGCAGGAATCATTGGTGTGGGTGGAGCTCCCCGGGTATGTCATGGGAACCCGGGTCCAGCTTCCACCGCCATTGGTGGAGACCTGAAGCTCGCCCTTGTCCCAGTCGTCTTCGATCTCGAATTTCGACTGGAAAGCCAGCTGCGGCGAGGCATCGAGGAGCAGGTCGTCGGTGGTGAGCGCTGCGCACGTATTGGGACCGTAGGCACCGGTGGCGTATCCAGCGCCGGTGAGACCGGCGCCTGGAAGCACAGACCACGGGCTCGATGGGTTCAGTTTCGCCGCCGAGGTGTCCCCGGCGTCATCGGTCCAGGTCCCGATCACTGCCGGTCCGGTGGGTGTTCCGGCGACCTCGTTTGTATTCAGGTCCTCGTTGCCGTTGGCCTGGTCCAGGGCGCGGACGATGTAGTGATAGATCTCCCCGGAGACGACATCCTGGTCTGCCAAGGACGTCGCGGAAACGTCAGTCGCGATCCGGTTCGACAACGACGGGTTGAAACCCGAAGTGGTAGACCGATGGACGTTGTAGGACACGGGACCACCACACCACACCTGATCCGGCGGTTGCCAGTCGAGGGTCAAACGGCAGCTCGATGCCGCAGCGTTTGTCACTTGGTCGAGGCCGGCAAAGACGGGTGCTTCGGTGCACGTTCCTGTGGTTGATGCATCGACGCAGACCGAGACCTCCGATGAACACTCGGCAGCTGCAGTGGCCACAAGGGTGTAGGCGTAGGGGACTAGGCCCGACGCGGTCGTGTCCAAAAAGGCATTTGATGCGCTCAGGCCGACGAAGTGGTACGGCCCGGGATCGCTGCAGCCACCGGCCGCGCGGTAGACCTCGACCTGGGATCCCGGAGTCTGAGGCAGCCAGCTCAGCGCGATTCGGTTGGGACCGTCCCCCTGAGCCGTGAGTCCCATGGGGGTGTCTGGGATCCGGCCAATGGGCTGGGCGAGATGGGCCAGGGTAGCGATATAGGTGCGGATCGCTGCCGCCTCGAAGTCAGGCGCGCCGGGGCCGCAGTTGGCGATGGTGTCGGATGATTGGTGGTAAAAGGGGTAGTTCCCGTCTTCACCGCAGAATCCTTCGTTGTCGGTGATCCCGCAGACGGCGGAGAACCCGTTGCTCCAGAAAGGCGCATGGTCCGAGTAGGTCATGGATGAACACAAGAACGCGTTGACGGCGATTCCGGTCTGGTACTCGGCGGCCGCGTCCACCATGGCCTGGGCGAGCCACGCCGACCCGGTGTTGTAATTGACGTCCAGATCCTCCACCGCGGGCTGGCCGTCGCCCTCCCAACCGATCATGTCGCCATTGAGGACGGCCTGGATATCCTCGCCCTGGGCCGCGGCGAGATCGGCGTAGTGATCGCTGCCGTAGAGACCCTGTTCTTCGCCGGTCACCGCGAGGAATCTGATCGTTCGGGCAAAGCAGTAGTTCGACATTACCTCGGCTGCGGCTGTGACCATGGCGGTGCCGCTGGCGTTGTCGTCGGCCCCCGGTGCAGCGCCGGAGGAGGGGAGATCGTCCAAGTGGCCGATGGCGATGTAGGTCTTGTCAGGTTCGATGGATCCAGGCAGGGTGCCGATGATGTTGTCGGCGTAGCCCGAGGTGTGGTGCTGGTACTCGGTCTGAAGACCGGCCGCCGAAAACAGACCGTGGACATAGGCTGCGGCGTCTGCGCAACCCTGAGAAGCCGAGTAGCGTGTGCTCCACGTGGGTGATTGGGTCAGGGCCGACCAGTGCGACAGCGCCACGTTGGTGTCGATGAGATCGACCATTTCCTGGACCAGCGGATCGGCCACAAGACGAATAGAACCATCGGCGAGACCGGCCCACTCATGGGGTGGTGGCCTGTGTGGCGCGAGCGGATCAAAATCCAGGATTTGGAGAAAGAACTTCGGAGAGGCCAAACAAGACTGGGAAAACCCATCGGAGTTCCGGACCAAGCGCCAATCATCTCCACCGGTAACAACCCGACCGCAGATCCCGAGGACGGACTCGTCGGACCCTGTGCGCAGACCTGCCAGGGCAAGAGATCCGTCGACCGCGTCCGCGACGATGATCTGGGTGTCGAGGGCGAATCGCGAGGCAGTCGCCTCGACCTTTGACGGATCTCCGATGACCAGCCAGGCGTCGTTGGTCTCGGCGACGATCGTCACCCCGGCCCCGATGAGGTCGCTTCGGTCGGAATCAGGCTGTCGTTGGATCTGAATCAGTGTTTGCTCGGCGCCAATGACCGGTCCCGTGACGAGAGTCGCGCAGATGATGAGTGAGAGAGTGATCAGAAATCGTGGCGTCACGGTCATGGAGCCTCCTCAACGACTGTCGCAGCCTATCAGAAAAGAGCTGGCGAGCGAGTGTTCCTCCTCACGATCCAAGGGCCGCAGTGATAGCGTAGAGCGAGGCTCCGTGCGGGGCCCGAAAATCGGTAGAGCGGAGAGGGTGGCGTCAACCATGTCCATCAGTCGGAAAGTGGTCTTCTCCATCGTGGCGACGGTGGTCTTTCTTCTCATCCTGGAAGGCATCCTGGTTGTGGCCGGGGTGAAGACGAACTCCTATGCGAGTGACCCCTATCTCGGGTTCTCAGCCACCACACGGCTCTTCGTCGATGACGGGAGCGGCGGGCTCACAACCTCGGATGCCAAACTCACCCTCTTCAATCGACAGAGCTTCCCGGCAGACTCCTCTGATGCGTTTCGTGTCTTCTGTGTCGGTGGTTCGACGACCTTCGGGCGTCCCTACGACGACACGACCTCGTTCTGCGGATGGATCCGCGAACTGCTCCCGGTGGCCGATCCCACAAGAAAATGGGAGGTCGTCAATGCCGGGGGGGTCAGCTATGCGAGCTACCGGGTGGCTCTCCTCATGGAGGAGCTCGTCGAGTACGACCCGGATCTCTTTATCGTCTATTCGGGGCACAACGAGTTCCTGGAGCGACGGAGCTATCCTCAGATCATTGCCATGCCGAGAGTGGTTCGGGGCGTGGGTGCGATCGCATCGAAGACGCGAATCTGGACCGCCGTGTCACAGGTGGTGGAGTCGGTCACAGGCGCTGGGTCGAGGCAGGAGACCGATCCGGACATCCTCGACGAAGAGGTCAAGACGCTCCTTGACGACGCCATCGGACCGAGTGCCTACACCCGTGACGACGAGCTCGCCGACAAGGTGCTGCAGCACTATCGATTCAATCTGGCCAGGATGGTCGAAATCGCGTCATCCGTCGGCGCCGAAACGCTGTTCGTGACCCCGGCCTCCAACCTCGAGAACTCTCGACCGTTCAAATCAGAGCACCGGGCGGATCTCAACGCAAATGAAGAGCAGCGATTCAACGACGCGGTCAACGCGGCCCGACAACTCCGGTCTGAGAGCGACATGGACGCCGCCATTGCCAAGATCAACGAGGCCGCAACCATCGACCCCAGACACGCTCAGTTGGCTTTTCTTCAGGGGCGGCTGCTGGCCGAAGCCTCACGGTGGGACGAGGCGAGGGCGGCCTTCGAGCGAGCCAGAGACGAGGACATCTGTCCCTTGAGAGCCCTCGGGCCAATGACCGAGATTGTGCGCAGCGTAGCGGTCGAGCGGGGTGCCACGCTGGTGGATTTCACCCTTCTGGCCGATGAATGGTCCAATGACTCCATTCCCGGCGACGATCTCTTCTTCGACCATGTCCACCCGACCATTGAGGTTCACCGGCGAGTGGCGCTCGCCATCATCGAGACCATGGCCCAATCAGGGATTGTCTCCGTGGATGCCGGGTGGAACGAGCAATCGGTGGCTGCGGTGGTGAAACGGGTCGAGGCGGGTCTCGATCCTCAGACCCATGCGCTGGCGCTGATGAAGCTCTCGAAGGTGCTCGGTTGGGCGGGCAAACTCCAGGAGTCCTACCGACTTGCCGTCCAGGCGGTCGAGCTGTGGCCTGAAGACTCGAGGATTCAATACAACGCGGGCCTGACGGCCCATCTGGCGGGTCGCAAAGCCGAGGCGGTCGACCACTACCGACGCGCCGTCGAGATTCAACCCGATGCCGATGAACCGCACGGGAATCTCGCGGTTCTGCTCGAAGAGGCCGGTCAACTCGATCAGGCGATCCACCATTTCAGGCTGGCGATCCGCTATGCACGAAACCCTGAGACATCGACTCGGAACAGCGCCGGCTTGGCCCGCGCCTTGTTGGCGTCCGGTGCCCGAGACTATGGGCAGGGTCGGCAGCCGGAGGCTTTGGTCAAGCTCACCGAAGCCGCCGAGATCCGCCCCGGCGACCCCGAAATTCTCGGACGCCTGGGCATTGCTCAGCTTGCCCAAGGGCAGACCGCGAACGCCGTCGCCTCCTTCGACTTAGCTCTCGTGGCAAATCCCGAAAGCCCGGTGCTGATGAACCGGCTCGCCCTGGCTCTTGCCCTCGATGGTCAGGTGGATCGCGCTGCGACGACCTACTCAAGTGCATTGGCTCTCGACCCGGGGGTTCGGAATTTCCCCGACAACCTCTTCCGGGTGCTCGGGAACATGGGTCGGGGTGATCTGGCCGCCGAGCTCCACGCAAGGGTGGGGGAGTAGGGGAGCCTCCGGGTGGGCTCCGGCCTAGGCTTCCCTCGGCATCAGCCTTCTGGGCCGCCTCCGGCCTTCTGGGCCGTATTGTGGGGGCGGGCGCCCCGCCCGCCCATCAGTCTCGCAGCGGTTTGGATCGCGTGTCCGAGAGATGGTGGGGCGCTCCTATTTGGGGGCAGGTCCGTGTGACGTGGCGTCTCCCGGACCTCCGGCCTTCTGGTCCGTCTTCGGCGGCGTAGGGTGGGGCTGGCCCCACCTTCAGACTCGCAGCGGTTGGAAACACGCATCCGAGAGATCGTGGGGGGCGCCGGTTCGGAGATGGAGACGGCGCCCGTGTCTTCCTTGAGCTCCGGCCTTCTGGGCCGCCGGGTCGCACCCGGCGTCCCAGCGACGCACGAGCAGCGCGGTTGAGCGGAGGTGACGGGAAGATCTGAAACCACGCTGCCCGCGCGCCGGCGGCCTCCCTCGTGGCGTGGAGAGGTGCACCGGGACGTTCCTCCGCGAGGGTTGCCCGGCAGCGCCATTGTGTGGAACCCACCGGGTTGCCGAAAGGTCGTCGCGGCACAATGGCGTGCCCGGCACGCCCCGGTGGGCGGTGGTTTCCGTGTGCCCTGGTACGGCCACGGTCACGGGCAACGAAAAAAGAGCGGGGCCGAAGCCCCGCTCTTGGTTGAAGTTTGTGATCGTTACTGCGGAAGGATGGTCGTCGGATCGGTCGATGCGTTGTCCACCACGGAACCGTAGCAGTAGATCTTCGCGTCGGCCTTGGCGGTCCAGACGTCGGCATAGCCGTTGACCGGATCGTAGTCCTTGAAGATCTTGTTGATCTGGTTGTTGGAGAACGGCGCCAGGTTCAGGGCCATGGTCTCCAGCGAGGCGCCGGCATCGTCGAAGAGTTCGATGTTGATACCAACGCTCGAACCCGTGCCGTTGATGCAGCCGAGGTTGGCGCGGAAGGCATCGTCCTCGGTCATGAAGATGATGCGCTTCTTCTCACCGGTCACCATGAGCATGTCCTCCGGGACACCCGGAAGGGCCTGACCAAAGGTCCCCGAAATCTTTGCGGAGGGGACGCTGTAGGTCCGGCTCATGACGATCACATCGGTGGTGTCGGAAGACACACCGACTGCGCCGGCGACACCCGGCTCGAGTCCGAAGACGTTCGCCAGGACGTTCTCATAACGGGCGCCCTTGCCCGCGTCGAGGGTGATGGAATCGGAGACCACAGGTGTGGTTCCGTCTTCGCCGCGTGCGAAGTACATGAACTGGAATGTCGCCATACCGGCGCCAGTGTTGTTGACGTCGATATCGGTCTGGAAGAACGCTCCACCGGAGCCCTCGATCAGCGCCGCCGCAGGAACGTAGGTGATTCCTGAGGTGGACGGTTTGGTCGGGAGCACCGATGTGGGATCGCTACTGCCGTTGTCGAGCACCGAACCGTAGCAGTAGAAGCCCGCGTTGGCCTTGGCCGCTCTGACATCGGCATAGCCGTTGATCGGCGCGTAGTCCTCGAAGATCTTGTTGATCTGCTTGTTGGCCCATGGACCGAGGTTCATGGTGACTGTTTCGAGAGCCGCACCCTCGTTGCTGTAGAGGTCGATGGAGACCTGAAGGGTGTCGTTGACGCCGTTGACGCAACCGAGGTTGGCGCGCAGGTCGTCGTTCTCGCTCATGAAGATGATCCGCTGGGTATCGTTCGCGCCGATGAGCTGAACGGCCGGGACACCCGGAAGGGCCTGACCGAAGGTGCCCGCAACCTTAGCAGTGGACACGTTGTAGGTCCGGCTCATGATCTTCAGGTCGCCCGCGTTGGAGATGATCGCCAGCGCGCCGGAGACATTGGGCTCGAGTCCGAAGACCTCGGCGAGGATGTTCACGTAACGGAAGCTCGCACCGCCGGCGATCTGGAAGGTCTCCGACTGCGTGGGCTCGGGGTTGTTCTGGTCGCGGGGCAGCCACAGGAAGGCGTAGCTGGCGGTGCCGGAGCCGGAGTTGTTGAGATCGACATCAGTCTGGAAGAACGCACCTGCATCACCCGAAGCAAGGGCTGCGGCGGGGATGAAGTACGACTCGGTGAGATCAGCACCCAGGGTGACGGAAACGTCCATCGAGCTGTCCGAGCTGCCACCCGCGTTGGTCGCGGTCAGCATCACGGTGAAGGTTCCGGCGCTGCTGAAGGTGTATGACGGGCTCTGCTCGGTGCTGGTTCCACCGTCACCGAAGTCCCAGGCCCACGAGGCCGGGGCGCCGGTGGAGGTGTCGGTGAACATGACCGGAGAACCGGTGGTCGGCGCGGCAGGTGAGTAGGTGAAGCTGGCAACCGGCGGGTCCGGAATGGCGCTCACCGCGGCGCGCTGGAAGCTGTCGTCGTTGTCCTCATCGGGATCGGTGTCGGCGGCGTCAGACAGCCAGATGGAGGTCTGGGCGGTGAAGATATCGGTGTCGCCATAGATTCCGCGAACCGTCTCGCCACCCTCGTAGGCGGTGATGATGGCCTCACCCTGGGCCTGCGAGATCTGCATGGTCGGGATGGTGGTCAGACCACCGAGATCGCCGGCGAGCATGCCGAGGACGCACTGGTCGCTCTCGGGGAAATCGCCGCAGCGTCCGTCGTTAACCATAAAGACCGCAACCGCGCCGGCCTGCTCGGCGTTGAACGCCTTGGCGCCGAATTCGCAGGTGCCGCGGCGAAGCAGGGCGATATTGCCCGGAGTGAAGCCCACGAACTCCTCACAACCGAGGGTCGGGTCGGCCGAACCGTCGTCGACCAGTTGGAACTCGGCTTCGAACGGAGCGTCGAGCTGCGACACGCGGGCGCCGAAGCAGTTGTCGAAGATGTAGGAACACATCTCCTCGTCCTCACCACCGACGAGCTTCTCGCAGCTGCCGCGCGAGAACGCGCTCTTCGCGGCGGCGTCGAGCACCGAGGTGCTGTTGCCGTGGAAGGACTGCGCCAGCGAAGAAGGCTCGGTGATGGTCACCGTGCTGGAGGCGAAGTCCTCCATCGGGATGGTGGTGCTGTAGGTGAAGGTCCCACTGGCGCCGGGGGTCAGCCCCTGGACGGGTGTGGCCGCGGGGTCACCGTCGTCGAACTGGGCCTGGAACAAAACTTCTTCGCAATAGTTGTCGTCGATGAAAAGGTAGGGCGTGTTGCCCAACGTGTCTGTTCCCTCGGCCGATGCCGCGAGGGTGTCGTACATCGAGCCGTCGCCGTTGACGGTGTTCTCGACAAAGACATCGAGACCCACCCCCGGCACGAAATAGGTAGTCGGGTAGGCGCTGACGGCTTCGTCGGGGCCCGCATTGGCGTAGCCGACTGTCACCGTGAATTCTTGTCCCGACGAAACGGCGCTGGGCAACGAGGTGGAAGTCGACAGATCGGAATCCGCCGCCTGGAGTCCCGGCGCGAGGGCCAGGCACAGACCAAGCACCACGAGTGCGTGTCCTGCAGTGAATCGATTGCTCATTCTCTTCATGTTCCCCTCCCAAGGATGGTGTTTCTAGTAGACCACCTAGCACGACGACGTCGACTAGACGGCCGGATCCCGGATTTTCACCGCGTGATTTTAGCATCGTCCTCGCGGAATGAGAATCCTTCTCGCATGTTTTCACATCTGCTCAATAGTTGTAACGTTTGCGACCGCACGGGTCGGACAGCTCAAATGCCTCAACCACCACCGGCGGCGCCGCAGCTCGAGGCGCTGGGGCAGCCGGGAGATTCCCGGGTGGATGAACCGGCTGCGAAGGTTGAGAGGACCCTCTCGGTGGCTTCGCTCTCGCACTTCGGACAGGGGATGTCATTGACCGGATTCGACATGGATTGAAGGCGGGCGAAGACCGTACCGCAATCGGTGCATCGGTACTCATAGATCGGCATGGTGGTTCCCGTTTGAAAGAATGTCAGCGGTGATTCTTGGGCGCGGCGTTCTCGATGGCGAGACGGCCCTGGAGGATGGCTTGTTGTTCACGGTCGACGCGCAACTCAAGCGAGTCGCAGACATTCCGGCAGATGGTGAACACGCCTTCGTCGATGATCCTGTAGAACACGTTCAGCCCTTCTCGTCGGCAGTCGACGAGCCCGGCGCGCTTGAGGACCGAGAGGTGTTTGGAGACGTTGGCCTGGCTGCCACCGACGTTCTCGAGGATTTCCGAGACGCAGCGCTCGCCATGGTGGAGGCTGTGAAGGATCTTCAGGCGAGTAGGATCGGCCATGGCTTTAAGAACTTCAGCAATTCGATTCAGCAATTCGTCAGAGGCGATCACGCGATCCTCCTTGTTTCTAAACCAACGTCATCACTAATTAGGAATATACTCCTCATGGCAGACGGCGTCAAACTGATCGCAGATTGGGGCGAGGAGTTGCACGGAACAAGCTCCAGAGGACCATCCGAAGTGGTAGTCTTCGCCAGCCAGCCTGGGCAGGAGGTAGACATGGCAACCATCTTCGAGCTGATCGTCCGCGGTGAGATTCCGTGTCACAAAGTCTGGGAAGATGATGATCATCTGGCGTTTCTCGACATCAACCCCAGGGTCGAGGGGCACACGCTCGTGATTCCCAAGAAGCCCTATGACGAGGTCTTCGCCATGCCGCGCGAGGACTACGATGCGCTGTGGACTGCGGCGAGGACCGTGGCCCATCGTCTCGAGGAACGCGTCAACTGTCAGCGCGTGGTTGTCGTCGTCCTCGGTTATGAAGTCCCCCACGTCCATATCCACCTGATGCCGACCAACGAACTCGAGGACTTCCCGTTTCCGCCGGTCGACGAGGCTGCACAGGGAAAGCTTATCGAGACCGCTCAGCGGCTGGCATGGGAACCGAACCGCGGTTGAGGCTTGACCGGTGGCGCGATGAGGGTGAGAATGATCGCCGAGCCGGAGTGGCGGAATGGTAGACGCAGCGGACTCAAAATCCGCCGCCCGCAAGGGTGTGAGGGTTCGACTCCCTCCTCCGGCACCACCTTCAACGGAGCAGAGCGCCATTGTGGTGCGGGCGTCCCGCCCGCATGGAGTCCATGAGGATGGATGTTCGTGCTCGGACATCGACATTCCCTTCCGACTCGGGTTTCGAGATGCTGTAACCTGACTCCTCGACAACACAACCGTCGGTGATATCGATGGTGGATTGCCACACCTACCTGCTTGGAGAGGACGATGAAGGTGATGAAATTGACGAAACCGTGGATCATCAGTGCAGTAGTGATTGCTGCCATGCTTTCCGCCGGAGTGGGGACTGCTCAGACCTCAGCTCCTGAAATCTCGGCGGAGCCCGTTCCGGGGCAGCTCGAGGTGATGCAGGGAACGGCCGTCAAACTCGGTGGTTCCCCACCGGCGGATGGACCGCACCCGGACAGTTACGGGTGGGACATTGTTCAGGGACAGGGCGGCACGCTCTACAACGATGACCAGGCTGAAGCGATCTTTCAGGTCCCGGCAATCACATCCGAGATCGAACTCTTTGTCATTCGGCTCACCGTGACCTATGCGGGATTGCAGCCCGCCCACGCGACCATGCACATCCGGGTCCACCGTGACATGCCGCAGACGAAAGAGGAGAAGAAGCGGGACATCGAGGACGTGATGGCGGACTTCTACCGCAAGGAAAGCGCGTCCCGTGAGGCCAACAAACAACGCGTGAAGGAAAGCCAGTCGAGGATCGTGAGCCACCACACCTACAGCGGTTTTCATGGAGGCTACGGGTTCGGCGGTCCGGGATGGGGTTGGGGATTCGGTTGGGGTTGGCCATCCTACTATCCGATCTACGCACCCATTGTGGTGCCTCCGCCGGGTATCGACTGGGGTCCCGGCGACGGAAATTGGGGTGAACCCATCGCCGTTCCGTATGACGACCTGGTGACAACCTTCCCGGAGCACATCGCCAATGACTATCTGCCGCAGGACTATCCCGGCGCAGAACAGGTTCCAGATATGGGCTATGCAGGTGGGTCGCCGACGGATTTCATTGATATCCCTGCCGGTGTCCACGGTGGCGCCGGACTTGACGACGGCTTCGATCCCGGATTCGAGGCTGAGATGGATTTCGGTGAGCCGACGATTGATCCCGGCTTCGGTTTTGACGATTTCGATTGGTAGGGGGAAACAGTGAAGAATTCAATCGCGATTGCCGCTCTTATCCTGTTTTTCGCTGTTGCAACCGTTGCCCATGAGGGCCCCGGCTCACCTCCATATCTTTTTGTTGTAGAGGCTGACGTCGACAAGACCCAAATTGGTTCGTGGACGATCGCTGTCAGGACCCTGATCGATGCCCACGATGCTCACGCTGATGGATCGAACTGGGTGGTCTTCAGAGAACTCACAGGCGGTCCGGATGTCGGCCTGACCTTTTTTCGCGGTTTTTCGAAGATGGCGGAACTCGACGATTGGCCCTCCAACCGCAGGGTCCTTGTCGATGTCCTCGGGCCGGTAGAGGGAGGCGCCGTCAAGGATGTGCTGACCCGAGGAGTGGAATCTTCAGACCGTGTCATCTCCCGGGTTGCCGAGTTGTCGAATCCCTGGACCAGTCACGACCCGCCGAAATTCCTCTGGGTCGCCACGGTGCAGGTGGCCGATGGCAAAATGACCGAGTACGCTGCGCTTTCAAAACGGGTCCGTCGGGCATTTGAAGAGCACACCGAGAACATGCGATGGATGTGCTATGCCAACGCCATCGGCGGCGATGGCTCCGAACTGAAGTTCTTCTACGGTTTTGACAGCTTTTCCGAGGTGGATACATGGCCGTCGCGTCGAGAGGCTCTGGCTGCCTCCCTCGGCGATCGTAACGGGGAACGGCTTGCGTCGGCGATCGAATCCATCACCGAGACCACGACGAGTCTGTGGAAACTTGAACCCGAACTCAGCCGCATCGGCGAGGAGTAGGTTCCGCCAGTTCGGGTGACCAACGGTGCTCCGGGGATTCGTTGGATATAATGGATGGCCCGGAATACGATATCAATGATGATGACCATGAGCCCGCTCTTCTCACCAGGTTTCGTCGCGAGGCCGGCGAGGTACTGTGCCCAGCTGTATTTTCGACTTGAGGGGCGCGGCATGTATTTGCAGTCCGTTGAGCACCCCGAAACGAGAAAGCGGCGCTGGGTGCTGTGCGACGCCAGCCGCAGTAGAAAATTGGTGAGAAGTGCGGGCTAAAGCCTCCAAGACCTCCGCCATCGATGGTGAGACCTTCATCAATCGCGAGTTGAGTTGGCTCCAGTTCGCCCATCGCGTTCTGGAACTTTCGCGCGACCCCGAGGTGCCCCTGCTTGAGCAGGTGAAGTACGCGGGGATCCTTGGGATGCTTCACGATGAATTCTTCATGAAACGGATGAGTGGTCTCAAGAGGCAGATCCGGCGGGGTGTGACCAAGATTTCTCTCGATGGACGTACCCCCCAGGGCGAGTACGATGCGTGTCGAAAAGAGATCCTCGCACAGGTGAGCGAGCTCGCGGTGGTCCTCCGTCGTCAGATCAGGCCGGCGCTTGTCGAAGCCGGCCACCCGATCCTCGACCACGCGGATCTCACCGACGATATTCGCCGCGAACTCACGGGCTATTTCAAACGGGCGGTTCTGCCGATCCTCACGCCGTTGGCGGTGGACACCGAACACCCCTTTCCCTTTATTTCGAGCCTTGGGCTCAACCTTGCCGTCGTGGTCAAGGAAAAGAAGCGCGAGAGGTTTGTCAGGATCAAGGTGCCTTCCAACCGGCAGCGTTGGGTGCCCCTGGCAGATGGACGAGGTTGCGTTCCGCTGGAACAGGTCATCGCGGCAAACCTCGATCTGTTGTTCCCAAAGGCGAAAATCGGACCGGTTCACTTTTTTCGCCTCACCCGAGGGGCCGAGGCGGAAGAGAACGACCCGACCGGACTCCATTCATCCCCTGACCTGACCGCCCCGGGAAGCATCGTTGAACAGGTGGCTTTCGAACTCAAGGCACGGAAGTTCGCTGGCGAGGTCAGACTCCAGGTTTCATCCGAGATGCCGAAGAAGATGCGGGAATGGCTGCGCGATCAGCTCGAGTGTCTCCCGGACGAGGTCTACTCGATAGAGGCGCTCCTCGGGATCGCCGACCTTTTGCGGTTGAGTATCCCCGGCCATGAAGAACTCCGGTACCCTCCACATCGCCCTGTGACCCACCCGCGTCTGCGTCGCGGGTCCGGGGATGAACCGTCGGAGATCTTCCGGGAGATCTGTCGTGGCGACATCCTCGTCCACCATCCCTATCAGGACTTCGACACGTCGGTGCTTCGGTTCCTGGAAGCAGCGGCGATCGACCCTCACGTCCTCGGCATCAAGCTGACAATCTACCGGACTTCGGCCGAGTCGCCCATCATTGCGGCGCTCCTCGAGGCTGCGAGGCGCGGCAAACAGGTGGCTGTCCTGGTGGAGATCACGGCTCGATTCGACGAGGCCCCGAATATCGAGTGGGGACGGCTGCTCGAGAAGGAGGGTGTCCACGTCTCCTATGGGGTTGAGAAGCTGAAAACGCATGTCAAGCTCGCCCTCGTCCTGCGAGAGGAGGCGGACGGGATCCGCCGATACGTCCACGCCGGTACCGGGAATTACCACACCGGAACCGCTCGAATCTATGAGGACCTTGGGATTCTGAGCTGCGATCCCGAACTGAGCGAGGATGTGGCCGCGGTTTTCAACGAACTCACTGGTGCCACGCCCTTTGATGACTACCGCAAGCTGCTCGTGGCGCCGAGGTTCATGCGCGATCGGTTCTGCGAACTCATCCGGAGGGAGATCGGACACGCTGAGGCCGGGCGGCCGTGTGGAATCAAGGCCAAGATGAACCAGCTTCAGGATCCATCTCTGGTACGTGAACTCTATCTTGCGAGTCGAGCCGGGGTGCCCATCACCCTCAATATTCGTGGTCTTTGCATTCTTCAACCTGGAGTGAAGGGTCTGTCCGAGACCATCAAGGTGTTCTCGGTGCTCGGGCGTTTCCTCGAGCATGGGCGCATTTATCGGTTCCAGAACGGCGGCGACCCGGAGATCTTCATCGGCTCGGCGGATTGGATGAAGCGGAATCTCGACCGTCGGGTGGAGACCATGGCGCCGGTGACCGACCCGGCGCTCAGGACCGAGATCGACAAGATCCTCGAAGTTCTCGAGAACGACAACCGCACGGCCTGGGATCTTCGACCCGACGGCCGCTATGTCCGGCGAAAACCGAAGAAGGGCCAAGCGGTCCGTGCGGCGCAGCAGGAATTCATTCGGCTCGCAGAGGAGAGCTCTTAGTTCTTAATTCTCAATTTTTAATTCTCAATTACATCGCAATCGTACCAGGAGGGCCTGCGATGAAAATTAAAAATTTAAAATTAAGAATTGAGAATTAAGAACTATCCGTTTTCGGATTTCTGCTCGATCGCTCCTTCATGGAGCCAGTGCTCGAAGAGACGGTAAACCCGATAGCCGTCGACCTTGGATACCTGTTCGACCGCCAGGGGCGTTTTCCCCTGGGTGGCCTGGACCCAGATTCCGTTGACGAAGTCGGCGTCGTCCTCATCCGGCAAACCCGTTGGTTGTTTCCCGGTGGCGGCGAACTGGGCTTCGTCGGGGATCACCGCCGAAGCGCGATTGAACTCGTCGTACCGGCGCATACCCTCCATGAGCAGGGACATGACGGCCATTCCGGTGGCGGGGGATCCGTCGGCCGCGGGTTCGATGGGCTGGTTGACGAAAATGAACCTGCCGAGGATCGGCCGCTCGAGAAGCTGGTAGATCGCGGTGTCTCCCTTGAGTTCAAGAGTGTTCGCGTCGATCATCATGCCGTCACGTAAGGTGATGCTGGCGGTCGAGTTTCCGGCGTCGTCGAGGACCGTGAGAATACCCTCCACCCTCGAGTCGGCGAGATTCTGCATAAGATTGGGCAGACCGAAGAGAGCCAGGTCACCCGAAAGAGAGGTGATGGTGTCATCGCCGTCCTGAGTGTCGTCAATGGTTGTCTTGCTGCCGAGCTTTGTCAGGAACTTGGCGGCTGAGTTGGCGAACCGTTCGCCTGGGAACTTCTTGACGATGCTGTCATAGACCTTGCGAACCTTCGGGATGTCGGTTCCTGAGAGGCTCTCGAAGAGATTTTCGAGATTCTGCGCCTTCTTCGAGGTCTTCACCGACACGCCGAAGACCTTGACCGGAAGTTCGGCCTTGATGCCTTCGATGATTCTGGAGATGGTCGCCGGGTCGTCCGAGAGATCCTTTCCACCGAGCATGGCCAGCCTTGCCAGCGTGTTCCCGAACTCAGGGCGCCGCTTCATACCGTGGGTCACGACACATTGCCTTGCTTCTTTGGAATCAAAGCGGATCATGGCCTTGATGGCCGTGTCCAGAAGTGATTGGATCTCGGATGTCCTATGGGCGGCGTTGCCCTTCTGCAACAGGACGTCTTCGAGATCACTCACCCGCGCGACCAGGGTCTTCACCGACCGCGGGTGGTCGATCTGCCCGAGAGCGGTCAGTGCTTCCCGCAACAGCGGGAGTTCACCACCGGGGACCGACGCCCTCACCAACAGGTCGATCTCCTTGTCGATGTCGTGGTCCTTGCTCGAAGAGATGGACCGCATGAGATAGATCAGATTGCGCTGCACGAACCAGGGTTGTGGAACATTGCCCGAGAGGGACTGTTCGAGAGCCTCGATGGCTCGACCCCGCGCCTCGTCGCCGTGAATCATCAGCAGCCGGAGGATCAGGCGGCGCCGGTCGCGACGCTCCTCTTCCACCAGATCCTGCATCAGATTGTCGATCTGGAATCTGGGAAAGAACCCGAGGATTCGGCGTAGCAACAGCCGTTTGTCTTCGTTCTCGGCGTATTTTCGGAGCTGGTTCTCATCGATCTTTTCGGAGGTCTGATCGATGATGTTCGCGGCGAGGGAGGCATCGACCTCCTTTTGCGAGATCATCCGTTGGGCGAGATCGACGACGGTGACGGCCCTCCCGAGAGAGCCGTTGTTGAACTCATCCACCGCCGTTGTGATCAGCTCTCGGAAACGCTCATTGAGTTCGGCCGGATCCTTGGCGAGATCGACGACCTTTTTCATGGTCTCGGCCGCGCCCGAAAGAGGTGGCGCATCCTCGCCATCGGTGGCCGGAGAGTAGGCGGGCGCCCAATCGGGGAGCGCGCTGCTGAGGGCTCGGAAAACTCCGCTTCCTGAGTCCCCGATTCCGGCCTGGTTGAGGTAGCGCAGCTGATTGTTGAGGTCCGAGGTCGAGTGCGATGATGTGGCGACCTCGTCGATGATCCGTGACAACAATGCACTTTCGGCGCCCGCGAGGGTGGCATTGACCTTGGCCGTTGACGGAGCACTGGGTGTGGATGCCGCCACCCGTTCCCAGCGGTCGAGGAGCATGTTCAACCGATCGATTTGGGCGCCGGTCTGGACGTCGCCGGTCGGCTGACCCTGGGCGGCCGATGGCGTCCCCCCGTCGGCTGGAGGTGGTTGTCTTGGCGCCTCGGGCGCCTGTTCCAACCGCTGGGACGTGGGTTGCGGGTGCTGGGAACCACCCGATTGAGGGGGCGGATAACCGCCGCTCGGTGGAGGGGCGTGGTAACCGCCACTCGGTGGAGGGGCGTGGTAGGCGCCGCTTTGGGCCGGATCGACGTCGCCCGCGGGCGCGAAGGCGTCGACGGGGCCCGTGGACACTCCGCCGGGGCTCCGGCTGACCGAGATCCGAGCGGCCATCCCCTGATCCCCAGAAATATCTGAATCAAGGGCCTGGAGGTTAGCCGCGAGATCGGCGCGGTCGCTCTCGGGGCAGATACCGACCAACAAGGGAAAGAGCTTCGAGAGGAAGACTTTCAGGTCCGTTTTCGGAATCAACTCGAGTTCGCCGAGGTGATGGGCCTTGCGAGCCGAATGCAGGAGGTAGTCGTTTGCTGTAGATGGGTTGGGTCCTTGCAGCTGCATACCGACCCACGCGTGGATTCCCCGAGCCATGATCTCGGTTGGTGCGTTGAATAAAACCTCAGCCGAACCCGCGAAGATCATCGGAGCGATCTCGTCCGACAGATACCTCGCCAGTTCGGTCTGCGCCTCGGCGATCAACCGAGGTTCATATTCGGTACCCAACGGGCCTCCAACTCATCCCTGCGCGGCAATATTGCCCTCCCGCAGCAGGTTCGCAGCACAGATACCGGGTCGACCCGGATGCGATTGCGTATACATAATGATCGCATCATCCGGCCGGTTTCGGCAAGTGGATGAAGCAAACCCGGCAAAGGTGATCAGGCGTGTGTGGGTGAGGACGGCGGTTGCAGCTCGGTAGGGCAGTAGGCGTCGCGTCGCTCGGTGAGTTCGGCGACGACGGCAGCTCGGAACTTCAGTTCCGGGAATTTGGCCGCGATCTGGGTTTTGAACTCTACGATGTCGATCATCTCGAACCGGCAGAGGATCGGTTTCAAGGGACGTGGAAAGCGCTCTCCCGGCGCCTGGATGTGGTGGAGTCCGCCGGAGTAGACGGTGAGGATCTTGCCGTCGGGGAGGGCTTCGAGAATCTCCGCGATTCCCGAGCGAACCGTCATCGGCCGACCCTTGGAATCGAGTCCGTCTCTGCGTTTCATCCGGCCTTCGGGGAGGATCACCACCAGGGCCCGATCGTCGATCTTGCTGAGCACGTTCTGCCATGTGGAATCGCGTTGCCGGGTCACCGTGACCGTGTGGCGCACAAGAAACTTAAAAAACAGGCCGATGGGCCGATTCATGGTCTTCTCGGCAACCGGGAGGACCCCGTGGCGGGCGAAGCGCCACAAGAGCCTGGTGGAGGCGAAACCTGCAATCAGGGGTTCGTAAAGGCTGGTGTGATTCAGAATCGCGACGATTCGAGCATCGTCAGCCATCTCCTTCGGCTTTGTCGGCATCCAGTCTTCACGGAGCCGGAAGAAAAGCCGGGCGGTCGCTCGTACGCCGAGCAGCAGAATAAAAACGATGATTGATCTCAACATCTCTTTGGTGGCCGTGGTTCTCTCGTTCTCGCTGGTGAGACTAGCTGAGACGCGCCGTCAGGGCACGTCGCAGCGCGGCAAAGTGGAGGTCGCAGGGCACAGGTGTGAGGTTCGTCGGCTTCCAGGAGCACCGGCCTTCTGGTCCGCCTGTGGCGGCCCAGCGTCGCTCCATCGGCGCGGTCGTGAGGAGGACGATTGAAGGACTGCGACCACGCCGATGGAGCGCCGGCGGCCTCCCTCCGAACCGGAACAGCTGCACCGGAACGCTGTGCCGCGAGGGTTGCCCGGTATGACATTGTGCGGTGCGCGCGAGCAGCCGAGAGGTTGGTGGCGGCACAATGTCAAACCCGGCACGCCCCGGTGCGACGCCATATACCCGCGTACTAAGGGGCGGCCTCGGCACGCCCCGGTGAGCGGTGTTACCTGCTACCTGCTACCAGTCGAAAACCAGCCCCGCGTAGGCGCTCCTTGTTGCTGCCGGGATCCACACGGGTTGGGTGCCGTCGAAATAGCCAAAGGTCGTGAAGAGGGAATCGGTCAGATTGTTGACCCGGAAGGTGGCCTTGACCTGTTGCGCCTGGATGGCATTGGCCACGGTTTGACCGAGATCGACCTCGAGGCCGAGATCGATGGCGGTGTAGGCATCGTTGACCCGGTGGATGTAGTCGGGATCGTCACGGATCTCGGGGTACTTGCGCATGTCCTCGGTGTTGTCGAGATAGAAGTCGTCGACGTAGCGGACGGTGAGTACGCCCTTGACCGGGCCGGCTTTGCCATGGATTTCGAGGGACACAAGCCACTCGGGGCTCACGGGCAAAGCGTTTCCGGAGTGGTCGATGGCGTTCCCGTCGTAATCGTGCTCGATAAAGTCGACGATGCGGTTGTTGGACCAGGCCACATCGAGGCGACCGCCGAAAGTCGGGATCGGGGACCACTCGAGATCGAGCTCAACTCCGCGGTGTTCTGTGACTGCTCCGTTGGCGGTCACCGGATTCCCGTTGTTGTCGAGCCCTCCGGCCCAGACGATGGCGTTGTCGAAATCGAGATAGTAGAGATTGAGCGAGGCTCGGCCCGTCGGCCATGCATAGGCGCCGCCGAGTTCGTAGTCGGTCAGATCTTCGGGCTCGAGGGAGAGGGGAGGACGGGACCAGTAGTTCTGTGGGTCGTAGATGTCCCGGAAGGCCGGCTCGCGTCCGCCGCGCGAGACATTGGCGAA
>Ga0209344_10001111_pt1 | contig 37532 bp, 39 predicted proteins | sample Cruoilmetagenom6_FD_187293 | JGI IMG/M metagenome (GOLD analysis project Ga0209344, IMG submission 187293) | Oil polluted marine microbial communities from Coal Oil Point, Santa Barbara, California, USA - Santa Barbara Oil Seep Sample 6 (SPAdes)... | ecosystem: Environmental > Aquatic > Marine...
ACATAGCGCGAGGTAAACTCCCGATCCCATCCCGAACTCGTCCGATAAGACCCGTTGCGCCGATGGTACTGCATCTTAAGGTGTGGGAGAGTAGGTCACCGCCAATCCTAATAAGAACATCATCTAACACAAAAATTGCTCTCGAAACGATGAAAATAACCCCAACAATCATCCCGTTGGGTCCCGGTGAATACCCTGTCGCGGGGTGGAGCAGCCCGGTAGCTCGTCAGGCTCATAACCTGAAGGTCAGAGGTTCAAATCCTCTCCCCGCAACCAAAATACATTAGCACTAACAATGACTTATGCTTTGCGTCCGCATGGCCCGTTCGCACGCCCAAGCGCAAGTGTCCGGATGGTGTCCGATAAAGGGGTGTCGGTCAGATGGCCGATTTATAATATATGAAGTTGAATGGTGATCCAAAGAGCTGCGGCTCTAGTCGCCGGATTCTCGGTAACGCCACCGATGACGAAGGCGTTCTGGCTCTGAAAGGATCGGGGCGTTTCGGTATAAAGCTGACTGATCGTTGTCAGGGCATGATTTGACATGAAAATTGTGCTACACCCTAGAACTAAGGCCATGGAAGAAAGCCTAATGCGGTCGCAAAGAACGAGAATGTGGTAATCGTTCCCGGCATTGGCAATCGGCAAAGGCAAGGACGGATTCATATCTGATTGCACCAATCCAAAGAGGCTAAGCGCGCCTGCAATGTGTTCGGGATCGGCAGGGTGGCTTTATGTCGGAGGCGAGACAATAGTCGCGCCGATGTCTCCTTTTTTTTAAGCGGTACTGGACGCTGATCTGCCCATCGTCGAGCTTCAGTGCATAGGTCCAGTCGCCGCGAATCCCGGCAAGCGCGGCACCAAGGGAAATAGTCGCGGGGCCGCAGAGCGAAACCTTGCAGGCCGAGGCAAAATAGCGGACTTTCCAGCTATTTTCTTCAGATGCAGTGAATATTGTCTTAAAAATATCCGACATTGGTGGCAATCCCCTGCATCTCGCCATCGGGCAATATCCTTTCAACGATCACCACTCCTGCAAAGTTTTCGCTGACGTTACCATCGGAAAAAGACGCGAAACGCTCTATGATTGGTTCGGTGGAACCAATCATCGGGGCCACCTTATTCTTCGGCATCAAGTCGAGACCTGCAGTGCAACTCCTAGTTCAGCACATGCGCCCAAAGATTTCCGGATGCACAGGTTAGCTGTTCTCCAGCATAGAACTCGAAAAATGTAGCCAGAATACTGTTCATCATACTGGTTACCTGTTTAAGGAAAGTGGATCAAGTCCGACTGAGGAGGATCGCAAATTGTACCTGAGCCGATGGCGGTGGACACTTGGTGCCGTTGTACCGTATCATTGTCCGATGCCTACAAAGGCATATCAGGCATTCATGATTTCGGAGGAGGTGCATTGGACAAGCTTTCGTTCATGAAGGCATTTTGTCGTATCATCGAGCGCGGTAGTTTTGCACGGGCGGCAGAGGACCTTGGCGTTTCGACGGGATTGCTCAGCCGCGATCTGAAGCTGCTTGAGGAAAGCCTTGGTTGCACGCTTCTAACACGGACGACGCGGGTAATGTCGTTAACGGAGCACGGTAGGGTCTACTACAAGGACGCGCGGCGAATTCTGGAAGATATCGATCTCGCCGAGGAACAGATACGTGCGAGCGCGGGGGCGGTGCGCGGCACGCTCAGGGTTAATGCGCCGTACTCCTTCGGCACAACGGTTCTGTCACCGTTGCTGATAGGGTTCATGGATAGGTTTCCCGAGCTTCAACTGTCGCTGTCTCTAGATGACCATGTCGTCGATTTGATTGAGCGAGGGTTTGATCTGTCAATTCGCGTCCGACCCCACTTGCCGGATTCGGGGCTGATCGCGCGCAAGATCGCGCCGGTGCGGCAGCGCCTTTTTGCGGCGCCTTCTTATCTTGAGGATCAGGGTGCGCCGAGTTTACCGAAAGATCTTCGTGAGCACGCACTGATCGCATTCTCTCTAGCAGATGACCCAGGCATCTGGACACTTACCGGTCCCGGTGGCACTGAGGCAATTTCGCTTGCACCGCGTATCAGACTTGGTAGCAGTCTCATTCTGCGCGATATGCTCGTCGGTGGCCAGGGGATCGGCTCGCTGCCGGATTTCCTCTCGGACCCCATGGAACGCATGGGGCAACTGAAACGCGTTTTGCCGGAATGGGAACTCCCCCAACGGTATGTGTATGCCGTTACCGGATCCCGGCTTGGCGCAGATGCGAAGACCCTGGCCTTTATCAACTACCTCTCTGGGGCACTGCGTCAGCCGCGCTGACATTATTCAATCAGCGTAAAGAGTGACTTTCCCGCCGGCCGGTTATTCCGAGTCGATTCCACCGCCATATTCAGGGCAGTCGCAATCAACTGATCCGAGAGATTCCCATGACCCGAGAAATTCCCACCACCCGCATTCTAGTACTCTACTACTCGAGCTACGGCCATATCCGCACCCTTGCAAAGGCTGAAGTCGAAGGAGCGCGTAGCGTACCTGGCATCATAGTCGATCTTCGCCGCGTGCCGGAGACCGTGCCGCAGGCGACCCGCGAGAGTGCAGGCTATGCCCAAGACGATACTCAAGAGGCCAACGTCACCGAATTGCCGGATTATGACGCGATCATCCTCGGCACGCCGACACGTTTTGGCAACATGGCAGCGCAAATGAAACAGTTCCTCGATCAGGCAGGCGGGCTCTGGGCACAAAACGCTCTGGTCGGCAAAGTTGGATCGGTTTTTACCTCTACTGCTTCGCAGCATGGCGGCCACGAGGCCTCGGTGCTCTCTACCCATGTGCCACTTTTACATTTCGGGATGCTTGTCGTGGGGCTTCCCTACACGTTCGTCGGCCAGACGCGTATCGACGAAATCGTTGGCGGCTCGCCTTACGGTGCGGGAACCGTGGCAGGAGGAGACGGGTCGCTTCAGCCGACGAAAACAGATCTGGCCGGCGCCCGCTTTCAGGGTCGCCATGTCGCCCTGATCGCCTCGCGACTCACTACGAGACAGACACAAACCCATCTGGAAGTAGCGTAAAGTCAGCCTTCTTGACGATCGAGCTTTTCGACGATGTTATTTGTGGTTGGTCCTTCAATATCGCGTCGCGGTTCCGACCGCTCGCCGCCGAGATGGAGACTGACGTGCGTCGCTTGGCTTTCATCTTGCAGGGCAGTCGCGGATAGATGGTCACCGTGGTTGGCTCGATGCCCAAGGCTACCTGTCTTGACACCGGTCCGCTTGAGGGCCTGCGCGGACAACTTTGGTCCGCCATCAAACCCGCTAGCTAACTGAAAGAAGACAGCAATGACCCATGTAGCTACCAACCCGTCACTTATCTCCCTATCGAAAGGTGGGTTGTTGAATCGCGTTTACACCCGAATTTGCAAGAACAGGCCGCGCCGGGTGCCCCTGCACCTCCCGCCACACCTGTTGCGCGACATCGGACTCGAGCAGGGTCCGAACGATTTCGCCGTCCGGCTCCGCCAGTTCCTTTGACGATCACCTTAAACCGGTGCGCCGCCACGGCGCATCGGCCCCAACTGTCCGAGGCTCGCCATGACACGCTCGACCGATATTCTCCTTACCGCTCTGGCCCCCGCTATCTGGGGTAGCACCTACTATGTGACGACTGAATTCTTGCCCGCTGGATATCCGCTAACCCTCGCGGTTCTTCGAGCTCTCCCTGCGGGCTTGCTGCTGCTTGTTTTCGTTCGGCACCTTCCCGAACGGGACTGGCTTGGGCGTGTGTTTTTGCTAGGTGCGCTGAATTTTGCGATCTTCTGGTCGCTTCTCTTCGTGGCGGCCTACCGCCTGCCTGGTGGTGTCGCGGCGACACTGGGGGCCACCCAAGCCATGATTGTTATTGCTCTTGCACGCGGATTACTCGGCACGCCAATACGCGCCGGGTCTGTTCTCGCTGCTGTATTCGGCGTGGGTGGCGTGGCGCTCATGGTGCTCGGCCCGGACGCCGTGCTCGATTCGGTCGGAATTGCAGCCGGGATCGGCGGGGCTGCCTCAATGGCGGTAGGCACCGTTTTAAGCCGAAAGTGGCAACCACCTGTGCCGCCTCTAACCTTCACCGCCTGGCAACTCACCGCCGGAGGCCTCTTGCTGGTTCCCCTCGCCCTTCTGATTGAGCCGCCGCTACCATCGCTGGAGCCCCGGCATTTCGTTGGCATCTTCTATCTGGGGCTCATCGGTGCTGCGCTCACCTACGTACTGTGGTTCCGCGGGATCGCGCGGATCGAACCTTCGGCAGTTTCGATGCTGGGTATGATGAGCCCTGTAACCGCCGGCCTCCTCGGCTGGATCCTCCTTGGGGAAGCCCTGAGTGCCGCGCAGATACTTGGTGCGGCCATCGTGTTCACGTCTGTCTGGTTCGGTCAAAGGGCGGCGGTGATGGTGCGCTAATCACATGGATTACGGAGCCCTCGAAAATGGATCGCAACCTGATAGCCAAGGTCTCGCTACTAAACCAGGAATACAAAGCTGACCTTCTATTTTTTAGCGCTTATGACTGTATGAATTCGCGTATCAAAGCTAAAGCCTCGTTGGGTTTGTCACCCACTACACCGTGCCCGCATTGTTCAAAGCGTTTGAAGGTTGTGCTTCCCTTAGGCAATCCAGCAACAAGCGCTTCGCTGAATTCGGGCGGTGTAATGGGGTCTTCCTCGCCGACCATCACGAGAACAGGGCAATTTATCTTGGATAGGTCTTCCCGATAATCCATCCGACCGTGTTCGTTTTTTGGACCGTTAAACCAAATCGCGGTGTCATCTTTCAATATGATGCGTGACAGCCAATCGGATGAGCCACCTTGGTTATATTCGTAAAGAGGAACGCAACGCTCGCGATACAAAACGCGTCCTTCGGGAGTTGGATTTTTCCAATATGCTTCCGCGATATCACTTAACTCCGAACCACCCAATCGTTCAAAAGCGCTATAGATGGCAGGAAACTCAACCTTTGCAGCCGTGCTTATGAGTATTAGTTTTGAAGCATGGTCAGGATGCCGCGTCGCGTATGATTGCGTCACGAATCCACCAAATGATGTTCCGATAACAATAGGTTTTTCGATGCCGAGCGCGTCGCAGAGACCAGCAAGATCGTCACCCCATTGATCTAGAGTCCAAGTGGAGTTGTCACACGCTTCACTGCGGCCATTTCCACGATGATCGTAATAGATCACTTGTGCAATATCGCTGAGCTGTGAGAAGTAGGGTTTCGAGACACTGTGATCACCGCCCGGCCCTCCATGAACCATTATGACGGTTGGCTTTTCACGCATTTCGGGACCGTCTGGTACGAGGCTGGCCCCCTCTACATCAAAGAATAACTTTGCGCCGTTGACCGTTACATACATTTAGCATCCCTCCAAATTTTCCAAAACTATTGAGAGATATTGATTGATTGACAAGGTCCAAAATGTGCTCAGTCTGATCCTTTGCGACATCTATTTGCATTTATCCACTAAGGGCAGGATATCACGTAATCAGAGCCAATATATTTCATCCAAATTTCAAATTATTTGGCAATTACAATCGGATACGTAAACTCAGGGCCAAGATAACCACAGGCCGGAAACAACTACTTTATATAAGTATGTCTGGCCGATCCGTGTCCGGTTGGGGTTTTCAGAGAATATTCGAGAACTTTTTTGCATAAGCTTGTTGACACAAGGGTTAGCAAACGCTAACTATGCGGCATGACCAAAGAATCATTCTACATATCGCTCAACGATCCTCCCGCGAAACGACGCATTCTGGAAGAAGGACTACGTCTTTTTGCAGAACGCGGCCTGTCGGCAACGTCAATCAGAGATATTGCAGCAGAAACAGGATATAGCAATCCGGCGTTATACAAGCACTTCAAAACTAAGGAAGCATTGGCGGTTGTTTTGTTCGAGTCGTCGTACAGAGAACTTTCAAAACGTGTGGCTCTAGCCATGAATCGCTCGGAGGGCTTCTCCCCAAAGTTCACCGCTTATATTTACGCCTTTACGGAGTTTTATGACGAACACCCAGCCGCCGCCGTATTTATTTCGGACAATCTCGCCGCCCTCTGGCCTCAAGTGTCGAGACAAACCCGAGAGCAGACAATAATAACGCTTACAAGAAAGCTTCTTATACAAGGGAGACATGAAGGCTTCGTCTCGGAAAACGGTAACTTAACCCTGCTACTTGTCCTTGTCGCAGGAACGCTTACCCAGATGATCAGGCAGTTGTTTTTAGGGGAAATGAAGGGGCCCGCCAAAAGCTACGCCCACGACATCGAAAAAATTCTAAGAAAAGGCTTAGCCTAAGCCTTTTTTTGCCCGCAAAGTTAGCAAATGCTAACCATTAAATAAAAAAAACCAAATATCAAAACCAATTATCGAGGCAGATGCAAACGCAATCCCCTCTATTTTGCCCGATAGCAGAACAAATCCTGTCGGGCTCTCACATCGAAACGGGAATACGTCATTCCCACAACAAGAAACTCAGGAGTAATACAATGCAAGCAATCAACCACGCCGCTACGGCGCTTATTCTTAAAAAGAAGTTCCCTTCAGCTCCTCTTTTTGGGCTAATCATCGCGACGGAAGCGGTCGAGTATCTATGGGTCGGTCTGAATGTAATCGGCATCGAACGCACAATTGTCTCTGAACCAATGCGGTCTGTTGCGGACGTACACCTCATTCATATGCCGTTCTCGCATTCGGTCTTAACAAGTATATTATTTACCGTCATGGTTGGGTTCGCAATTTTCTGGCGTAGCGGTAAGGCTGTGAAGTCTACCGCCATCGCGATTTCGCTGGCTGTTTTCTCTCATATTGCGCTGGATTTGCTCGTTCACGCACCGGATATTTCGATACTTCCGTTTGCCGACGCGCAGAAATTTGGAACAGGGCTATATTCAAACTTGCCGTTACCGGCTTTGGCGCTTGAAACCCTCTGGGGTGTATTTTGCTGGTATATTTACGGCGGTAGCCGGAAATTGCTGGCTGTAATTCTCGGGCTTGGGCTGTTCAGTATCCCGCTCTATTCCGCTGCAATCAACGTTGGTGAGGCTGCACTGGGAGGCCACAATATCGTTTTTGCAATTGTGATCTTCGTACAGATGTTGGCGACTTCCACTCTTGTTTGGGTGTTTGCCCGGGAAAAGACTGCTAACCCCGAAACTGATGAGCCCATTTTGGGCCTATAGTGATCTGGCACCCCGGAGTGGAAGACCCACTCCGGGGTTTGGAATCCAAGCCTCGAAAAATGTCGACCAACTATAAGTGATTCAGGGTAAAATTATGACCAATCGCACTCAGACAAAATCGAATTATAACTATGCAAGAGCCGCCGGAGCCGCTTATCTCGGCGTTATCCTTTTTGGCGGATTTGCCGAATTTTTTGTGCGGATGCAACTCCGTGTTCCCGGAGACATCGCCCAAACCATAAACAACATTAGATCTTCCGAGTTTCTCTTTCGAATGGGACTACTCGGTGACCTGTCTATGCTGTTCGTTGATGTATTACTGGCGCTATTTCTGTTCAAGCTTTTCAAGGACGTTAATTGGGAGCTTTCCTTATTGGCTCTTGTTTTGAGCCTGCTTCGAGTGCCACTGCTGGCGGCCAACCTCTCGAACCATTACGAAGTGTTGCAAATTTTGAATAGCGTAGACTATCTGGGCCTTTTCGATACCGGACAGATAAATGCTATGGCGATGCTGGCGCTGGAGAAACACCAGAAGGGATACTTGATCGCACAAATGCTGTTTGGCACTTGGTGTTTTACAGTCGGAATTCTGGTTTACGCCTCGAATTTTATACCCAGAGTTTTTGGGATTCTGATGGTAATTGCGGGTTTCGGCTACCTCATAGATCTGGTTGTGAGAATCCTGTATCCGGATTTGTCGAGCGCGATCCCCGATATTCTACTAACCGAATCTGCTATTGCTGAAATTTCTCTTTGTTTGTGGCTACTATTTATGGGTGATCGTATTCATATCCGCGCCCTTGCAGAGGCTAACTCAAAAAACACACGGTAGGTATCTTCGCGGCGTGTTCCTGCATCCTAAGCCCGCTTTGTTCGTTGATTGGTTGTGAAAACCTTATCCGGTCAACGAATGGGAATTTACAGGAAGTGTCCGAGGGTTTGTGCGCGTCTACAGTAAGTTGCTACCGGAGTTGTTTGGCGCCTTGCTATAAGTTCATCAAACCCGGGTTCTTGAAACGGACACTCACTCTGAATGCTTGATCATTCCTGTCTTTTTCTTGCCAAGATATAGCGGGCTATTGTTTATTTCGGGCAGGCACCACGATGGCGGGCCTGCCCGGTTATTTTCACCTCAGGCGTGGGCCAATTCGCATGACATGCCCCCACTTGACCAGAGTTATCGCCACGGATCAGGAGCTACAGACAAAATGAGGTCTCCGCCAGAAACGCCAGGGTGTATGCTATGGAAAACGGTCCGGTCCGTTCTGGTGCATAGAGAGCGGGAAAGCTACCGGTTGGATAAACCAATACGGCGCCGACTCCCCCAAAACCCCAGCGCATTGGGGAAATTGGCCGACATGTAGAGTGGCGCGCCAGCTAACAAACTGTCAGTCTGAAAGCGTAAGCAAGTGCCAAGATGGAGCTCTGCATTCACCAGCCTTTCGGCCAAATTGACGCCGACGGCATCTCTTGACGGGGCTCAAACCCGATATCATTCATCAAATGAGAGTTAAGGTTAAGTGGCACATTGCGGTGCTTCTTGAAGTGGTGCCGAATGTGTCGATTAGATTTGTTTTTCCAGAACATGAGTGCATCCTTTCTAGGTTAAATTTGGGAGTGAAGTCCTTGGGGGGTGTTGATAAGTGTTGATTCGATTGTATTCACCTACCTGATCTATTTAAATTGTTAAGTTATCCTACCTGACATGCATTTTTGCATGGGACGAAGTGCGCCGGATTCTGACCAAATCGTGAGGCGAGTGGTAGCCCGAGAAACGCCATTGGTTTGTAACCTCTAGGCGAAAATTCAAACTGCACTGGTGCTTTTGAGTTGCCGAAACCAGTCCGAAAGGCAGAATCGAGCGGCGTCCGATTGGCGTTGAGTATCGATGCCGCGCTTAAGGAGTACATCTCGTCACCGGCCGTTATAGGGGTCAAATTTTTCAATTTATTATAACTGTTCTTGCCTGCCATCGAGATGCTCCTAAAAGAATCGATTACTTGTTAAAAGCTTTCTACGACCTAAAGTTAACTTTAGGTCAAGGAATATTTTTAGTGGCCTAAAGATATTCAGCGCAGCGTGTTCGACATTGTTCAGAGGTTGTCTTGTTCACCACGCACCTCGGTCGCTTTGGACGGTGGACTCGACAGACCACCGCCCAAATCGGTTATCTGCAAATCGGCCAAAATAGATACTTCTGGACCAATCCGGGCATCAATGGGCCTAGATAGTGCGCAATGCGGTTTTCATAGGCTGCCTACATTAACCCTTCGGGAGCAACCGTGACCAATGGTCTACTTTTCGATTTGCGTCCCATCTAACTCAGCTCGATTGTCCGGTGAGGAAAAATCGACTTCAGGACCGACTGGAACAACGCCTGAAGGGTTAATCGTTTTGTGGCTAGCGTAATAATGGCTCTTGATGTGGTCCATATGCACTGTCGCGGCCACACCCGGTTTCTGGTATAGATCGCGCAAATAGCCCGAGAGGTTGGGATAATCGGCGATCCGCCGGATGTTGCACTTGAAGTGCCCCACATAAACCGGGTCGAACCGGATCAGGGTGGTAAAAAGACGCCAGTCGGCTTCGGTGATCGTAGCCCCGGTCAGGTAACGTTGGTTGGCCAACCTAATCTCGAGCCAATCGAGCGTGTCGAAGAGAGGCCCCATAGCCTCTTCATAAGCTTCCTGCGACGTTGCGAACCCCGCCTTGTAGACACCATTATTGACGGTGTCATAGATACGGTCGTTCATCTCATCGATCTCGGCACGTAGCACCTGCGGGTAATAGTCGCCAGGATTTGCGCCGATACCATTGAAGGCGGAATTCAGCATCCGGATGATTTCGGACGATTCATTGGACACGATAGTGCCGGTCTTCTTGTCCCAAAGGACCGGTACGGTAACCCTGCCAGAATAATCTGGCTGCGCCTCGGTATAGATCTGATGCATGTATTGTGCGCCGTTTACGGTATCGGGCACCACTCCTTCGCCCATGTCGAAGGTCCAACCATGCTCGGCCATATACCAGTGCACGACCGAGATCGAGATCATCTCCTCCAATCCCTTAAGTGCCCGGAAGATCAAGGTACGGTGCGCCCAAGGACAGGCATAGGAGACATAGAGGTGATATCGCCCAGCCTCAGCTTTGAAGCCGCCAATTCCATGCGGGCCCGGTGAACCGTCCGGGGTGATCCAATTGCGAAACTGCGGCGCTTTGCGCACGAAGCGACCGCCGGAGATCTTAGTATTGTACCATCGATCAACCCATTTGCCCTCTTGCAGAAGTCCCATCTTTATTCCTTTCCTTAATTTTATCGCGCTCTACTAGCGCCTAGTGTCCTGCGGGTACCAAGAACCGATCATTGCGCAGATCCTCGAAGGCCTTAAGAAGCTCCTCGCGGGTGTTCATCACGATCGGACCGTGCCAGGCGATCGGCTCCTGAATGAGCGCACCGGCGATCAGCAGGAAATGCACGCCATCGGGTCCGGCCTGAACCGCTATCTCGTCGCCTGTCCCGAACTGCACCAGGGTTCGTTTCCCCGACAGGTCGCGGATATTCAGGTCCCGACCCATAACTTCTTTTTCAAGCAGAACGCCTTTGGGAGTCGAAGCATCAATGAACTGCCCCGCGCCTTGGAATACATAGGCGAAGCTATTGCGGTAGGTATCGACCTTAAGCCGCTTGAACTTGCCCGCAGGCACGAAGACATCGAGAAAGAGCGGATCTGAGGCGACCCCGTCCACCGGTCCGGTTTTGCCCCAGAACGCGCCGGTAATGATCTTCACCCTTGTCCCGTCGTCATCGATGATCTCGGGGATTTCTAAAGTAGAAATGTCCTGATAACGGGGCGCCGTCATCTTGAGGCTAGAAGGCAGGTTGGCCCAGAGCTGAAATCCGTGCATCTGGCCCTTCGCGTTACCCTTCGGCATTTCCTGATGCATAATGCCCGACCCGGCGGTCATCCATTGCACGTCGCCTGCGCCCAGCGTGCCATGATTACCCAGACTGTCGCCATGCTCGACCTTGCCGTTCAACACATAGGTGATCGTTTCGATCCCCCGATGCGGGTGCCACGGAAAACCAGCGATATAATCTGCGGGATCGTCTCCGCTGAAGTCGTCGAATAGCAGGAAGGGGTCGAATGTTCTGGGCTTGTGGAAGCCGAAGGCCCGGTGCAAGTTCACCCCCGCGCCTTCGACGATCGGGTGGGCCTGGGTTGCGGATATTACCGGTTTGATAGACATATCGTTTCTCCTGTCTTTGGGGGAGGGGCCAGCCAGTACCGGCCGGCCCTTGCTCAGGTTTTTGCTTCGCCTGTTCAACCGGCTTTGCGGTTGTCCAGAGACCATGCGCCCGCGCCATGTGCGAACAAGAACAGGAAACCGCCAGCAACGGCGATATTCTTCATAAAGTTTGCCATCTCGGCCTGATCGGCGAAATTGGCGTGGAAGATCAGAGCCGATAGCACACTAAAACCAGCCAGCGCGAGCGCTACCCAACGGGTCTGCCAGCCTAGAATGATCGCCACGGCACCCAACACCTCGAGCAGAATCACCAGAGGTAGCAGCGCACCGGGCACACCCAGGGCCTCCATCCAACCGGACGTGGCGCCGTAGTTAAAAATTTTATTGAGCCCAAACACCAGAAAGATGAGAGCGATCATCACGCGCCCGGCAGGGGCAGCGGCGGTTTGAAGTTGAGTCATGAGTATTTCCTTTTATTCAGTTTTGGTTTCGAGAGAGCGGAGTCTGGCAGGTGCAAACTTACCGAGAAATCCTCTGTCCACAGGAAATATGAGGGTCTATATTTCTTTACAAGATATATATTTTAGGATACATCGTTCTAATTATTCGAACGTATTGGGTGAATTATGGGGCAGATCGAAGACCTGAAGCTCTATACCCTCGTCGTTGAAAACCGTAGTATTTCAGGGGCGGCAGACAAGCTGCATATCGCCAAATCCGCTGTGAGCCGGCGCCTGAGCCTGCTGGAGGAGCGTTTTGGCACGCGATTGATTAATCGCGAGTCCGGCATCTGGGAAGTTACTACAGCCGGACGCGAGCTGTACCAGCGTGCGGTGCGCGTGGTGAACGATGTCGACGAGATCGAAAATGATTTTTCCGAGGCGGCGAGAAATCTAGCCGGTCCTCTCACCATATCGGTCCCGCGTGATTACGGGATCGCCTATCTGAACACTGATCTCCTTGCCTTTCAGGAACGCCATCCCGAGATCCAGCTGACCGTCGATTTTGATGACCGCAAGGTCGATCTGACACGCGAAAACTACGATTTCGCCATCCGTATCACTCCCAACCTTGATGACAACGTTGTAACCAGTCAGATCGGCACCTCGCACCATCAGTTTTGCGCAAGCCCCGCCTATCTAGCATCGCAAGGGCAACCCTATAGCCTGGACGCTCTGCAAGATCATTCATTATTACACTATGGCGCCGCGCGACGGGCCCAATGGGATGCCATCGGGCCGAGCGGAAAACTGGAAAATATCACTTTTCAACCGTCTCTGAACTCAAACAGCGGTGAGTTTCTGCTGAAAGCTGCGGTGAACGGTATGGGTATCGTAAGGCTGCCCGACTTCATTCTGGCACCTGCGCTCACATCAGGCGATCTCGTCCCTATCCTCACAAACATTACCGATCCCGAATGGGGGATATACCTAGTACATTCCGAAGATCGGCGGCTTAATCGCAGAATGCGATTGTTTTCAGAGGAAATCACGAAGTCCTGCCAAGTTTTCTGATGACAAAATCAATAAGTAGGATTCGATTGAAATTATTACCACTCCAGTCTTATCGTGGCGAAGCGCCATCCAATCGTGAACGTCATTGGCCCGTGAATAAGCCGATTCAGCGTTAGGCATCACAAAGTGCGCGCACCATACTGCGGTTGTCTTCGCCCATCTGGTTGGTCCTCAAAAAATACCAACCGGCGAGGCAGATACTTTCTTATTCCAATCTCTAATTTTTTCCAATTGCTTCAGACGAAGGACAACAAGGGGAGGAGAATTCGGATCGGGTGTTTCTCCGGCCAAGGCTCCAAACCGATGTCGCGCATCATGTGCGGGGAGAGGTATTGTGGTACGTCGCGTAAACGGCGATTGCGCATTCGGGCTTCTCGTTGGGAAATAAGCTTACGGAACATGGGAGTTCTCCTTGGGGGATTGTGAGCTAAGCCACGTGTGCGATTTCACGTTCTGGCTAGGAGCTGGCCGCGAGACGTGCGACCTGTAACCCTTGAACAGGTCGTTCCAGTCGCTTGCATTAGAATTAGCCAATCGAGGAAAACGAAAAAATTCGGGATTATACCTATCGGCAAATACGTAATTGCCCGTAGGTATAATCCCGAATTTTGCCGATTGGTCGGTATGCCTACATCTCAACCAACCCAATAGGGGCGGTGCCCGACGTTCGGCGCGCCATCTGAGACAGGTGAAAGCCTGACCGAAGGCGCAGCCCCGAAAAAACCGAACGCAGGAACCACGGAAATGAAAACGAAAAAGCCGGTTACGTTCAGGATAATGGGGCGTGTAGCGCGCGCACTTACTTTCGTCTCGCCGAATTTGGCGGCCCGATGGCTTGAGCGCATGTTCGTGACACCAATGAAATACCGCATCTCAGACCGAGAAAAGGATTTGATGTGCGGCGCAGAGTCCTGGCGCATACTTGTCGATGCCAAACGCAGTATACCACTCTATTCCTGGGGCTCGGGACCGACAATCCTGCTGGTTCACGGGCTGTCCGGGCGGGGAAGCCAAATGGGTCATTTTGTGCGCCCATTGTTGGACAGAGGTTTCCGGGTGGTCGCATTCGATGCTCCGGCGCATGGCAGTGCGGACGGAAAGCAAACGGCCCCACCAGATATGGCATCCGCCTTGGATCGGGTTGCGCAGGAACTTGGCCCGATCGACGGATGTATCGCCCACTCGGCTGGAGCAGCAGCAACGACAATTTCTCTGTCGCGCGGAATGGAATGCAAGCGGGTTGTTTATATTTCTCCTCCTGATGATCTTCGCGGATACCTTGTGCGCCTGTCGGATTTCATGGGATTTAGTGAAGCCGTTTGCAACAAGACCCAAAAGCGCGTGGAAAAGCGGTACAAAGTAGCATTCGAGGCCTTGCGAGGTAGCAAACTGGTAGCGTGTATGAGCGTACCTGCCCTCATTATTCACGACCAATACGACGCCATGGTGCCCTTTGAAGAGGGTCAGACTCTGGCTCGACTCTGGCCAGGAGCGTCTCTCATGGAAACGCAGGGCCTAGGGCATTCAAGGATATTGAGAGACAAAAAAGTCATTGCCGCAGGAGTTGAGTATCTCAGCACTGGCCGTGAAACAGCGTGACGGTTGGCAGTCAAGACCTGCGCGTCTTCTGGAACTCTCCGCGCACATTGTGGTTCACAGGCAACCCCGACTAAATCAGCAAAACGACACCCTAAGGCTCCACCTTGCTTCATACACTGCGGGGAAAGACCCTCTAATAGCCAATAGAGTTTGCGGAAAATGAGAAAGAGTGCTAGATCCTTCAAAGAACAAGGAGCGCTGAAGCTAGGGAATTTGTCGGGAAAATGACTGAAGAGCCTGAAGTCACCATTCTGGACAAGCACCGCGCGTTGATTTTGGCAGCAACTGGTGACGGCGTTTGGGGGCTGGATTCCAACGGTCACACAACCTTCTCAAATCCTGCTGCTGAACGTATGACCGGCTTTGCCTTGGAGGATCTCAAGGGTAAACCGTCACATGAGATAATCCATCATTCCCATGCCGATGGATCACACTACCCACGCCTTGAATGCCCAATCTATGCGGCATTCAAGGATGGCAAGGTGCACCGCGTGTCAGGTGAGGTATTCTGGCGCAAGGACGGGACCTGTTTTCCGGTCGAGTATGTCTCGACCCCGCTAATTGACGATGGCATTATCGTGGGAGCGGTTGTTTCGTTTCGCGATATATCTGAGCAGGTGCGCGCGCAGGCTGCGTTGCGCGAGAGCGAGAAGCGCGCACGCAGATTACAGGCGGACCTTATGCACGGGGCGCGCCTGTCTGCGATGGGCGAGCTGGCTTCAGGCATTGCACATGAGCTGAACCAACCTTTGACTGCTGTTATGAACTATCTGAACGCCTGCCAGATGATGTTGGAGCAAGTGCCAACCGAGGGTTCCGAAGAGCTTCCAGAATACCTGCAAAAAGCAATTGACCAGACAGACAGGGCCGGGCGGATCATATCGAGCCTCAGATCATTCGTTCAAAATAACGATGCGGCGCGATCCGTCGAAGATCTAAGCGAAATAGTATCAGAAGCCAGCAACCTCGTGCTCTCTAGCGTCGTGTCCGGGGAAATAGCTGTAGAGATGGAGCTTGCCGATGATCTGCCAGCGGTTTGTGTCGACCGAATACAGATCCAGCAGGTTGTCTTTAATCTTGTTCGCAACGCTGTCGAGGCAATGACTGGGGTATCAGATGCGCGACTGAAAATCGTCACCGCGCCCGATCTGGATGGCATGATATCTGTCAACGTTGTCGACAACGGTGCGGGCGTGGATCAAGCGATGCTGGAAAAATTGTTCCGTGCCTTTTCGACCACCAAGGAAGATGGAATGGGCGTTGGCCTATCGATCTGCAAGTCAATCATCGAGGATCACGCGGGCTCGATTGGAGCGGAACGTAACGAGGGGCAGGGTATGAATTTCACTTTCTCTCTACCAATCGCAGACAAGGGAGAGGCGGATGCCTGACAGTCAAACCGTGTTTGTCGTTGACGATGACGAAGCCGTTCGCGAGTCGCTCGCTGTGCTTTTAACATCGACGGGTTTCAAGGTCGCTGTTTATCCCACCGGCGACGTGTTTCTCGATGCCATTCATCCGGAAAGCCACGGCTGCGTCGTTGTTGACGTGCGCATGCCCGGGATGAGCGGGCTAGAGGTGCAAAAAGCGCTTGCTGTACGCAACTCCACCCTGCCCGTGATCATCATGACGGGACACGGTGATTTGCCCATGGCGGTCCGGGCCATGAAGGCAGGCGCATATGATTTCCTGGAAAAGCCGTTTGAAGGCAACGTATTGGCCGAAAGCGTGCGTTGCGCACTGGCCAGTAGTGCCGGGCGCCGGCAGGAAGAGGGCGAAGTGGCCGAGATCAAGCGCAAGCTGAACTCATTGACGGACCGGGAACGTCAGGTTCTGGACGAACTCGTTCTCGGGAACCTGAACAAGGTGATTGCCTACAAGCTCGACATCAGCCCGCGCACGGTCGAGGTTCACAGGGCTCGCACAATGGAAAAAATGCAGACGCGCAATCTTGCGCATCTAGTCCGCCTCACCCTGATGGCAGGGGTTATACCTGGCTTCACGAAGGGGTGACACATACGGGGTTGCCCTCATTCAATTTCGGGCCAATGGCGTCTATTTATAACGGTGCTCTGTCACCGAGCAATTTTCCGCGCTGTGCGCATCAATGAAAGGCCGGCAATATTTCTGGGCATACGGGCATACGTGTTACGCTGATCGACGACGACCCTGCGGTTTGCGATTCAATTTCGGTCGCACTGAAGCTAGGCGGTTTTCGGGTGACGTGTTTTGGATCAGCAATCGATGCGTTCGAGGTGGTTAAACATACCCCGCCTCAGTGCCTGGTTCTGGACTTGCGGATGCCCAAACTGGACGGCCTAAGCTTCGTGCAGAGGCTCCACGCTTTGGGTATAGCGGTACCAACGGTGCTTATATCCGGAAATTTCGACCCTGCAACCCACGCGCAGGCGGCGGATTTGGGGGTCACGCAGTTACTGGTTAAACCCTTTTCAACGAGCCTCCTGCAAGAAGCGATCAGGGCGGTGGTTGTTCCGCCGCCCTCTACGTAGTTTCACGTAGGTATAACGCCGAATGTCTCCTTTCGGTTTCGCCAAGTATACAGGGTAGAAAGCATCAAACGGCGGGATTCTCGCATACGCGAATGCGGACGCGCACCCTCTAACGGCTCCTTGGAACGGAAATAGACAACCATGACTAAGTCTTATGACATCATAATCATCGGTGGTGGCAACGCTGGTTTCGGCGTATCTACCATCGCACAGGACTCCGGGTCGAGCATCGCATTTATCGAAGAGCGGGACTTCGGCGGAACCTGCCCGAACCGCGGATGCACACCGAAAAAGGTGCTCGCAGCCGCAACGCACGCTCTGGAAGAAATTGACCGCGCAGCAGCCCTTGGTATCGAAGTCACGGCAGCAAAACTTGACTGGGCAAAGCTGATCCAGCGCGAAAAAGATATGATCAGTTTCATACCGGATGCCATGGAGAACACCGCGCGTGGGCGTGGCGACGTTTATCGGGGAACCGCTCGGTTTACAGGACCAAACAGTGTCGAGGTCGACGGTCAAGTTTTAACCGGCGCCAACATCGTCATTGCCACGGGATCACGTCCACGGTCTCTGCCGATATCCGGTGCGGACCTGATGATCACCTCGGATGAAATTCTTTCCGAAGAAACCCAGCCACAGGACATTTTATTCGTCGGCGGCGGTGTCATCGCGATGGAATTCAGCCACCTTTATGCCCGTGCTGGAACGGGCGTCACCATTCTCGAGGCCATGCCCCGCCTGTTGCCACGCGCGGATCGGGATGCCGTGGTTGTACTGGAAAAGGAGAGCCGCCGCATCGGCATCGAAATTGAGACAGGCGCAGCCGTCAAAACCATCCAGCGGGACGGGAAAAAACTTCGTGTGACTTATGAGGTCAATGGCACGACCAATACTCGGCTTGTTGACCGAGTGGTGAACGGCACGGGCCGGATTGCCAATGTGGAGCAACTTAACCTTTCAAAAGCACAAGTTGAGCATGAGGGAGTGGCCATCAAAACCACACCCAGCTTGCGCTCTGTCTCGAACCCAGCGATTTGGGTGGTTGGGGATGCGCTTGTCTCCTCGCCGCAGCTTTCACCCGTGGCGACGTACGAAGGACGTGTTGTTGGCCAGAATATCGTGAACGGCGCCGATAACTCGCCCGATTACGCCGTTGTGCCCAGTAGTGTTTTCACGGTCCCGGCGCTGGCAGCTGTCGGTCTCAGCGAAGATGAGGCGAAGGATCAGGGTAGACAGATACGGGTAACAGCAACGGACATGTCTGGTTGGTTCTCGGCCAAGTCCTATGCAGAACCTGTTGCATGGGCCAAAATTATTGTGGACCAGAACACGGATCACATCCTCGGCGCACATATGGTCGGTCACCACGGCGAGGATTTGATTCAAATCTTCGCGCTGGCCATGCAGCACGGTATCACCGCTGGGGCACTCAAGGAAAACCACTTTGCCTATCCGACCTTTGCCTCCGACATCAAGAACCTGCTCTAAGGTTTGCATTCTGAGGGCATCAGCTTGGTCAAATCGGTCTTAATGGTTGATAGCAGACGCAATCTGCCTGTCCGCGTAAATGTGGATAAACAGCGAGGCACAGTGGTCATTTCATGCAACCTGAGAAAACAAAAGGATCGACACTATGGACATAGTGAAAGCAGAGGCCAGTGATCTGGCCGCGATAGTGGCGCTGCTGGCTGACGACCCGATCGGGCGTTTGCGCGAGGACCCTTCGCTGCCGCTTTCTCAAAACTATCTTGCGGCGTTTCAGGCGATTTCCGCGGACACCAACCAGCTTTTGGCTGTGGTGAAAGAGAACCGAAAGGTGGTCGGCACCGTGCAGATTACCTTCATCCCCGGTATCAGCCGCCTAGGTGCCTGGCGCGGTCAAATAGAAGGGGTTCGAATCTCGTCCGACTACCGGGGCTCAGGGCTGGGGCAGACGATTTTTGAATGGGCTTTTGAGGAATGTCGCAAGCGCGGGTGCTCGATGGTGCAACTCACAACAGACAAAGAGCGCCCCGAAGCGCACAAGTTTTATGAAAAGCTTGGCTTTTTTGCCTCCCATCTGGGATACAAGAAAACCTTGTGACGGACCCGCTACCAACAAAACCGGAGTGTCAGCGGTCGCGACGTCGTCCGTGACCGCTGACACTCCGGCATATGAGGAGACTAAGATGATTGAAATCAAGCACCTATCGGACCCTACCCCGGCGCTCCCCGTATTGCGAGAATTACGCGCAGGGATTGACGAAGCTTTGTTTCACGAGCGTCTTAAACTTGCCCGCGCGCAGGGTTATCGCCTTGTTGCAGCCTATGACGGAGATATCGTGGTCGGTGTAATGGGGTATCGTTTCACCCATGACCTTTTCTGGGGCAAGACCCTTTTTGTCGATGATCTCGTCGCCAGTGAAACTCGCCGGGGTCAAGGTATCGGAGGGCTACTGATCAGCACCGCCAAGGAAGTTGCGCAAGCGCAGGATTGTGATCATATCCGGCTGTGCAGCGGCCTGACGCGCCACGATGCGCACCGGTTTTACGAAGTTCACGGTATGAAAGGCTTCAGCAAACAGTTTGCGCTGGCAATCAAGGCAGCTTGATCCGGTTTTTGCGCCGACTTCCGTCATCCCGAAGAACGATGCGAAGTAAATAAATATCAGGATTAACAAAGATGACCCGCCACATGGTTTTCACCATGTGGCGGGTCTTTGCTGTTTGTGTGCTCACCCCTAGGGTGAGGAGGGATAGGACACCTCAGGGGTGGCACGATACAGCGGGGGAAATCAGTGCGCAGCGCGAATTGCAGCCACCGTGGCGTCCGTGTCCGCGACGTGGGAGGCGATCATCCGGAAGTTGGTAAGCGCGGCTGCGTAACCATCAAGGCCGGGCAACTGGGCAGCGGCGGTTGCGTCACTGACAACCATTACTTCGAACCCTTGTTCCTGCAGTTCACGCATATGCGATTCGGTGCACAGGTTAGCTGACATGCCCGAAAGGATGATTTTGGAGATGCCCCGTTTACGCAGTTGCAACACCAAGTCATTGGTTTCCGGTCCGAACACTTTGTGAGGGCTGGTGACGATCGTGTTCTCGTGCTCGATATGCGGCTTGTAGCTTTCCAGCCAGTCCGCGCCAGAGCCTTCAAAGCCGTCAATGGACAGGGCATCCGAGCGATCGAACATGCCGATTTTGTGCATTAAAACCTCGAGCGCGCCTTCGAACTGCCAGTTGTGATCCTGCGGGAAGTAGTAGTGCGGCGACACGAACACTGGCATTCCGGTATCGTGGGCGGCCGTGAACAAAGCGTCGATGTTCTCAATCGTGCCGTTCGCTTCTACGCTCGCGCCAACAACGCCCCAAGCCACACCATTGGGGCTGAGGAAATCATTTTGAGGATCCGTGACCACCAAAGCTGTCAGGCCGGGAACAACGTCAAAGCCGGGATCAGGTAGCCCGTCAGCTTGCGCCGGCGCGGTCTGGCTTACAAGGATAGCAGTCGCAAGTACTGCGAAGGAGAGGTGAGGTAAATGTGTAGTAAGTTTCATTGGAGGCTCCATTGTTTTCGTGGCGAACAGGTCATCCTGGCCGCTTGCATTGTGTTTAGCCAATCGAGGAATTTGGAAATATTCGGTATAATACCTAAGGGGAAACCCGTAGGTTTCGCGATGCGCCAGAACCGGACTTTGGGGCGTATGCGGCGAATGTCCGGGAGGTCCGCTCAGCTGCTGTTGAGCGCATAATTTAGATTGTGGCTGCGTGAATGTCCTCTTTTTATTAGTTCAACGGCCGGTATGATTTATTCTCCAAGGTTGGCAATGGACCAACAGCAACAATCACGATTGTCGGTTAAAGTGTCTGCAAGGTCCACACACCCGCCTCGTGCTAGGCAGTATTGCTGCCTTGATACAGTCGGCCCGTGCTACCCAGTACAGAGAAACCTAGACACGGTTTTTGCATGGGCTTTTTTCTCCAATTGCAGGCGTGCATCTGAAAAGGTAGATGCGGCGGCGTATCCATTCAGGTGTTAAGAAATCTGGCACCCCCGGTCGATTGAACGGCAAACATTTGGTAGTTTGCGTTCACTAAATATTTTACGGGAACATTCGATGGTTATACGAACAAGTGTTAATTTCGGCCAACAGCCGCCCTTGGCCGGCCAGCCTGATGCTGCGGTGCAGCTTCCCCAAACCGGTCATTTGTCGAAAGCACCGCATTGCCGGGGTGTGAAGGACCACTACGCGGGACGAAGCTGACGTTGCAGAGTTCTCGATCAATGACCGCTTTTACAATAGATTCACTAATCGGATATCTCGGATGATTGATCAGAAGGGGCGACCCAGTCCGGGTCTTTGGCGACCAATTCAACAGTGTTGCCATCGGGGTCGAAGGTGAAGACGCCTCGCCAGCCAACCCATTCAAAGTCTTCGACTTTGTAATCGCGCCCAAGTTCCTCATACCAGGCAATGACCGCCTCCAGTTCCTCCCATGGCAGGCTGAGGGCAATGTGGTGAAGCGATGAGGCTGGGCCGGTTTTCGGCGGTTTCGCGCTGCCGCGCGTCCGGCCGACCCCGTCAACGTCATGGTGAAACAGGGCCAATATTGCAGTATGCCCGGCAAAGCCTTCGGCAATGCGGAGGAACACGAGACGGCCGTTTTCCGGGTCATTGAGTGGCTCGAGTCCAATTACATCACGATAGAATGCCACCATCGCGTCAAGATCAATGCACCTAATGGCGATCTCGCCCAAGGCACGGGCTTTGAAATTTCGTTCGGTCATACATCTTCTCCCTTTCTGTTAGGTCAAGTTCTTGGGATGCCGGACACCCGGAAATCGATGTGGCGCGGCACCCAGTCGCAAGCATTCCGAAGTTTTTCGGATGACATTTGCTGGTCGAGCATCGGCCCTTCTGCCTGCCCACCATAAACCGCGACGGCCCTTTCAGCCGATGTTACGACAAGCCCTGATGTACCGGCGAACCAGGCCGCAATCACACCGACCTTTTCCCCGGTTTGCGCGGAGGCGTTGAAATGGCCGGTGAGGTCCGGGCGCTCCAGCAACAATCGATAGGCGCGGGCCAGATCGTCGCGATGGACCAGTGGCCATCGGATCCCGGCGTCTCCCCAGATCTCGATCGGGTCATTTTTGCGGGCATTCGCCATGAACCGAGCGAAAGCCCCGCCTTCGCCGTCATAGACCATGGCCGGGTGAATGATTGCGGTCGAAAAGGCCGGCGAAGCTGCAAGTCGCGCGCCGTTTTCCAACATCCAGGCGAATGCGGGCAATGGGTTGAACGCGCTGTCTTCTGTTGCGATCTCATTGCCGGTTTCACCATAGAGCCAGCAGCCTCCGGTATAGATGAACCTCGGTCGCGATCCGGCCGTTTCCGCCGCCTGCAACAAGGCTGCCAGAACGCGCCTGTCGACCGGGCCCATATCTTCCTCGAAAGTCGTGGCGGTCTGGATGATGCCGCCAACATCTGCCACTATGTCCGCCCAGGGGCCCGGATCCCGCAAGTCGCCGGGAAGCGGTGTTGCCCCGAGGCCCTCAAGCTGTATCGCCGACCGCTCGGAGCGGCAAATGCCCGTGACCTTGTGACCTGCTTGCAGCAGTTCTTTCGTGACGGCGGTTCCGATCAGGCCGGTTGCACCGAGGACAAGGACTTTCATTGCCTGTTTCCTTCTTCCAATCCGTAAAGGTTACCGCAGCGGCGTCTTTGCACTCAAGCTCGGCCGCCGCGGTTAAAGGTTCGGACCTACGCCAAGCGCAGTCGCCGTGATGCCCAGCCTGCCGACAAGAGCCACAGGCAGAACGCCGTTTCAGCCAGCGCGGTCAGGCCATAGACCGGTGCGAACGCCGCTGAGAACTCAGGTGCGAAGAACCGAAAAGCAGAACCGATCAGGTAGACGATCCCAGCCGCAGCAATTCCGGCGCCAAGGATCTTCGGTACGAAACCAGAGCGCCAGATCAGGGCGCCAGTCATCAGGCTGTTGAAGCCAAAGAACACCAGCCCCAAGTCATAGCCATGCCCGTGCATGTTGAGAAACAGCGCCGCCATTGCATCGGCCTGCCCGGGGGCGAATGCTGAAATGTCCTGCCCGCCGGTGATGAGCAGGAAAGCGGCCTGCAGGTTCATCAGGTTTGCGCCGATGATCACCGACTGCACGAGGCGGAAGACCATTGCGGCCAGTGCAAGCGTGGGGGCGATGGGCCGGAACAACACGAATAGCAGAACCGCGAGTCCGGCATCAGCCAGCGCCATGATCAGATCGGCGGCGATAGAGGCCCGAAAGCTGCCCGTGGCGGCAAGGATGGCCTCGGCCGTTACTTGGGCGTTCGACAGGTTGATCAAGGGAGCACGCAGCGCAAGCTCAGAGCCGATGCCAAGGACGATGATGATAAGATAGAGAAGCCCGGCGAAACGCGTGTTGGACAGCTCACGTTGGGTCAGTTGGTGTCTCATGGTTTGGTACCTTCAAATGGGAAACGGTTAGTTGCGCAGGAAGCCGGTGACGGTTTCGCTGAACAGGGGTGTGAGCGGAGCGGCGAGGTGATCGGCGCCGGGGATCATCACAAAGGAGAAATCCTCGATTGCGCCGGACAGGCGTTCGACATTTGCGCGCTCTTCATCCGTTTCACCGGCAATGCCCAGCACGGGAAAAGGGATCGCGGCAAGTTCGACCGCATCAAGATTGATCAACTCTTCCATCGCCGTTGCCGTCGCGGCCAGTGGGGCGACTTCTTGCGCGGGCGAAATGCCGTGAGACATCAGCATAGCGAAGGCTGCCATCTGTTCCTCTTCGGTCATCTCAACGGTAGGCATCGCTGCCATGAAGTCACCGAACGTGTCACTCGAGCCGAGTGCATCAGAGACGAAGCCGTAAACTCCCGCTTCTTCCTCGCCAGACCAACCGGACCCGGCCACGACCAGCGATAGGATGCGCTCGGGGTGTTCTGTAGCAAGCTTGAGCGCAGTTTCGGCACCCATCGAATAGCCGACAATATGTGCCTCTTCGATGCCTCGCGCATCCATCAGCCGGATTACGTCGCCAACTATTTCCACGCCATAGGCATCTGGATCAGTCGGTTTGGCGCTTTGCCCATGGCCGCGGGCATCAAAGGCAAGCGTGCGGAAGCCGTCCAGAGGCATCAGCCCGTTCGAACTCCACAACTCCGATGTGCCGGCGAAGGCGTGCAGCATCACCACGGCCGGGCCGGTGCCCACGTCGGTGTAATGCAGGGCAACGCCGTCAGAGAGGAAGGAGCCTTCTTCAGCTAGTGCGCCAACCGGCAGGGTAAAGAAGGATGCTGTGATCAGTGAAAAAATGCGTTTCATGGTTTTTCCTTTCGTGAATTGAAACGTTGGGGGGATTGATCTTAGGGGTTTGTCTTGCCGAGGTCGGAAAGGTTTGGTCGCCCTCCCGAACTTAAAATGTCATGGACATGCCCTTACGGCCTTGTCTGCCAGTTTGCCGGATAGAGAACGGAGCATGTCTCCGAAAATCATATCCAGCGAGAACGCGACCGGCAGGGCGATTAGAATGCTCTGCCCCCAGGCTTGCAGCCACGTCCATGAGACACCGAACTCCAAAAGGCTAAATACCCCCGACAGAGCCATGGACATGAAAAACGACATGACCAATGAACCCGAGAGCCTTTGAAGTCGTCCACGGGTTGTCATATCAAGCGGCCTCTCGCAGGGTCAGGGTCTCGGCCGCAGCGATTAGATCTGCGAGAGCGTTCGGCTCATCGATGCACCCGGTCTCTGCATTAAAGACGTCGTAAAAGTCGGGAACGGAAACAGCCGCCTTCAGGTCTACCCCGAAAAACTGCGCCGAATCTTTGGCAGATGCCAGCACGCTTGCCGCGCCTCCGGGCCCCGGAGAGGTCGAAAGGTAGACCGTTGGCTTGTTCTGGAACACTTTCTGGTCGATCCGGCTCGCCCAGTCGAAAAGGTTCTTGTAGGCGGCGGTATAGGATCCATTGTGTTCCGCGAAGGATACGATCACCCCGTCGGCGGCGCCGATCTTTTCGAAGAACGCCTTGGCCGCCGGATGTTGACCGATCTCTTTCTCAAGATCTTCGCTATAGATCGGCAGGTCATAATCGCTCAGGTCCAGAACCTCGATCTCGGCCCCCGGAACCAATGTCGCGGTAAACCGCGCCAGTGCTTTGTTGATGGAATTCTTGGTGTTGCTTGCACCGAATGTTAGGATTTTCATGGGTTTTCTCCAGTTTCCTTTTCATTTGTTTCGTAAAATTGACCTGCCCAGAGACGCGTTGGCATCGGTTCGGGGTTGATGCAGGCCATGTTGTGTTGCTCTTTGATTCGTGTGTCTTGTGATGGTTCTAATTCCTCAAGTTAACTTGAGGTCAAGGCATATTTCACAAGCCCCCCCCGGACCTGTCCGCCGGTGATTTGGCCTATGATTTGACCGGTGATTTGGCCGTTGGATTTGGCGTTGCCGTGTCGACGCTGCCAAGCTCCCCGGCCTCATAAGCGGCGATCACCGCGGCCAGTTGTTCGGTGTCACGCATCGTGAAAGGGCCTTTTTGCACAAAAGTTTCGCGCAAGGGGGCCCCGCTCAGGAGCACAGCCTGCCCTCCTTCACCACTCAGCAACCGGATCTCTTCGGCGCCATGGGCGGCCAGCGCGGCGTCATTGCCCAGCCGGTGGCGGACGCCGTCGAGTTCAACCTCGATCTCACCACGAAGTGCATTCAGCCAAGCGGCATCGCCGGGTTCGGTGCGATGGGTAAAGCTGCCCTTAGCCTGCAGGGTAATATCGAGGATGGTAAAGGGCATCGCGGGCGGGTTGGCCCCGACAACACCATTGCTTTTGCCCGTCATCACCCGCACCCGATGGCCCGGATTGTCGATCACCGGCATCTCTGTTGCGGGCACATGTCGCGCGCTTGGCTCGTCCTGTTTCTGAGCGATCGGCAGGTTGACAAAGATCTGCAACGCATGAGTGCGCGAACCGGGGGTGGGCGCCTCGTCATGCACCGCACCGCGGGCGGCCTTCAGCCAATAAAGATCGCCCGGGGCCAGTTCAATATCATTGCCCAGCGAATCCCTGTTGCGGAAGCTGCCCGTGCTATCCTCAAAAAGCACGCTCACCGCCGAGATACCGGCATGGGCATGGGACCCGAAGGTCGGTTCTGTCATGGTGAAATGATCGACCATGATCAGCGGATCCATCAGCCCGTCAAGCTGGCGGTGGATAAAGCTAAGCGCTTCGAAGCCCGTGCCTTTGGTCATCTTTTCGCCCTCCTGCGATCTCGTGATTGCGGCTTGGGGCGTGTGGGTTTGATCTGTGTTTTGAACGGTCATAGTCGTCTCCAGCGTTGAACATGAACCTACAACCGGGACGCTGACCGGAAAATCCGTTGATTTCAGAACCCTTCGTTCTATATTTGGAACGTTACTCATAAACGAGAAGACCAAACCATGGACCTCAATCAAGCCTATTACCTCGTGCATGTCGTTGATAAACACGGATTCTCGGCGGCGGCGCGGACGCTTGGCATTCCCAAATCGCGGATCAGCCGGCAGGTGAAGGCCCTTGAAGAGACCTTGGGCACGCGGCTTTTGAACCGGGATTCACGACGCATGTCCCTGACAGAGGCAGGTGAGGCCTATTACCGTCACGCCAGGATGGCGCTGGAATGCATGGCGGCGGCGGAAACAGCAGTGCGTAAAGACAAGGACGCGCTGGAGGGCAGCGTCACATTGTCCTGTTCGGTTGGGGTTGCGCAGTTCGCGCTTGGCCGGATTCTACCGCGTTTTCTGGCTGAGAACCCTCGCGTCATTCTGCAAATTCAGGCGTCCAACGACTTTTCCGACCTGATCAGCGATGGCATCGACCTCGCCATCCGGGGCATTTCAAGTTGCTCCCCGATTCGGGACTGATCCAACGGCGGCTTACCGAAGTTCCCTGGCACCTGTTCAGCGCACCCGGCATTGCGCAACAAATCGGTCCTTCGGGCTCACCTGCTGATCTCGGCGGTCTGCCCAGGCTTGCGCTTGGCTGGCGGCCCGGTGGCAACACTTCGTCGTTACAGGGGCCGGACGGGGCCATTGCCTCGGTTCCCTTTGCAACGCGCATGCGCAGCGATGACATGGTCACCCTGAAACAGGCGGCAGCGGCCGGGCTCAGTGTGGTGGCTCTGCCGGTTTACCCCTGTACCGAGGACGTCGCCGCAGGGCGGCTGAGCCGTCTCTTGCCAGAATGGAATGCCGGTTTGCCGGAGATCAGCCTTTTGATGCACGGGCGGAGGGGTAACCCGCCACAAGTCGACGCCCTTGCCGCGTTTCTACGCCGCGAGCTACCGGATGTCATGAACGGTGTGGGCAGCCTGTAGAGTGTTTTCGATCCATCCAACTGAATAAATTGGCCGCGGGCTCTGGAAAATGCTGCGTAATGCACGAACAGCATGTAAGAAAACGCCGCATCGCACTATCAGCGCTTCAATTCCCCCTTTCCCGGAAGCAGACTTTGGCTGCGGTACAGAATATCGGGAGAGAGGGCTCAAAGCGGTCATCCGAGTCTTTTGGTCAGGAAAAACCAACAAATTAAGGGGCCAATGGCGGCTGAGCGGACTTTTCAACCGTTCATCTGCCTTTGCTGAATGTCCGCTTTCACGTTTGTTGGGAATGAGCACATGCCCAAGAGAACCGTTGGCGTTGCATTTCCGCTGGTTCAAAACTATATTGCTCAATAGGAACTAATACAGGATTAAGAATATGGACTACTCGCTCGCCATCTGACTACTTCCGAGACTTTTTACAGCGAGCATCAGCCATGTCTTCTATCGTTCTTGCCAGTTTGAGCTGGCACACCCCTGACGGAATATCCCTCTTCAACAATCTCGACCTAGCGTTTGGTCCGCGGCGAACCGGTCTTGTCGGTCGAAATGGGACCGGTAAAACCACATTACTACGCTTGATCGCCGGTGAGATAGAACCAGCGTCCGGAACCGTCACCCGACCTAATTCAATAGGCTTACTTCGCCAAAATCCAGAGCAGCAAATTGATGATAAACTCGCCGATCTGTTCGACGTACGGAATCAACTTGCGATCCTTGCTCGCGCAGAGGCGGGTACAGCAACCGTGGAAGAACTCGAGGATGCAGACTGGACTTTGGAGGCAAGACTGGAGGCAGCGCTAACGAGTATGGGTCTTAATCATGTGCCACCGGACACGCCGCTCGGATCTCTTTCGGGTGGCCAGCGAACACGCGCTGGTCTCGCTGCTCTCATGTTTACCGCGCCCGATGCGCTTATATTGGACGAGCCGACAAATCATCTCGACCGAGCAGGACGATTGCAGGTCATCGACGCGATTCTAGCTTGGCAAGGATGCGTCATAGTTGCGAGCCACGATCGTTCTTTGCTTGTCGCGATGGATGCGATAGTTGAACTGACGACGCTGGGCGCACGGTCATATGGTGGAAACTATGATACATACTGCGACATGAAATCGGTCAAACTTGCATCAGCGGAAGGCGAACTGGCACGGGCAGAGCGGGCATTGACGGAGACCAACGCCCGAGCGCGAATTGCTGCTGAGCGGAAAGCACGAACTGACCGGCAGGGGCGTCAGCTGCGCGCCTCTGGCAGCCAGTCGAAAACCCTACTTGATGCCGCGAAGGAGCGAAGCGAAGGAACAGGCGGGTCCGGGGCAAGATTGCGCGCACGCAGGATGGACGAAGCACAAACAGAGTTGGACAATGCGCGCGCAGCGGTTGAAATTCTCCAGCCTCTTGCAATGGACATACCTAAATCTGGCTTGGCGAGTGGTCGCGATGTGCTGCAGGTCGAGAAACTGTCCTTTGGCTACGGTAATAACCAACCCGTTTTTCAAGATGTCTCGCTCACAATACGTGGCCCCGAGCGCATTGCGATTGAGGGACTGAACGGATCGGGAAAATCTACGCTCCTTGCGTGTATTTGTGGTGATCTTGAAGTTCAGACTGGTCACGTAGCATTGCATGTTCCAGCAGTTCGGTTGGACCAAGACATGAGCATGTTTGACCTCAATGAAACGGTGAGTGATGCCTTCGCCCGTCTCGATCCAGATGCCAGCGAAAACGACAGGCGTGCTGTCCTCGCGCGCTTCCTTTTCCGAGGAGATGACGCTTCGCAACAGGTCGGGACACTTAGCGGAGGGCAGCGTTTGCGCGCAGGCCTGGCCTGCACCCTGGGGCATAGCCAGCCAAAGCAACTTCTAATTCTGGACGAGCCGAGCAACCACCTTGATATTGAGGCTGTAGAGACGTTAGAGACGGCGCTCAATGCTTACGACGGCGCGATCCTTGTCGTCAGCCACGATAAAGCTTTTCTGGATCGAATTGGTGTAGAGCACAGCTATTCTCTTTGAAGGTTCAGCAAGAGGGCCTCAAAGCCGCCATTCGGTCGCTTTTCAACACCGAACAAATTGGGCTCAGAGCCGACATTTGACCCTTTCGGTCGGGATTTTCGGGGTGAATGGCCGCTTTCAGGGTTTGGGTAATTACACCGTGCGCCCGCAGCGAATGACTGGAATCCGCCCTTATTGCAAATATACAGTATTTTTGCGACTGACATCTCCTTCTAGCCCAATCCTAATTGTTTCAGCGCCAACAAGCCCATCTCATTTAAAAAACCAAACTCTGTTCCACCATTTGGTATTTAGGCTAATAGCCGTTTTGCCTAAATCTTTTCGAAAACTCAGCCAAATCCATTGCAAAGGTGACATATCTTTCTTTTCAGCATTGATCAAAAGAGGCCTAGGTTCCGGCAAGTAGTAACTTCACTGCCTCTTCAGGCGAGATTTCATTATTCGAGATCTGCTCGCATACATTCCCACATAACTCAGACTGATCCACCAGGATCTCCCAACCGTTGATACCAATCATATCCGCCAATTGTTTCTGAATTTGACCTTGCTTTAACACAATTTTATTCTCAGCAGCTCCATCGCTCAAAATTCTGCCAAAATATTTGGGCTTACTCGCTGCTCTATCGTCCCTTCTTTTCTTATTTGTTTCTTTTATTGTTTCGGGGGAATGGACGTTCCGGGTATTTGACACCATCCGTTCCGGGTTTCGGGTCGATGCGTTCCGTGTTTGCCGGGTATTGAGAGTAGGGATAATGTAGTCGTTGCTACGATGTCGCCCACCACCTGGTTGTGTTTCGATCAGCCCATGCTTTTCAAGTTGGCGGATCGCCCCGCGGACACCACGCTCTGAGGCGCCGAGCGCACGGGCTAAGGTGCCAATGGAAGGGTTGCACTGACCCGTCTTCATGTTGTGATGCTTAACAAGGCGAGTGAAGACCTTGAGTGACAGCGGTGGAATACGGGTATTGCTTGCAGCCAGTTCTATGGCTTGCATCTTCAATTGAAACGATCCGGATTTAATCTTTGTCATCACTTGTTGCCCTGCAACTGTGGAAGCGGGTGAATCTCGTTTCCTTCGAGCCACAGAGCGAGCTTGTCGAGGTCGTAAAGAGATTTCTGACCGATAATAATCTTGGGTGGTCCCTTTCTGTCCTGTGTCCAGCGATTTAGAGTGCGGCGCGTCACATTTAATAGTTTTGCAACGTAATCAGGATGAGCATAGTTTTTTGCACCGATCTGAAAAATCAAGGGGCTTTGATTGCTTTCTGCGTTACCTGCTTTGGGAACGCATGTGTTAGAAGTATTACATACCATGTGACTGCCTCGTTTTCCGATGGTGGCCGTAATTGGCCGTGACAGTCTTTTCAATAAGCAGGTTTTTAGTGTGGGTAAAAACCGGAAATCCGGATCCGTATATTTGGTCTCCGGATTAATTTCCTCCAGATTTACGACGCCCAGATGCTTGCCATTCTTTTGGCGTATTGTCTGCTCGTAGTTTTTTGATTTGTGCGTGAGTGACGCGACCATCAAAACATTGGTTCATTGCAAGGTAATCTTGTTCGCGGTTTGATGTGTCCCCGCGTGATTTAAGGCCTTCAATGTAAATTTTGTATTGTTGCACCAAACTGGCAGGAGATATTTTCTTTGGCGAACTGTCAACTCCGAGCAACTCGTGGTTTGGTGACATAAATGTTTTAACGAAAGTAATTGGTTCGACTTGAGGTGCCTTTGAGATCAATTTGTTGTCTTGAAAGCGAAACTGCAAGTATTGGCATCTGTTGGGTCTAATCCAGGTGCGCTCTTCAAACAAATCATCCTCATATCCAAACACGAGGACTTCACCGTCAATGGTGAGCCTGATAAGGCGGGACTGTAATTCAGACACCAACTTCCGATGGGCTCGCATCATCGGGTGCGGTTCGTAGTGTTCAAATACATTGTGTGTTCGGGAATTGTAGCCAAACGACTCGAATTCTCGCAACCGGCTTAAGCTTTTTGCGTCTCCAAAGTGTAATGCTGCGCCATCCAAATCGAATCCTTCTTCGGGGTCAAAATCTTCGTATCTATAGCGTTCCATATTTGCCCTTGGTCCAAATCATTTCCCCATGCGGTCAGCAGCTTTGCTGACGGCTTCACGAAGCGGTTCATCTAGTAGATGCGCATACCGGTTTGTGGTTTGCGCCTGCGTATGCCCTAGTAAAGCGCCAATGATCGGCAGTGAAAAACCCGAAGATGCGAGAACGCTTGCATAAGTATGTCTCAAATCATGGATGCGAAGGGAAGTCTTTAATTTTGCGGGATTTGCTATTTTAGGTTGCGACTTGCCGGATTGTCGGGCGGGTAGTGTGGCCACAGTTTCCATAAATCCGGCAGCGAGGCATATACGTTGCCACGCACCGCGCAGATCATGGATGTGTTTGCCAGCGGCTTTGCCTGGAAATACATACTCGGAAGTGCTCGCGGTTTTTCGGCGCTCTAGTAGCACTAGTGCATCTTGTGAAAGCGGTAGCCGATGGTCTTTGCGCTGTTTCGTATGCGCTGATGGTTTAATCCAGATACCTTCTGCCAAAGAAAACTCGTTCCACCGACATTGCAAAACCTCTGACTTTCTTGCGCCGGTTAGCAATAGCAACTCAATTGCTTCTGCTGCTGTGCGGTTATTCTCACCTGCAATAGCTTTTCGAAGGTTGTGGATCTCGGCCTCGCTCAGAAACCGATCTCGCTTTTCCTCAGTGTTTTTGTGAACGCCGGAGGCGGGATTACTTGCCCGCCATCCCCAACGGATTGAAAGGTTGAGAGCTTTGCGCAGCACTTCGATGACACGATTAGCCCGGATGGGTCGTGTTTCTCCAATGGCGCGATGCAATCCATCGACGTCGTCATGGGATAAATCTGCAATTTTAATATCGCCAATTCTTGGAAGTATTTCATTGCGCCACATGCTTCGATCATCGGTGGCCGACCTCGGGCTTTTCCTCGGCAAATGCTCGCGATTATATCTCTCGAAAAGATCATGCAGCGAGGGAGCCAAGCGAGTAGCTTGCGCACCTTCTGACTTCCCCTGTTTTTGGGCCAGCGGGTCATTTCCGATATTGATATCCCGCTTTAAAGCCTTGGCTTGCTCGCGCGCGGCAGAACTTGACCAGGTCGGGTATTGCCCGATGACCATTCTTCTCTCACGGCCGCCCGCCAGATAATTTAAAACAAATGCCCTGCTGTCGCTGCTGTGCACACGACAGCCAAAGCCAGCAAGGTCGCCATCATAGTAGATCTTGTATCCCTTGGTTGGGGAAGGCAGGGTTTTGATAAAGCGGTCAGTTATCCGGTATGTAGATCGGCGAGGCAATTGTAACTCCCAAAGTATGATGTCCGAATAATGTCCGAACATATTTTGACTTTCAACTGTCCTTCATGTCCTGATATTTCCTACTGCATCCGCAGTTATCTCAGTAAAACATGTTATATCAATCATATACACACACAACCATAACGATTACAACACATTAACGCTCCACGTACTCAAGGCTCATAACCTGAAGGTCAGAGGTTCAAATCCTCTCCCCGCAACCAAATTTACTTAACATTATCAGAAGTTTGAACCACCCATCCGCTCAACCCGTCCGCATGCCCAAGCGCAAGTGCCCGGAGGGTCGCCGATAATGAAACGCCGCTCAGGCGAGAGAATGCACATTTGCCGGACTTGGTAGAGTCAGTTGTGTTTTGGGTGCACAGGGAAAAGACTAAGTACACGGCGGCACTCAAAAACGCTTCCCTGTGCGCAATACTTATCCCAATCAACTGTGTCGTGAATATGGTCCGAATAAGTCAATATTCGGGCAGTTTCCGGTAATGCTCCTCCGGCGTGGTTGAGTCTACAGAAATTTCAATACTTTCGGGCGAGCTGCCTCGCCATTTTAGGGGAATTGTGACAGGTGCTGCTGCGAGTTAGGATGTTATTAAGAAATTCAATAACGGAATGCTTGGCGGCACTGACACCCCTGACTTTATAAAGTCAGGGGTTTTACTTTTCCTCAATTGTGTATTGTTAGGGGTGTGCACCGATAGAAAATGTACGGCTTCGGGCAATTCTTTCTGGTATTATCTTCCCTGCTCGACTGCGCGCCCAGTCCCCTCAGGGGTTGGAAGAAAAGCGTGCAAAGTCGCTATCTTTTCGAGTTTGCGGGCAACGACTGTGCCGGGTGAAGAGGCTTTTCTCGTGGCTAGATCCACATGGATCAACATATGTTCACCGGTTGCCAATAGCGAACCGTCGGCGTGGAACATACGGTGAAAAAGGTGCATCTTTTTGCCTTCGCCAGAAAGACACTGGGTCGTTGTGTAAGTGCGCGCTGCCGAATGGGTTTCGGACAAGTGCCGAATGTGGGTTTCGGCGGTGAAATAGGACCCGCCATTGGCGATGTAGTCGGCGTCGCAGCCGATAATTTCCATGAACCTGTCGGTAGCGTCGCAGAAGTTTTGTAGATAGCGGGATTCATTCATGTGTCCGTTATAATCAACCCAATCAACAGGGATTGAACGTGCCACGGTCTGGATGGGTTTGGCATTGTCGATCTCAGCCGGTTCAGCGGCTTTGATCTCCGAGTCATATTTGTTGAGTAGGGCGCCCGCACCCCAGTTTTGCCCTTTCAAAGCGCGCATCATGGCAACAAGGTTGTCATCTCTGATCCGTTCGAGTTCGCGGATCGAGTGCCTACCGGATTGCGCATCGGATTGGCTGGCGATCTTTTTAACCAGTTCATCTGTTAGCTCCGGCACGTCCATCAGCTTTGTCCAGGGCCAGCTCAGGCAGGGGCCGAACTGGGCGATGAAATGCTCCATTCCGGCTTCGCCCCCCGCCACTCGATAGGTTTCAAAAAGCCCCATCTGGGCCCAGCGGATGCCAAATCCGAAACGGATCGCGTCATCAATTTCCTGCGTGGTGGCGATGCCATCGTTGATGAGCCACAAACCCTCACGCCAGACCGCCTCCAGAAAGCGGTCGGCGATATGGGCATCAATTTCCTTTTTGATCACCAAGGGCTTCATGCCAAGGGAATCCAGAATACCGGTCGCATTCTCAATGGTTTCAAGGGCAGCGTTTTCTCCGCCGACAACCTCGACAAGTGGAAGTAGGTAAACCGGATTAAACGGATGGCAGACAATGATCTGGCGCGGGTCGCTAGCCCCTTGCTGCAATTCGGAAGGTTTGAACCCCGAGGTCGAAGACCCGATCACGGCGTTGGCCCGACAATGCGCCTGTATTTCGGCCAAAATTGTGTGTTTTATGTCGAGCCGTTCCGGCACGCTTTCCTGCACCCAGTCAGCATTGTGGACCGCTTCCGCAATCGTTTCGGCAAAAACCAGTTTACCCTCGGCGGGAGTTTCAACATCGGAAAGCCCGGGCAGGGAGCGCCTTGCGTTTGCCAGAACCTCACTGATTTTTCGTTTGGCTTCCGGGTCCGGGTCCGAGATGTTTACATCCCAGCCGTTCAGCAAGAACCTGGCGGCCCAGCCGCCACCAATGACACCACCGCCAATTATGGCTGCTGTTTTCTTCATGTTGCCAAGGTCTCCGTACTGCCGTCAACAGCCAAAATCTGACCTGATATTTTCCGCGCGCCATCCGAGGCCAGAAACAGAGCCGATGCGGCGACATCCTCGGCACTGACCCAGGTTTTCATGGAAACGCCTTTCACATAGGACTGCCGAACCACTTCGGTAGAGGTGCCTCTGGCCTTGGCTTCGTTGGCCAACACCCTTTCCATCCTATCTCCGGTTACCGAACCCGGACAAATGGCATTGACCCGAACGCCCGCGTCGCCCAGTTCCATCGCCAAAGTTTTGGTCAGGCCAACGATGCCCCATTTAGCCGCCGCATAGGGGCTTCGGAGGGGGTAGCCGTGCGTGCCGGCGGTGGACGAGGTTAGAAGGATAACGCCGCTGCCTTGTGCTCGCATAACCTTTGCCGCCCAGCGGCAGGTGAGAAAGGCACCGAATAAGTTGGTGGCAATGCATTTTTGCCATTCCTCGTAATCCAGGTTCTCGATCTGGCCAGCGGGCCCGCCGGTTCCGGCATTGGCGCACACGACGTCAGCACCGCCCCATTGGGCTTCAACCAAAGCCAAAAACCGGTCCATTGAGATTTCATCGGTCACATCCGCGACCTGAGCTATGCAGGCGGGGTGTTCAAGGGCGAAGCTGGCGACTGCCTCCGGATCCATGTCACAAATCGCGACTTTTGCGCCGTCCTCTAGAAAGGCGCGGGCCATGGCCAAGCCGATCCCTGCGGCCCCGCCCGTTACAACAACGCGTTTCATCGCGTTGCCCTTTTTGTCAGACCAAGTTTTTGCCGGACTTCATCCGGCCCTATCACCCTTGCGCCGAGGTTTTCGACAATGTTGACCGCCTTTTCGACGAGTTGCGCATTGGTGGCCAACACACCTCTTTCCAAAAACAGGTTATCCTCCAGCCCGACCCGCACGTTGCCACCTGCCAGAACCGAGGCCGCGACATAGGGCATCTCGTTACGGCCCAGTGAAAAGGCAGACCATTGCCAGTCTGACGGAACGTTATTGACCATCGCCATAAAGGTGTTGAGATCATCCGGTGCGCCCCATGGCACGCCCATGCAAAGCTGAACCAGCGCCGGTGATTTCAAGATACCTTCATTCACCAGTTGTTTGGCGAACCAAAGGTGGCCCGTATCAAAAGCCTCGATTTCCGGCTTCACTCCCAGATCTGTCATCATCTGGCCCATGGCGCGGAGCATGCCGGGCGTGTTGGTCATGACATAATCGGCTTCAGCGAAGTTCATCGTGCCGCAATCAAGCGTGCAAATCTCGGGTAGGCATTCGGCGATATGCGCCATGCGTTCGGTGGCGCCGATCATATCGGTTCCGGCTTCTTTGAGCGGCAACGGGTTTTCAACATCGCCAAAAACCATGTCTCCGCCCATTCCGGCGGTCAGGTTCAAAACGACATCGACTTCTGCATCCCGTATACGCTCGGTAACTTCGCGATAGAGCGCCAGATCTCGCGCGGGTGCGCCGGTTTCAGGGTCGCGCACATGGCAATGGACAACCGCGGCCCCGGCCTTCGCGGCATCAATAGCGCTATCCGCAATCTGTTTTGGCGAGCGTGGGACATGCGGAGACTTGTCTTGTGTGCTACCCGAGCCAGTCACGGCACAAGTGATGAAAACTTCGCGGTTCATTTCCAGAGGCATGGGGGGTTCTCACATTGTTATGGGTTCATGCGCTCCAAGTTAGCTTGAAGTAGGTCCCCACGCTTTACAGATTGCGCAACAGATTTGACATATTGCGACGGGGGCAGCTTTGCCCTATTTGGACAGACGGGCCTGAATCGGGCTTATCCCAAACCTGTTTTTGAAAGACCGAGAGAAGGCCGAGAGCGAGCCAAAGCCCGTGCGAACCGCGATTTCTTGCGCCGAGAGCCTGGTTTCTGTGACCATGCGTCGGGCGATGTTGAGCCTGAGGGCTCGGTAATACTTGCCGGGTGAGACCTGCAAAGTGGTTTGGAACAGGTTCTCGAGTGACCTAACCGAAACCACCAGACAGCGCGCAATATCCGCCACCGATAACGGCTCGTCGATATGCGCCTCCATCAGTTTGACGGCTTCTACAATACGCGGCTCCACATGATGCAATCGCCCGAGGGACACAATAGATTGCGCATCGGTTGGCGAGTGCGCTTCATCATAGATAAAGGCGCTCGCAACCTCCATGGCAAAGGCAATGCCGCGCCGCGAGCGGAACAGGTGCAGCATGAAGTCAACCGTTGGAGAGGCGCCCCCTGTGGTGAAATATTTGCCATCAATGACAAAACGGTCGGGGATTACGTCGATCTCGGGGTGGGTTTGGGCAAAATCTTCCAGATCCTCCCAATGGGTCGTGGCAGACTTGCCGCTTAACAGACCGGCACGGGCTAAAAGCCAGCTTCCGGCCTCTACACCGCCAACACATGCGTATCGGGAGGCCGCTTTTGAAAGCTTCCTGAGGGAGGTTTTGTCGGCATGGATGTCACTGTCAAATCCGGCAATCAAAATCAGGATATCGCCACC
>Ga0209344_10001112_pt1 | contig 37523 bp, 28 predicted proteins | sample Cruoilmetagenom6_FD_187293 | JGI IMG/M metagenome (GOLD analysis project Ga0209344, IMG submission 187293) | Oil polluted marine microbial communities from Coal Oil Point, Santa Barbara, California, USA - Santa Barbara Oil Seep Sample 6 (SPAdes)... | ecosystem: Environmental > Aquatic > Marine...
CAAAACAGAAATAACTGCCACTTCCATAATCTTCAATGATTTTATAACCGAGGTGATTGAATGCAAAAACAATATTCCGGCAGGGAATTACCGAGTAGGATCGCTGAAGCGGAACAATAAACTGCAAAAGCTTCATTAAAGATGTTTTACCACATCCCACAGGACCGGAAACCAAAAGCCCCTTATCTGGATCTATTCCTGCCTGTTCGCATTTTTCCTTATCCTTTATAAAATAATTGCTGAGTTTATAGATGATGTCCTTATCCTCCCTATAGATTTTGAAATGTTTGCCAAACAACAATTTTCCCTTGGCATCCAGATAGATCAAGATCTTTGGGAAATCATAGAACATCTCAAACCCATTGAACCTTCCAATTGAATATTCTATGCCGCCTTCGGTTATTTTAGAGGGGTTGACCATAATTTTTTGTTTTACTGGTTTTAAGGTTGTCCCGTTTTTGGGACACTGCTTTTGCCGTTTCAATTTCTTTGTATTTTAGCATCCAGTTTTCTGCTGTGGAATGCCAATTTGTTATTTCAATTTTTCCGCCGATTTTCCAACCGATGCCATTATAATGGTTGAAGAATTTTTCTCCTTCCAATACGGGCCATTTTTGTTTTTCAAAAAAAATTAAAACTTCATTTTTATTTTTTGGCAGCTTAGCTTTATTTCTGTTTGTTATAGGTTTATTCATGTTTGTATAAGGTACCAATGCTTGTCCCTCTAGTTGTTCAGTAGATGCCTCGATACTTATCTCAGTAGTTGTTTCGTCGCTTGTTTCACTACTTGTATCAAATTTGGGCATCCTGATTTTACTCCCCTTGTAAGGATTGTGGGAGGGGAGATATCGAATGTATTTCCATCGATGCAGATTTTTTAAACATCGATGATAGGTTGCTTTTGAGCCTATTTTAGACATCTTCATAATTTCTTCCCGGTTTATATAAAACTCATCTGGAAACCGATTGATGTTCCAATATTGGAACAGGGCCATATACAAACTTATGTGCGTTGGGTTCAATCGGGAATCCATTGAGAACTGCTGGAACACAGTGTTGAGATGTTTTATATAGTTCATACATAATTATTCATTAGTATATTGAACACGGTTCTTGAGCATCACTTTTTGGATATCATCTGAATCGTAATAAATGATCCCGCCCATCTTGCTAAAAGGTAGCGTACCATTAATTCGAAGATTTTGAAGGGTGCCGGGACTTATTTGGAGCAATTCCATTACCTCTGAGGATTTGAGATATTTTTTCAAAGTGTCGGAAGCTTGTTTTGTGAGAATTTTTTTAATGTCATCGAGCAATTCAATCTTGAAATCCCGAAGATCGTCTGTGGTTATAATACTTGTTGGCATAATAGAACGGATTTAAAAGAAAGGGACTATCTTATTGCTGTTATCTAATTTGATAGCCCCTTACTTGATTTGACTTTCGTTCTACAAATTTGCAGGTCTTTGATGGATATCTTTCAATAGTCAATCCAGAGGTGGGAAAGATTTTTTGAAATAAAATTCGGGTAGTTTTGGAGGGAAATGAATGTTATCAATTTGGATATTGATACTAATTTGACATAATTTTAATGGCAAAAGATTTAAAAGCTGGTCTCCCAACTTGGGAAGAGGGTGGGATTATGTATCCGATTCTTCGAACCGCTTCAATAATGATTCCTGCAATCTGTCCAGAAATTTGGTTCTACTGCCTTTACGTGCCCTGATCTCTATAAAAGTATGATAATAATTTCCAAGGTCTATATTGAAAATCTGTTCAAAAAGGGTAGCCATTTCCTTGATATCGGCCGTTCCGCTGTTAATAGCCCCGCTGCTCTGCAGGGCATAGATGAGTTCTATGAGATCTGTTTTGTTTCCCGTCCAAAAAAGTCTTGATGATTGCTTCATTAAATTTGTGTTTTGATTGTCCTTGTAATTTTCTAGTTTTTCAATTTCCTGTTGTAAATAAACGATTAACATATCATAGGCCATAATCGCCGCCACGGTTCCATCCTGACAAGTGGAGAACTTTTCGTCGATATAAAAGTTAAAGAAATCGGTTGTGGACCGAAGATCAGATTTGCCACGGACGAAATATTGTTCGTCGAGTGATGTGGCGCCCCTTCGGTAATAATGGTAGAATTCCAGATTGTCATTAAAGAAGACCTGTAATTTGTCAATTTGATTATTGAGATATTTGATCTGGAATTTGGAACTGCTCCGTGGCCGTTTGCTTTCAATATTGAATAGTTTTGAGTAATAGATCAGTTTGCTGAAGATTTGGGGTTTAATATGTTTGAAGAAAAATATCTCTTCCTGAATGGAGCCGAAACCATGCCGTACCACTTCCTCCCGAAGTGTTTTTATCCACCGCTCTGTATAGGCTATACCAGTCTCTGCCCTGTATAAAATATCGTCCGTACAAGATTCCAAAGCTTCCAATTTGGCTTCGAATTCCGATATTAAATCTTGATATTTCATACATATGGGGCTCGTTTTAAATAGAGTCAACTTGATTCCAGGGTACCCATGAGTTCCAAGGTGTAATTATCAGCAGTTTGAATATAGGCATATGTGCGTTGCACCGAGGCTCCAAGTTTTCGTTTTTCAAACGCCGCAGTCAATCCGAGTGATATATGCTTGCAATTTATTTCGAAAGCACGTTTTATAGTCTGATAAAGAAGTTGGCGATAAACGTGATATTCCTTAAGGGATTCATAGTCCATACCCACAAATGCTGGCACATAAGTTTTATGGATATTTTTATAACATAGCATAACACCGATCATTTTCTCGGGCTCCTTTTCTGCAAAGACTGCAATAAATTCCCAATTGGGATGCTCGGCCATATTTTTAAAGAGTTTTGAGGGAAAGGAGAATGTGTTCAGCCCTAAATTGTTCTGGTGCACATTGGAATACAGTATTTCCATCTGCTTCAATAGTCCGTCGGAACAACTATCCATTATTTTTATATTGAGCAATGGTTCCGTTTCGAGTATTTCCTTTCTTAAATGTCTTCTATTTCTAGCGGAAAGTTCAGATATATAGGTTTCAAGATTTTTATGTTCAGTTAGATCAATTTCACAGGAATCGGGCATTGCCACTCTAACAAAGCCCTGTCCCTGAAAATAACTATGTATTTCTTCATTTGGAGTAAAATCCCGAAGCACTATCATTTTGGCTTTTAATTGATGTTCCAAACTTTCCAGAATCTGTATCAACGTATTTAGAGCTTCCGTTTTTCGGGGGTGCGTATTGTCAAGAAATAAATGCTCACCTTCAGTGAAAAGTGAGCCCAAGCTTAATACCTTTGAAGTCAAATAGTAAGGATTTGTTTTACGTTCTTCCTCAATTGTCTGTGAAGCGCCAACGGTAGCCAACATATCATCCTTCCATAATCCCACGGTCATAAATGTTGCTAGAATAGGCCTGTGCTCTTGATCGTATATAATCAGATACCTGAATTCCCAATTGTGTTCACTAAGGGTATTGCCACTAAAGGATTTTTCCAAAAACTTTAATCCTTCCCAATCAAAAACTCCTTTCTTTCCAAGTAAATTATTCCAAATTTGTTTGTCAACTTTGAGAATCGAATCTTCCAACTCCACTTTTAAATCAGCATTGATCTTTGGTGCAATAGCATTCTTCTTTTGTTTTTGCTTCAGTTTAAATGCCTGAAAAACCCGGTCACTATTGGTATGCGTTTCTTCCAATGCTTTGGGAAAATGATATTCCATTGCTTCTACCAACGCTTTGATTTCCTCTTTTTGATTGTGTCTTGAAATGGTAATCCGCACTCCGGTGTTTTTTACGGGAACTGCTGGAAAGATCCCTAGATTTACATAAAAACCTTCATCCATCAATCGGTTTACAAAATTATACCCCGTCTTTGGCATTCCGGTTCCGATATAGAAGACCGGGGAAATATTCTGGTCAATAAGGGGTAATTCTGTCTGAAGAAGCAGTTTGTTGAAATAGGCTACCCTTTCCCTTAACTCCTGTTGGAGAACATATATTTCGGGTGACAAATGAATATCTGCAGAGGCGATTGCGGCGCCTATAGATGCTGGCTCCAATTGTGCTGAAAATGTCAATGGGCCTCCAAATGTTTTTATCTCACGGTACATTTTTTTATTGGAACACACCAACACCGCACCACTGGCTCCAAAGGTTTTGCTAAGGGTACCAAAGAGCAGAATATTTTCGGACAGATCCCCAAGCTCGCTTAACACATATCCCGTACCGTTCTTGCCTATCCAGCTCATGCCGTGCACATCATCAAAATAGAAATTAAGCTGCGGATATTTTTGGCTTAATGCCATTAAATCGGAAATAGGAGCGAAGTCGCCGTACATGGAATAGATACCGTCAGCCATATACCAAATTTTCTTTCGCTGGTCTGAATACCGCTTTATTTTATCCTCAAGCATATTCAGGTCGTTGTGCCTTACCATATCAATAGGTACACTTCTATTCTTTAAAATCTTGGCCGCACTCTGCACGCTCCAATGAACCTGATGGTCTAAAATGATGGCGTCCTGATCTTTCACTGCGCTCGGTATTACTCCTATATGACCCAGTGTACTGTTTTTGGTAATGATAATAGGATGTCCGTACATTTCGGTAACCTTTTCTTCCAACCTACTATATAGCGGATTGGAGATGTAAGACTTTGACAACGGAAACTGCGTGCCGTATTTGCGTATCGCATCAATAGCTGCTTCCTTTAGCCTTACATCCTGTTCCAGGCCTAAATACCCAGTGGTGCCAAAGTGAAAAAGGCTCCTGTTTTTAACTCCAATAGTACGTCCGTTAAAGGTTTCCCCTTCAGCGTAAAGATGAAGTACTCCTTCCTGTTTTGCATCAGTAAATACTTCATTTACGGTATCCAAAAAATTGTTGTGGTTAATCTTTGCCATAATTCTTTTGTTAGAGCATAGAATTTACGGGCATTTGATGGCAATTAAAAGTTCAATTACAAAATAATACCGCTGGGATAAGTTTTTTTTCATTTTGGATAAGAAAAAAGTCCTGACTTGGGCTGTGAATCGTCGCCTTAAAAATAAATACGTTCAGATTTTCATAAATTTATAGGGAATTGCCAGTTTTCGATCATCATGGATTCTATAGAAAATAATTTTGCTTTATACACTCTTAACGGAGGTCTTCTACACATACGGTATTATAAGGATATCGTAATCAACCATGAGGCGGCCATAAGGATTGTGGCAGATCGCCTTAAATTGCAGAATGGAATTTATTACCCCGCCCTATGCGATATTCGTGGTGTTGAAGAAGTCGACAAACCCGGTAGGGACTACCTTGCGCGTGAGGGTTCCACATTGCTTAAAGCAGTGGCATTCATTGTGGGAGACCCAATGTCGGATATTTTATCTTATTTCTACCTTAAGACTACTAAACCCTCCATCCCAACAAAAGCTTTTCAGGATATGGACGAAGCGAAATTATTTTTGGAAAAATACATTTAACGGTCAAATTACTGATTGGAAAATGGAAAAAAGGTAAAAGTATAATTTAATAAGAATGCAGATGTCTAAGAAGAAACGTCTCAAAAGGATTGTCGAAGCAATAGCTGAAATGGGTGCGGGTAAGTTCTATTATCATATTGAAAAATCTTCCAAAAAGGATAGCATAGACGCGCTTATATCTGGAATTAACATGATGGCAGAAGAAATTGGGGAAGCTTTATTGCATGAGGGGTATGTTAATTCAAATGAAACTATCAAGCATATAGTCTTGATGAATTTTATAATCGATCTAGACGGAAATGTTAAAGCCGTTAACCAACAAGCGTGTGACATCTTGTTTTATAACTGTTTGGAAATTGTTGGAGGGTCCTTCGACAACCTTTTAAACAAAAAGTCTACTCCAAAATGGAAAAGGCATTGGGATATGCTTAAAAATAAAAAAATGCTGGATACTTCAATAGCGCTAACGTTTAAAACCAAATCAGGCCTATTGCTACCCAGTGCTTGCTATATAAATAAGTTAGGCGGGAAAAAGAATGGGGAGGAAAGTATTATAGTAACTGTTGTGAAACATTCCAAAAGACAGGTTGAATTAGAGGAATACCTTATAGCAAAAGAGAATAATAAAAAAGAGAGCTCTAAAAAAAATAATCCCCTCACTTTAATGGATAATAGACAAAAGGTTAAGTTATCCTCCTCCGATGTCTTAAAAATTCGAGAGGTACGCAACTACTTTATGGATAATCTCGAAATGGATTTTCCGCCAATAAAGGAAATAGCACTCGAATTTGGCACAAATGCCTTCAAAATTAAATATGGTTTTAAGGAGTTGTACGGGGTGAGTGTTTTTCGCTTTATTAGAAACGAACGGTTGCGAAAAGCTAAAATGTTGGTACAGGGAAGCAATATCAGTTTCAAAAAAATTACCCAATTATGCGGTTTTAAAAGCGTACCTTCTTTTTCGGCCACATTTAAAAACGAATTTGGCTATACCCCCAAAGAACTTCGAAGGAAATTTTTAGCCGAAAATCCGTGATTTTTTCCATTGACTGAAAATAATACCGCTGGGATAAGTTTATTTTCATTTTTCTGAAATTTTTGTCCCGAATTTTATCATATCAATTCAAATGATATGATTTTCAACACAATATATAACAGAATTATTGTAAAAATAATAAGCATTCTTTTTATAGTGTTGTTTGTGTATGCGGCAGTAAGTAAGATTCTCGATTATGAAACTTTTAGAGTGCAGCTGGCGCAGTCACCTTTACTCAGTGCTTACGCTGGCATCATCGCGTGGTGTATCCCAGTAATAGAAATAGGTATCTCCTTTTTGTTAATGGTTCCAAAGTTCCGAACCATTGCACTCTATGCCGCCTTTACGCTTATGGTCATGTTTACGGCCTATATCTATATCATCCTGAATTACTCCGACTTTATCCCTTGTTCCTGCGGTGGGGTTTTGGAAAAACTTAGCTGGACACAGCACCTTATTTTTAATTTAGTTTTCATAATGATGGCCGGGGTGGCTGTCTTTTTCACTGTGCAGATAAATAACAAAAAGACATTGCTTATGCTTACCACCCTTGCCATTATTGGAATTGGCGTTGTCGCCTTGCTATTTGCATTTTCTGAAAAAGAAATAAAAAGAAACAGCGCATTTATTAGAAGGTATCCTCCCAATGCAGCAGTTGAAAAAGCATCGTTTGATCTAGGTGTTAACTCCTATTATATAATCGGTGTTTTTGGCGACAGGATTTATCTGGGAAATTATACCGCACCCCTGTATGTAAAAGTTCTGAACACCTCATTGAAAAACATAGCCGATTATCAAATTCAAATTCAGGATACAATGCTACCATTTAGAAGAATTGAAATTGAAATATTACCTCCCTATTTTTTTGTGGCTGATGGGACAGTCCCACGAGTATACAGAGGCAATATAAATGATTGGAAAGTTCAGAAATTAATTGCGAATGATATTTATTTTAATTCATTGGTCGTAATGGACACGCTGCAATTTGGAATACGGACTGAAAGTAGTGAAACAGGGGAAAACATGATTGCAACGATAAATCCTTTTTTCCAGAATCCCCTGCATATAGCTAGGGATCTCCTGGAAAAACAATACGATGGGATCTTTGATACTGATGGCCAACTACTATGGAACGAAAAAATGGAAAGTTTGATCTATGTATATTTTTATAGAAACCATTTCCTATTAATAAATGATTCCCTTCAATTGGATAAGGAGGGAAGGACCATAGATACCGTAACCAAACCGAAACTGAATATTGTTTCCATTGAATCAAAGGGTCATACAAAACTTGGCGCGCCCCCAATTTTCATAAATAAAACCGCCGCTACTTCTGATAAGTATCTTTATATAAATTCAGAACGGCTGGGCCGTTATGAGGCGGAGGAGATGTTAAAACAAGCTACCATGGTCGATGTATATGACCTTGGGAAGATGGAATACCAATATAGTTTCTACATCTATTATTACAAAAAAAATAAACTGAAATCCTTTATAGTACATGACAAACAACTCTATGCGATTATGGATAAATACCTTGTTTCCTATGATTTAAATAGATGATGGAATTGTAAACTTTTTTAAAGGAAAAAAAATATACTGATCAGTATCAGGACAAAGACCGAAAACCTGTAGAAAAAAGTAGGTCAGATTGTAAATTTAAATTTTAAAGATATGAAGACCAAGAAAAATGGACTCATAATGCCAATATTGGCATTTATGATTGCAATTGCAGCAGCTTTTGCAACCGAGAAAAACTCGATGGAAAGCACGCTTTCGGATCAGGCTTATTTAAATACCCCTGTTCCATGTACGCTTGCTGGTTTCTGTGATAACACGGGAATAGATGTATGTACCTCAGGTGGCATTCAGGTTTATGGAAAATCTTCCGCAACCCAGTGTACAAGAAAGTTGTTCATGCCTTGGCACAATTAATAGTGTCAAAAAGAAAAGGTGCCATGGAAATGGCACCTTTTTTAATATCACTTTAAATAATGGTCAAACCATTTCAGGATGCCATGATTTAAATGCCGGGCGTTAGTTGGGTCCCAAATGGAATGGTCTTCATCTGGATAAACCATAAAAGTGGCCGTTTTCTTCAATCTGCGCAACGCCAAAAATAGTTCAATATTCTGGTTCCAATTCACCTGTACATCTTTCGCCCCTGACCATAGCAATAGGGGGGTATTTATATTTTTCACATATTGCAGCGGGGAATTTCGGTCGTAGTCACCAGGTGCTTCAAAATAAGATTTTCCCATTCTCCATTGTTGGTCTTCAAAACGCCATAAATCGGGTTGTCCATTGTTCCATCCCATCGTAAGGTAATAACTTGTGAGATCTGCTGCACCTGCACCCGAAACAGCAGCTGCAAAAGTGTCCGTTTGGCTTACTATAAAAGAGGTTTCATATCCGCCAAATGAATGCCCAATCAACCCTATCCTATCCTTTTTTACAAGTCCCAACCCAATCACTTTATCCAGAGCTGCCAAAACACAATTCTTGGCGGAAATCCCCGGTTCCCCAATTTTATAGGTAATATCCGGCTCTAGTACAAAGTACCCGGAACGGGTAAAATTTCTAACATTAAAACCGTCCCGTCCGAGTTCACTGGGGTTTCTATATAAAAAAAGATCCTGCGAGAGTTTTTCATAGATATGTACCACCATTGGGTATTTCAGATCATCTCTGTAGTTATCCGGAAAATAGAGAATACCATGCAATTCCTTTCCTTCATTGTTTTCATATGAAATCAGTTGGCATTTTCCCTGTACAAATTTATCTGCATGCTGGTTACTTTGGTAAAATAAACTTTCCTTTCCATCTGTACCTTTAAGAGACATCAATTTTGGTGGGGAGGAGAAGGACTCCTCCTGAAAGATATATATGTTATTAAATGAAGACTTTTTTAGATTGGTTATCCTGGAATCATGCAGGGCCAAAGGCTGTATATTACCCGCAGGCCGTAGTATGGCAAACCCGCTGGTTCGGTCCTTATTCCTAACCTCAAGGACCAGTTCTTTTTTTAAATCAAATACAGCGCTTTTAAAGTTAGGTGTTGCTCCAGGACTTTCGGCATTGTAAAGTCTGTAAACAGTGCTATCGCTTCTTCCATTTGTCATTCTATGCGTTTCCATCCCATTTGTTTTGATCTTCCAGATGTCATAGCGATCGTATATCAATAGATAATCACCTCCCACCGTCCACTTCGGACTATCAAAAGGTTCTGGTTCCCTGGGATATTCCTTATCATTTTGGGAAACGTTGAAGGGAATATTTATGGTAAGATTTAGATGTGTCTTCTTATTGATGTCAAAAAGCCACCATGCCTGATCTTGGAAATAGGCCAAAAATCTTCCGTCCGGAGAGGCAATGGAGCTGTTAAGTGTTATAGGCTGCCTTTCCTTTATCAGTTCAATTTTGTTCGAGCTTAGATCTTTTAGATACAGGTCTGCCTCTGGAAATTGCTTGTGCTGGGGTTCATACTGCAATTTATTATACAGGATGGCATTTTTTTGGTCGGCAGTTATAATTGCAGAGGGCAATTCAGGGTTCCCAATCTTTGAGACCTTACCACTTTTAAGGGACCATTGTGCCAACCAAGGGCCCGAGCTCTCGTCCCAATCAAGTCTCCTTCGCGGGGGAAGCCATTTATCCGTTACATGCCATATTTCTACATTTGCAATACTGTCCACTTTCCCGTGCGTATTTGGATTGATTTCCTGATAGTAGAAAAAGACTTTTGTGCCATCTTCGGATATACTTGGCTTCAACAAGTTTGATATTTCAAAACCTTCGGGACCAAAACCATCCGTCCTCCATGGAAGCTCAATTAGTTTCCCTTTCTTTTTTGAATAGTAGAAAAGTTGATTTTCGCTCTGAAGGGAATCCAATATTACGGGTTTTGAAATAAAGGCCAACCCTTCACTACTGACTTGCCATACCGGTAAGGAAAAACTATTTGCATTTGATGATTTAACAATACTTTCCCTGCCATCCCTGTTATTAACAATTTTGGCGTAATTAAGTCCGCCTATTTCCTGTAATACTATGGTACTATCTGAATCGGGGCTAAATTCAAAGGCAGATCCTCCCGGAAACGAATATTTATTGTCATTTTTTAAATCGACTATAAAAACTTCACTTTTAAAACTACTTTTTGATGGATCATTTGTTAACACCCCCAAGTAATTACCATCATTGGAGAAATTATAAAACACCCCGTACGGAAACCACGTTGTAGTCCCTTTAATAAGATTTAAATATCCAATTCCTTTTTTGGGATGAATGAGGGCATACCCATTGGATTTCGAATTGAAATTTCCATAGGTTGCATCTTCAAAGGAATAGGTTTTAGGGCTAATTGTTGATTTAACGACCAAGGTGTCGGGTTGGTTGTTATAATATTTGTTAAAGCTTGCCCAAGAACCATCCCCGGACAGTTTGGTCTCGGTCATTTCATACCAGAGCCCAAAATCCTTTGAGGACAATATTTTTTTTGGAACTGCCTGCCCCAGTAAAGGGCAGGCCCATCCCATCAACATGATGAAAACAAAGTTGCACTGGCTAAAACAAACCTTCAAATAATTCAATTTATTTAATTTCATCAATCTTAAACTTTATTGTTAATACCCTGGATTCTGGGGCTCTAAATTTGGGTTTAGCAACAGTTCCTCTTGTGGTAGTGGCAGCAAAATATCCGTTTCCCTCCAGCCTGTTTTTATGGGTTCCAGAATTAAGGAAGCCCTGTTGCTATGCTTTAGATAGAACCAACGGAGGCCCTGCTCCGCAAAAAATTCCCATTTTCTTTCTTTTGAGATCGCATCAAGTATTTCCTGTTGTGTATTGGCCGTGGTGTTTTCGAGCCCTGCCCTTTGTCTTACTATACTTATATCACTCCGTGCATCGGATAGATTGTTGAGTTTGGCGTCTGCTTCCGCACGTATCAAATAAATTTCCTCAAGCCTTAACAGCACCGAATATTCCTGCGAACTCTCTGTGGGTAGTCGTAGTTTGTATTTATTTGGAAAGTACCATGTATTGTCACCATCAGTAGCTTCCCCAATCCAATGTTGTCGCCTTAAATCAGCTGCATCAAAATCATTGACAAAATCTGGGCGAAGGGAAACAAAAGAGGGAGGACCACTTTCGAAAATAAATATCTGGGCTTCCAAGGTATTGTTTCCAAAGGGCGGTTTTAATTGCCAAAGGGTAGAAGAGCTTTCGGGGAGAAATACGCTATCGAGATCTTGGACAATACTAAACTGACCACTATTGATGACATCATTTGCCGCTGCCTTTGCCAACGTCCATTGCTCATTGAACAAATACACCTTGGCCAGAAATGCCGTAGCCGTAATCTTTGTCGGATATATGTGTTCCCCTAAACTATCCGCTTCTTCCAATAATGACTGGGAAGTAACCAGGTCTGCTATTATTTTTTGGTAGACCTCGATCTCCATTAAACGGCTCACTTCTGAATTTACCGTATAATCGGTCGATTCTATATAGGGTATTCCGCCAAAAAGGTTGAGCAAATAGAAATGGACATAAGCGCGAATAAAATAGGCCTGGCCCATCAAGGGGGCCTTTTCTTCCTCAGAGAGAACGGTGGAATTCCGTAAGCCCTCAATCACCGCATTGGCACCGTATATTACTTTATATCCATTGTTCCAATAAAAACCAACTGCCAAATCTGTTGGCTGTACGGTGTGGTTATAAAAATTAAATGCAGGTTGTCCCGGGTAGCTATAATAATCAAGTTCATCGGCGTAAAGACCCATCATGACCCCTAAGCCCGTGCTGGAGCCCGTTACAAGGGTGTTATCGCGTAATTGTACATACAGTTCCGCCAAGGCTGCATTTGCGGTTGCGGTATCCTCAAAAACAGTCACCCCGGTTAATTGGGAATTGGGCAATTCTATTTCCAGGTTCTGCTCACAGGAAAAAAGAAATAAGGACATACCCAATAAAATAATGGATGCTTTAATTTTTATAAAGGGGAGGGAGCAATTATAATCTATATTTGATTTTAAAAAGTACATAACATTTAGATTTAGGTTAAAGACTTATTTGGACTCCTCCACTTATCCAGCGCAAGGGGGGGGAGGAACCTTGAAGGCTGTTCGGGGTCTATGCCATCATATGGTGTTATGGTGGCAAGGTTTTGGCCTGATAGGAAAATTTTAAAGGTTGATCCTTCGTATGGAAGCGTATAGCTCAACGTTACATTTTTGAGCTTTATAAAGGAGGCATCACTTATGGATCGGTCACTTTGCGTAAAATTGTAAAATGCCGTTGTTGCCTCGGGATTGCTGCCGCTGGTATATAATTGAAATGGGGCGGCATCTCCTTGCTGCTGCCAATGATCCAAGATTTCAACTGGCTGGTTGACCATTATGCCAGCTGGGGATCCATTGGCCCAATAGTTAACACCTTTTTGCTTTGTAAACTGAAATAGAAAATCAAGTTGCCAATTACCAAGGCGAAGGTTATTTTTAAGACCTCCATAAAATTTGGGCGAAGTATCTACCACAAATTGTTTGTCTTCAGGTGCACTTATAACCCCGTCTCCATTATAATCTTCGAATTGGTAAAGCCCACTATCAGGATCCACACCTGTGAATTTATATAGTTTTCGAATGGATAACGGTTGTCCTATCACAAATTGATTCGCATAGGTGGATTGCTCCAAACCGGGAAATTCCACAAGTTTGTTCCTTGGAATTGTTAGGTTAATCGAAGTGGACCAATCAAAGTTGGGGTTAACAATATTTTCGGTTATCAGTACAAACTCCCATCCCTTATTTTCCACCTTGGCATCCAGATTTGCCTGTATAATGCTAAAACCCGTAGTGGCTGGCAATTTCACTCCTACCAGTTGGTTGGAGGAAGTATTATAATAATAGGAAGCATCAAAACGCACCCTATCTTTTAAAAATCCTGTTTCCAGGGCTATCTCTGCTTTTTTGTTTAGCTCCCAGCCAAAATTGGGATTATAAAGCTGTGTAGGAGTTAATCCAATGGCTTCATTGTAGGGATTGCCTGTTACACTGTAGGTGTCCAAATACTGATAATCGCCTATCCTATCATTTCCCGTGGTACCATAGCTGGCCCTAAGTTTACCAAAACTGATTATGGTATTTTTAAGGAAAGCTTCTTCGGAAAAAATCCAACCTACTCCCAGAGCACCGAAATTCGCGAACTTATTTCCGGGACCAAAACGGCTTGACCCATCCCTTCTTCCGGTAAGGTTCAGGAGGTACTTGTGGTAAAGGCTATAATTGATTCGCCCAAAAACTGCTTGGTAGCGATATTCAGTTTCCGAATCGTTTAGCACCTGCCTGTAGGTTGCGGCCGCCAGATTGTGGAGCAGGTTATTGCTCGGGAAACCATCTGCATACTGAAGCAATTGGTAAGCATCGTCCTTTTGAAAGGTAGCGCCTACCAGTACCTGTAACTTGCTATTTCCAACTTCCTTATTCCAGTCGAGCTGAGGCTCGATTAGCCAGGAATTCCGCGTACCGTCGGTGGTGTAAATAGAGGAGTACCGACTGTCCAGACCGTAAGCAGGATCATATATCGTATTTGGGGTTGTCTGGTATTCGTTTTGCCGGGAGTCCTGATACCCAAGATTTGCCTTTAGGCGTAAATTTTTAAACAACCTATACGCCAATTGTAAATTACTGATTAGGCTATGGCGCTCCGTACTGTATTCGGTATTCAGTGCGGCCAGTGGGTTATTAAAGGTGCTATTCTCCCAATTTAGATTTCCGTTGGCATCGTATAGAGCTGGAGCATTTGGAGGGAGCGTAATTGCCTGAAAGGTAAGGTCGCCTCCCGGAAGCAGATTGTTTTCAATGGAATAGCCCGCAGTAAAATTAAGATCAAATCTGCCATCATCACTTTGTTTGGAATACTGGGCATTGAAAGTCGTGCGGTTATATTTCGCATCTCCGGGAAAAACAGTTGTTTGCCTATTGTGGCCCCCTGTCACTAAAAAACTATTGTTATTTCCTCCTCCGGAGATCGTGGCCTCAAATGATTGAAGCCATGCCGTTTCTCCCAAAAGGGCATCCTGCCAGTTGGTATATCTATTTTTATCCCAAGTGCCATTCACGTCATAGGCAGTTATTGGATATTCTTTTATTCCATCATTTATAAATGCCTCTTCCCGCATTTGTAAATACTGTTGGGTATTCAATAATTTCAAACCACTATTTACACGGCCTACACCGGTTGTTGCTTGAACAGCATATTTTGTTTTGCCGGCCTTGCCCTTTTTTGTAGTAATTAGAATCACCCCATTGGCGCCCCGGGAGCCATAAATTGCGGTAGCGTCCGCATCTTTTAGCACTTCTATACTTTCAATATTGGAAGGATTTATCAAAGAAAGCGGACTTTGGTTACCTCCGGGAAGTATACCCCCTGAAACATCGCGGCTACTCATGGAGGACGAATTATAGGGTACCCCATCTATAACATAAAGGGGCTCATTTCCTGCCACAATGCTGTTTTGCCCACGTATCCTTACATTATAGCCGCCGCCAGAAATACCTGTTAGCTGACTTATTTCAACACCTGCCACCCGACCCTGTAAAGAAGCAAGGGCGTTATCTACTGGTTGGTTCTCAATTTCCTTGGCGGTTACCCGCGAAATACTCCCAGTCTTTTCCCTATCGGAAACCTTGTAATAGCCCGCATTAATAACCACCGCGTCCAAAGCAGTTGCATCAGGTAGCATAGTAACATTCAAAATACTGCCACTGCCCACTGCAACTTCTTGCGCCTTATACCCCAGATAGCTAAACACCAACGTATCTGAACTTTTGGTGACTATTTCATAATGCCCATCCATATCACTCTGCGTACCCCGGGAGGTATTTTTCACAATAATATTTACACCTCCAAGTGGTCCATTGGCATCAGTTACAATGCCCGAGATAGGAGGGGAGCCGTTTTGTGAGGTTAGGGGAGTACTTAATGCCCAGAATAGGGCAAAAGATAAGGGTAGGACATAGTAGCCCCTGTACTTATTTTTCATAATTTTGCATCAGTTAAGTTTAGTACTTATTTTAACTACTGGCCTGCTCCTACGGTCGTGCAAAAACTTTGGAGCGGGTCATTTTTTTTGTAGTGAGACGAATGTCAGGTTGAGCGCAGTCGAAACCTCCTTAAGAGTTCAAACCACTCAATACTAACTACGCAATACTCAATACTAAATACAACTGCAAAACTTACTAAACAAAACTGAAACTGCTGCTTTAAAAGAAAGTTGAAAAGAAAAAACCGACCAAACCCCAAACAAAAGGGCGCGGAACTCAACTTATCGAATCGTGGTACTGGTATACCCTGTAACAATAAGAGAGCCCACGCCCGGGTCGTGAGCAATCTGCTTATCGTCTCGTTACATAAAAATTACCAGTTTTCGATTCGAGATTCAAAGCGAGTGCTTCTAATATTTTGCTCTTAGAAGAATCGCAAATTTATATTTTCTTTTCAAAGATATGAAAAATAATCCAAAATGCGTATCGAAGTACGCAATATTTTTTACCAATAGCTTTTTATTTGCTAATATGGATTTTAATTGGGCAATATATAATTACATTGTTTTGCTTTCACGAGAGTATAAATCCAATCGCCTTTTTGCAGATTCTCATGATATAAATGAAAGAACATTTCGAGTAATTGAGAGTGCTTGGAAAAAAGAGGAGGATTATCAAATATCTTTACCTACAATTTATAAAATTTGTCAAGCACGTAACATGACTATTGTCGAGTTTTTCATTGAAGTAGAGAGAAATAAAAACGTTATCCCAAAAATCAAATAAATATTATTTTATTTTAGGTCTGTTGTAATCCAATATTTATCCAATAAAATACCTTCTTCGAATGCCTCTAAATTTAGAATTCTATTCAAAGAAACATTATACTCTATTTCTACAAAAAATTTGAACAAGGAATAGAGGGCAACTACTTCTGTTTGATATAAAAGGTAATTAATTGAAATATTAATCCTTTTCACTTAATTTATACATTGATTTTGCGATACTGAGAGATGTCTTATCATATTGTTCATGACCATAATTATGTCTCTCATTTAATTCATAAAATTCTCGGTATAAATCAAATGGATTTTGGGATTCTGCAACCCATTGTACAATAATATCTAGTATTTCATTCATAACAGGTTGAAAGGTCATCCTTCCATCTGATTTTCTAATGCCATTATTATCTGATTTCTTTTTACCAAGATTTAGAAAAATATTTTTTTCATCGTATATTATATCTCTTGCTTCTTTAAATTCTTTACCCTTAGGTAAATAGTCCATTAACAGTCTTCTTATACCTCTATAATAGATATTATATTTCTCCTCAGGATTTTCAAATTCTTTACCAACCAGTTCTCTCAATTCATCAATTTCCTCAAGATTACCTTTCTCGGTATTTATTGATAACTGCCTACCGACCTTTTCATTAGCTTTTTGCAGTAATTCCATTCTTTCGATATCCGCTTCGGATAAATCTTCTCTTTTCTTTTTTTTGTTATTATCGTTTGCCATATTATTTGTTATTTAACCTCTAAAATATTTCGAATTCTTTCACTAACCATTTTTATACTGTCATCATTCCAAGAAATAGGATTCAACTTTGCAACTGCATTCTTATAGTTTGGATAAAACTCTCGAAATGCCCCATGGTAGCTTTTACCATACAACTTATCCATATACCAAGTAAAAAATGAGTAAACTAATGATTCATGGATTTCATTTTCATTAGCAAATTTTGTTACTAGGAAGGAATTGTTGATATACTTGTGTATGTACTTGAATTTATCCACTGATAAAAAATAATCTCTAGCGAAAGTATCTGCCTTTTCCTCAATAAGAAATAAATCATCATCACCCGTTAGATGAAAACTATTTTTCTCAATTAAGTCAAAATCAAATAAAACGTGATGCAATTCGTGCATAAGAGTAAACCAAATAGTAGAATATTTTTTATTAAAATCTGTAATTACTATACATGGCTTTCCATTTATGATAAAAGTTCCGCCTCTAACTTGTGTTGTCGATAAATAATCTTGAAAAATAACAGTGACTCCCGTATTGTATAAAGCCTTACACACAGTATACAATCCATTTTGAACATCCTGGGAATAAGGCTTCAATTTAATTATTAAATCTTTAAGTTTATCTCTGTCATAGTCATGTGGATTATCAATAATCTTAAAAGTTTGGTAAGCAGACTTTATCCAGAAATCCTTCATTTTATCTGAAAAATTTCTTTTAGTCCGGCTATATAATGGTTCCTCTAACTCCTCTTCGTATTCTCTTATAGATTCATATCCGAAAAAATCTAAAACTTTTTGTACAAGCTCATCCGTGCCATAATTGGATTCAAAAAAACCCAATTTGGTTAACATTTTTACATCAAAATTCTTCAACAAAAAGGTAGCCTTTCTTGCGTTATCAATTGACATAACGTTCTCCTCATTTTGATTTTGTAAGACAATGTGAACAAAACGATTAATTTCAATATCCAGAAACTCAGCTAATTTAATGACATGAATCAGATTAGGTTGTTTTGCTGAACCAGAAATAATCTGCTCAAAAACATCCTTGTCAATTTTTAAGAGTTTTAATGCTTTTGTTTTACTGATATTGTACTCCTCAAGCTTCTGTTCAAATTCCTCTTTAACATCAATATTATCACTATTGGAAAAAATTGAATTTAAAAGATTGTCTAAACCTGTTTTATTCATAATAAGGCGTATTTACCCTGCAAATATAATCTAATTTTTGGCTTTAACAATATAATAAGGGTAATTACCCTCTAAATTGCTTTTGCAAAATTGAATTAGTAAATACATTACTATTGATATATTACTAGGGAGTGTTTTCTATGTATAAGCAATGCCTTTATTTTGCATTTACAACAACCGGAATTATTATATTTGGTATTCTCCCCGATTAAAATGCCCGCTCTTACGGTTTTCCGTAATGGGTGGGTTTGAGTTTGTTTTATATTTATAAACTATACAAAGAAATTTCTTTTAATAACTTGTGTATAGCCGAACAGGTTGAATGGCTAAAAATTAAAAAGTTGGGAGTAAAAATAAGTTGTGTGCAATATGATGAAATTTCTGCTAATTATATTAATCTTTTTACCTCTGACACTTTTTGGTCAACAACTTAAGTGTTGTGAAACTGAAAATGAAGTTAGAGAACTTGTTATTGGAAAGTGGAAAGCAGAAAAATTTGATTCCAATACCTTTTTTGAATATTTCGGAGATTCTAGCGGAATTCAATACAAAATTTACAATTTTGATGAAAACGGTAAACTTTGGTTTAATGAAGGGGATATGGCAGATGTTGAGATATTGAGATATAAGGATGGATTTAAATTAAAATATTCTACAATGTTCGAGGAATGGATATCTGAATTGAAATATCTAAACTCAACCAAAATGATTTTGATTACTGACGGAGAAGAAATAATTTATCATAAAGCCGATTAAAATACTGCCCCTTGCTGGCGGGGGCATCTCGCCCGTGACCACTACAACGGGCGTAATCATAGATTTTGCATAAAAATACAGGCTGTTAGGGCTACAGTCATAGTGACCTAATGTTATAGTTAAAGTGACCTAATGCTACAGTTAATGTCCCTTAATGGTACGTTCAGGTTGAGCTAATGTATGGTTCAACGGGGGCGAGTGCTACTCGAGTGTATGGTTTAAGCTACGTTAATGCTACCCAAAGGCTAGGTTAAGGCTACTTTCATATTTCATTAGTTAGTTATTTAAGGACTGGTCCATTTATCTAGTATAGATAAATAATTTATTTTTAAGTAGAATGTTGGAATTTCTAATTATAGTTAATAATTAGTAAACGGTTTTGTTTACTAATTAGATTATAACTACTTTTGTATTACAAAACAAATATGTTACCTAAAATTGCTAAGATAAAAGGATTACATCCAGGGCTTATATTAGAACGTGAGATAAAGCGCAATAATATTAAAAGCTCTCAATTGGCTTTGGCTTTAAATGAACACAAGCAAACCATCAGTGCTATTATAAAACAAAGAAGAGGTATCAATCCCGAACTGTCCATTAAATTGGGAGATTATTTCCAGACGGAAGATGATTACTTTATGGTGTTACAGGCAAGCTATGAAGTAAAAACTAAATTAGCTGAGAATAGTAAACGAACTCCTAATCTAAACAATTTTAGAAAAGTACTATTTTGGGATACCACTTTTGATAAAATAGATTGGCATAAAAACAAACGTGCCATTATAAAAAGAATACTGGAAAGAGGGAATGACATAGAAATCAATGAAATTATAGATTTTTATAGTAAAGCTACTGTATCTAATATAGCTAAGTCTATAAAGAACTCCCGTTTAGATGCTTTTCAAAAGAATGCAGAAAAGTATAATCTTATTTAAGTTCTAAATGCCTTTACATTTAAATACAGTTTCCGATCTTCTTTGGGATTCCTTAATAAAATTAATGACTATTGAGGAATTTAATAGTTTTAGATTGGTGGGCGGTACATCACTAAGTTTACAGCAAGGTCACCGGGAATCGGTAGATATTGATTTATTCACCGATGAACAATATAATAGTATAGATTTCAATCGTTTGGAAGAAATTTTAAATGAAACCTTTCCATATGTAGATCCATCTTCTGTTGGTGAAGTTGTTTTTGGCAGGTCTTATTTTGTTGGTGAAGATGAGCATAATGCAGTTAAATTGGACATATATTATACTGAACCTTTTGTTTTTCCTTTATTAGAGCAAGACAATATACGTTTGGCATCAAATGAGGAAATTGCTGCAATGAAGTTTGAAGTTATTTCAAATGGTGGTCGTAAAAAAGATTTTTGGGACATCCACGAACTTCTTGATGTGTTCACTTTAGAGGAAATGTTAGGGTTCTATGCGCAAAGAAATCCCTTTGGTTCAACGCGACAAGAATTTTTAAAAGCTTGTTTAGACTTTTCAATGGCTGAAGACGATTTTACTCCCAATTGTTATAGAGGCAAAGTTTGGGAGCTTATAAAAATTGATATCGAAGAGCAGGTACAAAATTTGTTGGATGCCGAAAATTAGTACAATAAAAGTCCCACTCTAATAGCTTTCACTTTTGTTTATTGAACTGCCAACAATTACCTAAAGTAGTAGAAAAAGGCATTAATCAAAAAAGTAGTATGAGTTTAAGAGCATTATTCACCCCAAACCCCTATGACGCGATTTTGTTTTAATAATCTTTCGATTAATTATTGAATGCTCTAATAATATGGTTTTTATAAACTATTAGTTGAAATAATAATATCTTGACTGGAGAACAGCGTTTAATTAAGGGAGCACTTTGTAAAAGACTCAAAAAACGATTTTAGTGTATATTGGGCATTTTTTCTCAAGGATAAGTCAGAGACAATTACTAAAATACCTATTTCACCCTTATATTTGAAATAAAGAGTTCTCAACTATTTCAAACTATGTGAAAGCATTGGACAGTTTATCCTTCAACACCAACATATCATTACTAACTTTTCGATCTAAGATCTTAGCGTAATGTTGTGTAGTCTTGAGAGATTTATGTCCCAACATTTTACTGACTGATTCAATGGGAACTCCATTAGAGAGTGTTACCGTTGTTGCGAAAGTATGACGCGCTAAATGGAAGGTTAAATTTTTGTTGATATTGCACAAATCTGCTATCTCTTTCAAATAGGCATTCATTTTTTGATTGCTTAGCACTGGCAATAGAAGTTGGTTTCTTTGAATTTCTGAATCTTCAGCGTACTTTTCTAAAATAGCTTCAGCTGTGGGCAAAATTGGAATATTGCTTCGTGTGTCGGTTTTTGATCTATTAATTTTTATCCATTTTCCACCATCAATACCGATTACAACATTATTTGCAGAAAGCTTTTTTACATCCGAATAGGCTAAACCAGTAAAACAACAGAATATAAAAATGTCTTTAACTTGATCCAGTCTTTCAGTGTGTAGTTCTTTTTCAACCATTGTCTGAATTTCCTCAACAGTTAAAAACTCTCTATCAACTATTTTAAGTCTAGCTTTCCAACTTGTAAATGGATTTTTGGAAATCCAATTGTTGGCAAATGCAATTCGGATTATCTTTTTAAAATTTGTAATGTACTTTATGGCAGTATTATGTGAACAATTTCGCTCTGTTTTAAGATAATATTCGAGGCCTGTTATAAATTTGTGGTCAACATCCATAACTGGAATATCCTTTACCTTATATTCCATTTCTATATACGCTTCTATGTGCTTTCTGGCAGTCCTGTAGCGTTCTGCAGTACCAGCGGCAAAATCTTTACCTATTAAGCTCTCGACTTTGTCATTGTGCTCTTGAAAAATTTCCAATAGCATTTTATGCGGACTGTCAGTACCCAAATAAATATTCTTGATTTTTTTGGATGTGACCAAGTCTCCATTTTCAAACAAGTTCTCCTGAATTTTATATATTTTACTCCGTATAGAGGTCATATACCTATTCAGTTCACGAGCCTCCAAAGAAGTTCCGACAATTTTACCGGCCTTAGAATTCCATTTTGCCAATGAAGCCTTACGCTTTATACTGAACTCACTTCTTTTTCCATCTACAGTGATTCTTACATAAATAGGGGCATTGCCGTTTTTATCTATGTCGTTCCCTCTTGGGTAAAATAATATTGAAAAGCTGGATTGCATAGGTGCGTACTTTTTTTGCACAATAAAACTACAAAAAAAAAATGCGATTAAAAAATATTATAACTATGTAACTTGCTATATATTAGCATATCACAAGCCATTCGGTGCGTAAATTGAAAACCAATAAGTACGCACCGACTTACGCACCTTTTATTTGATATTTTATACTTTTATTTGATATTGCTAAAAATGAAAAAACCCGATAAACATAGTGTTTATCGGGTTTTAGTAAGACTTGGTAATCTCTAAGCGGAGAAAGAGGGATTCGAACCCCCGGAGGTGTTACCCTCAACAGTTTTCAAGACTGCCGCAATCGACCACTCTGCCATTTCTCCATTAGCGGGTGCAAATATAGAAAGCTTTTTTTGATTTTTTAAAGCTTTTTTAAAACTTTTTATTCAAATATTAAAGCAGCCACCACTGCTTTCTGCTTACCCCAATATTTTTAGTAACTTTAATTCACAAACCAGCTATAAATGAAACTCTTCAGTTTACTTTTAATCTTCCTTATCTCATGTTTCGGTTTTTCCCAAACCAAGAAGCAAGTGGCGTTTCGTGAACTTACCGTGGAGCAAGGATTATCTCAAAATAGTGTGGTTAGTATCGCGCAGGACAGTACAGGGTTTATGTGGTTTGCAACCCAAGATGGACTCAACAAATATGATGGAAGAAATTTTACACATTTTGACATACAATTTGAAGACGTAACCCGGCCCACATTTAGTAAACTCGGTAAAATTTATGTAGCAAAAAACGGAGAATTGTGGATTGTTTCCAATTCGGGGATACTTCAAAAATACGATCCAGAGAACGATACTTTTAATGTTATAAGTACTGTCAATAAGATAAGTACACTTATTCAAAGTGAAAGTTTAGATTATTTTTTGGGAACGTATGGAAACGGGATTTACAGGATAAACCATCAAACCAAGGACACCATTCAATTTTTAAAACCAAAAGATTCCCAACGCACCGTTTATAATTTTTTCGAAACGAAAGATAAAACCATTTTAGCTGTTACAAACAATGGTTTTTTCGAAATAAAGAATGATCATTATATTTTTAGGGAAGTTATATCGGGAACAAATTTTAGTGCAGTTTCGCAAGCTATTGATAATAGTCTTTATCTAGGGAGCTCAGGAAAGGGACTTTTTATTAAAAAAGAAAACCAATCACATTTTCAACAATTCAAAGGATTTGGAAATGCGATACTTCCTGAAAATTTAATAATTCAAGATCTTCTTGTTGATAAACGCAACCAATTGTGGATTGCAACCTATGGCAAGGGGGTCTATTTGGTGAATTTTGAAAAGAAAACCATCCAGAATTTTACCGAGGATAAAAATAATCCCTATGCACTGCATTATAATGACGTTCTAAGTTTATTTGAAGACAATACCGGCACCATTTGGTTAGGTACTGACGGTACTGGCCTCAGCTATTATGATGAGTATTTAGTTAAATTCAACGTACTTACAAACGATCAAGTTCCACAAAATGTGAATGTTGATGTAATTAGGGCAATTGCTAAAGATTCCGAAAACAATATTTGGGTAGGTACTTCCGGAAAGGGATTGACCCGATTAAATATTGATAAGCAAGATTTTTATACCTACACGGCTCAAAATTCCAAGCTGTTGGGAGATCGGGTAATGAGTTTATTGTTTGGCGATGAAAAACTTTGGATAGGTCACCAAACCTTTGGTTTACAATTAATGGATGCAAAGGGAAAAATCACTTCATTTAGGCAAACTGAAAACTTCACGATATGGAAAATTTATAATGGTGAAAATGATAGAATCTGGTTGGGCACTAGAGATCATGGACTTATTCTATTTGATAAAGGCGAAGGAATTATTCAACAATACAACAGCAAAAATTCAAAACTAACCACAAACAATATTAGAACGATTGAAAAGGGTAAAGGCAATGAACTTTGGATAGGTACCGAAACCGATGGATTATTCAAATTAGATATAAAAAGCAACAAGATTGAAAAAGTAAAAGATATAAATAGCAGCATAAAATCATTATATTTCAATGGCACATCGCTCTTTATTGGAACCAATGGCGATGGCCTCCAAGTTTTTAATCCCCAAGAAAAAAGCGTTCAAGATTTCACAACCAATGAAGGGTTGCCCAACAATGTTGTTTACGGAATTTTGCCAGACAAAGAAGGCTATTTATGGATGAGCAGCAATAAAGGTATTTCAAAATTAAAGTTTCATAATAACACTATTTCCGTAATTGAAAATTATAGTAATTATGACGGGCTGCAAGCGTTTGAATTCAATACGGGCGCTTATTTTAAAGATGAAAACGGCATGCTGTATTTTGGGGGATTGGAAGGCATCAATTGGTTTAACCCCAACCAGTTGTCGTTTAATCCTATAAAGCCAAAAACAGTTATTTCAGGCTTTGAAGTCTTCAACAGAGATAGAAGGCTTGTGCCCAGTCAAAAGCTTCAGCATACTGAAAATACAGTAACGTTTACTTTTTCATCCCTCCATTTTTCGCAGCCTGAGCGCAACCAGTACAAATACAAACTCTTAAATAACGATGCCGATTGGATTGCCGCGGGTAACAGTAATCTTGCCCATTATACAAATTTACCGCCCAATGATTATGAATTTCAGGTTATCTCAAGCAATTATGATGGCGTTTGGAATACTGACCCCGCAACGTATTCATTTACAATTTTAAAGCCTTGGTATGGAACCAACTTGGCGAAAGGCGCATATGCGCTTTTGGCAGTTCTTTTTGGGTTTTATCTTTATAGGTATTTAAAATGGCGCTGGGAAATAAAAGCTCAACTGCGATTGGAACATGAAGAAACCGAACGCTTGAAAAAACTGGATGAATTTAAAACCAAATTATATACCAATATTTCGCATGAGTTCCGGACACCACTTACACTAATCTCTGGGCCGATTGAAAATCAATTGGCGAAAACAAAACTTTCCAAAGAAGATAAGAGGGAATTGTCATTGGTTAAGCAGAATGCAGACCGGTTGGTGGGTTTAGTGGATCAATTGCTCGATTTGTCTATGATAGATTCTGGGCAACGTAAATTAACCATTAAACAAGGAAATCTGGCTATTTTGCTCAAGCAGCTTATAAGTGCCTTTCAATACAAAGCAGCTGAAAAAAACATTGCGATATCCAGCAGTATTAAAGATTTGAAAAATGTGTGGTTTGATACCGATATAATTGAAAAAGTTGTATCAAATCTATTGTCTAACGCAATAAAATATTCTCCGGAAAGCAGCACTATTGTTTTTGAAGCGAGTAATCAAGAGGGGGTATTGGTGCTTTCAGTAATCAATCAAAGTGATTTTGTTGGTAAGAAAGATTTAAGCAAATTATTTCAACGATTTTATCAAGATAATAAACTTTCCGAAGGAGTGGGAGTGGGTCTCGCTCTAGTGAGAGAATTGGTTACACTTTCATACGGTACCATAATCGCAAACAATATCGATGACAATAAAATTCAATTTACTGTTTCTATTCCTATAGACAGTTCAGCTTTTGAAGATGAGGTTTTGGTTTTTGATGACCAAATAGAAAACAAAGAACCCCAAATCAGTCCACAAGTTGAAAGTGTTGAAAGGGAAAATCCACTGTTATTGGTAGTCGAGGACGAAGCGGATATACGTGCTTTTATAATTTCAATATTTAAGAATAATTATCAAGTAATAGAAGCGGAGAATGGGAAAATAGGCATTTCAAAAGCATTAAAAAAAATGCCAGACTTGATAATTAGCGATATTATGATGCCCGAGATAGACGGTATCCAATTGTGCAACACCCTTAAAACTAATGAACTTACTAGTCACATTCCTATAATCCTCCTGACCGCAAAAGTGGGCGAAGAGAATGAGATTGAAGGAGTAAAAACCGGCGCCGATGCTTATGTAACCAAACCATTTAAGAGTGAAAAGTTGAAAATTAGGGTTGAAAAACTCATCGAAAATAGAAGGCAACTTCAAAAGCACTTTAGTAAAACTTTAAGCATCAAACCTGAATTATCAATAACTTCTACCGAAAGTGATTTTTTAAAGCGGTTGCAAACTGTTTTGGATGAACACATTACTGAACCAGATTTCACAAGTGAACGTTTTGGAAAGCTTATGCACATGAGCCGCACCCAACTTCACCGTAAATTGAAAGCAATATCCGGAATGTCTGCAAGTGAATTTATCCGCTCGCAACGATTAAAGCTTGCCATCCGTTTGCTCGAGGAATCTGATGCCTCAATTTCAGAAATAGCCTATCAAGTAGGATTCAATACACCTTCCTATTTCAGCAAATGTTTTAAGGAAGAGTATAACTGCACGCCCAACGAATATCTTTCAAACAAAGCATAATTACTAAAAACAGTAAGCTTTTTAAAGGCTGAAACATATCTTGTATGTTTTGGAACATTTCTGCTACCCACAGCTTATCATTCCTGCTAATTTTGGTTTTAACAAATGGCTTCATAGATGAAAAATTCAACTGATACCAATAAAAAAGACGATGTTATTTATATGAGCATCGACCATCTTAAACAAGGCAACTATGAATTGAAAATTCTTTTAAAAAATAAAGTGATGAAGACCATAAAAATTTTAAAAAAGTAAAAACTTAAAACTAAAAACCTAAGAAATATGAATTCTCAATTATTGTTATTAGCCGGAGTACTAACGTTCTTTATCTCTTGTGGATTGGAGGATGCGGGTAAAAGCGATTGTTTTATTGATGTAGAAGACACTTTGGATTCTTGGCAAACAACCTACAATTATCAAATGACAAATGCAAAGGATGATGACGGAAATACACAATCATTGGAGGCGTGCTTAATTAGAAAGGGATTGACCGAAGAATATATACAGTCGTTAAAAAATAGACAGAGCTGGATGAACTCAAACGGAGGCTGCACTGCTGAGGAAAAAAATACGCTCAATTCTCGTATTAATAAACGAGTACAAGAATTGGAAGAAGACATGGAAAGCACCTGGAACCGCTGCGAAGAAGTATATGGAAGTGGAGGTTAATTTTTAATTGTTTAATTAGTAGCAAAAGGATAGCGGTAAAAGTTCAATATTTTTATCGCTATTTTTGTGATTCATACTAATTCATTTTTTTCAAATGCCTTCAAACACAATTGAGAGACTGCAATGGCGCTATGCCACCAAAAGGTTCGATTCGTCGAGAATCCTTTCAGAAGAAAAGTTGGATATATTAAAGGAAACCTTTAACCTTACCGCAACCTCCTACGGTCTTCAGCCCTTAAAATTGGTGGTCATCAGCAACGCCGAATTGAAAGCCCAATTGATGCCGCTTACCTACAACCAGCCACAGGTTCGCGATGCCTCGCACGTTTTAATATTGTGCGTTGAAAAAAAAATTAATGAAAATTTTATAATAGACCATTTCAAAAGGGTAGAAGGACAGCGAAATACGCCACGCACCATTTTAGAGCCATTTGAGAAAAATCTGATAGCTTCCTTTTCTGAAAAGAATAGTGAGGAAATAAAGGATTGGATGATAAACCAACTCTACTTAACCCTGGGGGCATTGCTAACAGTTTGTGCTGTTGAAAAAATAGATGCCTGCCCCATGGAAGGTTTTCAGCCGAAGAAATACGATGAACTATTGGGTTTGGACAAAAAGGGGCTGGAGTCAGTAATTGTTTTGCCCGTCGGTTACCGCGATGAATCGGATTTTTTCATCAACCTCAAAAAAGTACGCCGCGGCGTGGATGAGCTAATTATTGAAATAAATTAATTTTGAAAATTTTAGCTACAAAATTTTAGGCTGAACGTGCAACTCTTACCTTTGATATTAGTGCTTACATAAATAAAACAGAAACAAAAAAAATTATGCCCGGATTTGAAATTTTTGGCGCCGAGGAGCGCAAGCAGGTAAACGAAGTGTTGGAAACAGGCGTATTGATGCGCTACGGCTTTGACGGTGTGCGCAACAACCATTGGAAGGCCAAAGAGTTTGAGACCGCCTTCGCCAAAAGAATGGGCACTGAATATTGCCAACTGGTTTCCAGCGGAACGGCGGCCTTAACGGTTGCCCTGGCCTCGGCTGGCATCGGTGCGGGCGATGAGGTTATTATGCCCACCTTCACCTTCGTGGCGAGTTTTGAATCTATTTTGGCCTTAGGAGCGGTTCCTATTTTGGTGGATATTGACGACACCCTTACTCTTGACCCCAAAGCCGTGGAAGCTGCAATCACTTCAAAAACCAAATGTGTAATGCCCGTACACATGTGCGGCTCCATGGCAGATTTGGATGCCCTAAAGGCAATTTGCGAAAAGTATAACTTAATTCTTTTGGAGGATGCCTGTCAAGCTCCCGGTGGTACATATAAAGGAAAACCATTGGGCAGCTACGGCCACCTGGGCTGTTTTTCATTTGATTATGTAAAGACCATTACCTGTGGCGAAGGCGGAGCGGTAATTACCAACAATGCAGAATTCGCAAAACACGCTGACCATTACCAAGACCACGGCCACGACCATGTTGGGAAAGACCGCGGCGCGGAAAGCCACCCTTTTATGGGCTACAATTTTAGGATTTCTGAATTGAATGCCGCAGTCGGTTTGGCGCAATTGGGCAAACTGGATGGAATTTTAAGGACTCAAAAGGAAAATTATACAATTCTTCGCGAAGCATTGGAAACCATAGATGGGGTAACTTTCCGAAGGGTTCCCGAAGGCGGTGAGGAAAACTATTCTTTTTTGAATTTTTTCCTTCCTACGGAAGAATTAGCTAAAAAGGCCCATAAAGCTTTATCCGAGAATGGGGTAGATGCCTGTTTTTATTGGTACACCAACAACTGGCATTATATAAACGGTTGGGAACATTTGCGAAATCTGAAATCTTTAGGAAATCTTCCTTCTGAAGTGAAAAACCAAATGCAGGATCTGAACAATACCGATTTTTCAAAAAGTGATGCCGTTATGGGCAGGACTATTTCTTCACTTATAAAGATTGGTTGGTCCGAAAAGCAGGTAAGGGATAGGGCAGAAGCTATGAAAAACGCGATTGCCTCAGTCCTTTAGTAGTTTACATACTCTGTAATTTCCAAACCATACCCAATCATTCCAACACGTTTGGTCTGCTCGCTGTTTGAAATAAGGCGGATTTTATGGATTCCCAAATCGTGAAGAATTTGGGCGCCAATACCGAAATCCTTGCTGTCTATTTCAATACGTGGTGCTTTCGCGATTTCGTTTGGTTTTTGAGCTTCTTTCAGTTCTTTTAAACGGTTTAAAAGATTAAGCGATTGGCTTTGTTGGTTTATAAAAACAATGGCGCCTTTCCCTTCCCCGTTGATTACGTTGAACATATCGTCCAATTTCTGTTCGGCGTTATTGGTAAGGGTTCCCAAAATGTCACCATTTACCAACGTTGCATTTACACGAACCAAAACAGGTTCATTTTCTTTCCACGAACCTTTGGTAAGGGCAATATGAATTTGGTCGTTTGTGGTTTGTTTGTAAGCGCGAAGCCTGAAATCCCCAAATTTTGTATTTATTTTGAAATCTTCCTTTTTTTCAATTAAGGAATCGTTTTCCATGCGGTATTTTACCAAATCTTCGATGGAAATGAGTTTCAAATCAAACTTCTTGGCAACCTTCATCAATTCTGGTAGCCGCGCCATCGTGCCATCCTCATTTAAAATTTCAACCAAAATACCCGCAGGTTTTAATCCTGCCAAACGTGCAAGATCGATTGCGGCCTCGGTATGTCCGGTTCTTCTCAAAACGCCACCCTGCTTTGCACGAAGCGGGAAAATATGTCCCGGTCTACCCAAATCGCTGGCTTTTGTGTTTTCATCAACTAGGGCTTTAATGGTTTTTGCGCGGTCGTGGACCGAAATGCCCGTGGTACAACCGTGACCAATCAAATCTACCGAAACGGTAAATTGGGTGTGGTGCAATACGGTGTTGTTTTCCACCATCATATTCAAATCGAGGGCATTGCATCTATCCTCGGTTAAAGGCGCACAAATAAGCCCCCTTCCGTGGGTTGCCATAAAATTGATCATTTCTGGCGTCACCATTTCGGCGGCGGCAATAAAATCTCCTTCATTTTCCCGGTTTTCATCATCAACTACAATAATTATCTTTCCATTGCGAATATCTTCAATGGCCTCTTCAATAGTGTTGAGTTTTACGGAATTTTTTTTTTCTGTGGAAATCATAGCTTTAAATATGTGTGCAAAGATATAAAATGTGGGCTGTAATTGGTTAAAAGAGATTTTGGATTATAGTATTCCTATTCAGACTTCTTTTTTCTTTTTATTCCAAACAAGCGCCCAATACGCTGCATAAATGAATCAAAATCAAAAATACCTTGGTCTGTGGTTGCGCGGTAGGTGAGCCAAATACTCAAAGGAAGCATAATCGCAGTACTTAGCCAAGTAGCGATAAAAGGGTGCATTGTGCCATCCTCTGCACTGTTTTTGGCAAAAATACCGATAAAGTGGTAGGTTAAAAATAGTAGAATTGCTACAACCATAGGCAAGCCCATTCCACCTTTTCTAATGATGGCACCAAGCGGTGCCCCCACAAAAAACAAAATAATACAAGCAATGCCCAAAGCATATTTTTCGTGCAATGCTATTTCGGTTTTGTTCAGTCTTTTGGTTTTATTTTTAAATTCTACCTTTTTTGCATCCACGGTTTGTAGGGTTCCTTTGGCATTGTTTAGTGCAAGTTTTATAATTTGCAATTGATGGGCTGGATTATAAATTTCAAGAATGGAGCTTATTGCGGGAGGTTTTGCAGAATCACTAATTTTATTTTCCTTAAATTTTTCTACACCGCTGCGATAGTACATATTCTTGGTGTAAGACTGGATATCGGTGGAATAACTCTCTGAAAGCGAATCAATCTCCACACGTAATTCGCTGATGTTATACATGTTTTGATTATTGAGATTGTTCTCCTTATCAATGTCCTTATTGTTCAGTTCAGTAAGGTCAATATTGATGGAATATTCGTCAAAATAACTCTTTGCAAAGGGTTCGCCTTTTTGTTTCCCTGGATTTTTGGTCTGGATTTCCTCGTAATAATTTCCCTCCTTTAAAATTAGCGAAAGCGTATTGCTGCCTTCTTCACTGGCGAGTTCTCCGTTGTTCGCAATGATTACAGTAAAATTTCCATTGGGTTTTGTTTCATTCTTTTTATGAATTACCACATCTTTTAAAAACTGGTCGCGGTCGCCAGATTTCTTCTCAACTTTGATATTGAACATATCGCCAATTTGGCTGAACTGCCCCTCAGAAATAACCATGGAAGGCTGAAACTGCGAAATATTCCGCCGCAGGTTCTGCCATTTATATTCGGAATAGGGGATAACATTGTTTGCGAAAAAGAAAGCGGTTATGGAAAGTACGATGATAAAACCGATAACGCTTCCCATAGCGCGTTGCAAGGAAATTCCCGTCGATTTCATGGCGGCAAATTCATATTTTTCCGCAAAACTTCCAAACACCATTAACGAAGTTACCAAAATAGTAAGTGGAAGCACCAAGGGAATCAGTCGGGGGGAAACATACCAAAGAAACTTCAGCACAATCCAAACATCCAAGTCTTTCCCGGCAAGTTCGGAAATGTAGAGCCAAATGGTCTGCAGCACAAAAATGAACATTAAAATAATGAAGACGCTCAAGAACGTCTTCAAATATGTAACCAATATGTACCTGTCCAGTATTTTCACTTATGCTGCTATAGCTTATTTATGTAGTAACCGTCTTTCTTGTACTTAGCCTCGTCAAAAGTAAACAAGGTTTTGGAAACGGGTTGGTTTGTTTTGAATGAATTTACGGTAAGGGTATATTTTGTGCCTTTGTCATCAGTTTGAATCAGCTTGTAAATATGCTTTGTTTGTACATCGATACCCAACAGAATGTCTTTTATTTCAGCTTTTGAGTCAATTGGTATAAGCTTTATATACTGAATTTTTCTGCCCTTCACATTTTGCTCAATGTCCATTTTATAGGTATAGCCCTTTTCGTAAAATGTCAACATTTTTGAAGGGGTAATTTCCTTGTCATCCTTTGGATTATAAGCCGAAATGGTTACTTCTTCATCTTCGGGAACAATGGTGTAAATATTTTTTCCGTCAAAAATACGGGTGGTTCCAAGCATGTTCAAAACATATTTATCGCCCTGTAGCGTAACATCGCCACGGGTTTCTTGGTTTACGTTTTCTTTTGAATTATTCAAATTATACTTAAAATCGATTGAAATGTTATCGTAGCTCTTTGCTTTTGCTGAAACCTCTTTCAAAAGTGTCTTCGCATCCTGTGCCTGAGAAAAAGTAGTGATAAAAAGAGCGATTAAAAGAATACCTAATTTTTGCATTTTAATTGTCATTTTGTTCGTTATCTAAAAGTTGGTTTAACGCATCTATTGTTGGAACCAAGACTTGCCGTGCCTTGCTGCCCTCAAAGGGGCCCACAATGCCTGCCGCTTCCATTTGATCGATAATTCTTCCAGCCCGATTGTATCCCAGTTTCAACTTTCGCTGTAACAGAGATGCGGAACCTTGCTGTGCAATCACCAATACTTCTGCGGCTTCACGGAAGAGTTTGTCGCGTTCCTCTATGTCAATATCAAGAGTTGTGCCACCTTCCTCGCCCTCATATTCTGGCAGCAAATGTGCATCGGGATATGCTTTTTGTGAACCGATAAATTCCGTAATATCTGCTACTTCGGGCGTATCAACAAAAGCACATTGAATACGTGTTAACTCGTTGCCCTGGGTGTAAAGCATGTCACCACGGCCAATAAGCTGATCTGCACCCGAATTGTCCAAAATGGTTCTGGAATCTATTTTACTGGTTACCCTAAAAGCAATACGCGCAGGGAAGTTGGCTTTGATGATACCCGTAATTACGTTTACCGAAGGTCTTTGGGTAGCAATAATCAAATGGATTCCGATCGCCCGCGCAAGTTGCGCCAAACGTGCTATGGGCGTTTCCACTTCCTTGCCAGCGGTCATAATTAAATCAGCAAATTCATCTATCACCAAAACGATGTACGGCAAAAACCGATGCCCTTCGTTGGGGTTCAATTTTCGGTTTTTGAATTTTGTATTGTATTCCTTAATGTTGCGCACCATGGCATCCTTCAGCAAATCGTAACGGGCGTCCATTTCAATACAAAGGGAATTCAATGTGTTGATAACCTTTGCGGTATCTGTAATAATAGCTTCTTCGGTGTCGGGCAATTTTGCTAAATAATGACGTTCAATTTTGTTGAAAAGCGTCAGTTCCACTTTCTTTGGATCTACCAAAACGAATTTCACTTCCGCAGGGTGTTTTTTGTATAAAAGCGAAGTCAATACAGCATTCAGCCCGACCGATTTTCCCTGCCCCGTGGCTCCTGCCATAAGCATGTGCGGCATTTTCGCCAAATCTACCACGAAGGTTTCATTGCTAATTGTTTTTCCAAAAGCGATGGGAAGCTCCATTTCGGCATTTTGAAATTTAGCCGAAGCAATCACCGAACGCATGGAAACAATTTTTGCATTTTTGTTCGGCACCTCAATCCCAATAGTACCGCGACCGGGAATAGGCGCTATAATACGGATACCCAAAGCCGAAAGCGAAAGTGCAATATCGTCTTCAAGGTTTTTGATTTTTGAAATACGGATACCTGCATCGGGCACAATTTCGTAAAGTGTGACTGTGGGCCCAACGGTTGCCTTTATGTTTGCGATGCCTATTTTATAATTGCTGAGCGTTTCAACAATTCGGTTTTTGTTTTCCTCAAGTTCCTCTTGATCGATGGTTATGGCAGCGCCCACGGTATGGTCGCGCAACAGTTCGATACTCGGGAATTTGTAGTTGCTCAGCTCCAGTTTTGGATCAAATTCGCCAAAATCCTTTACAAGTTTATCGCTTAGGTTTTCTATTTCCTCTTCGTCGGCCGCCTGTTCCACTTCCATTTCCACATCGCCTTCCACATCAGATTTGAGGATAATTTTTTCAACCGGCGGGGGAGGTGGAGGGCTTACTTTTTCTTCAATATAGGGTTCTGGAATATCCTCTTCGTCTTCATCTTCAATTTCACTGTTTGCTGTTGAAGTTTTGTGGTCGGTTTTATTTTCATCGGAAACAAACTCTGAAGCAATTTGTTTTTTGGAGCTTTTAAAAGCATCGATTGCCATTTCGGGCGTAAGCTTTAATCGAACTACCAAATAGACAATCAATATAAAAATCATTACCAGCATAGCGCCAACCAAACCTAAATAATCCTGCATGAGGTCGTTGGTTTCAAAACCGATGATACCGCTGAAAAGTGTTGTTTTTTCTCCAAAAAAACCAAAGAAAACAGAAATCCAAAGCATTAAAAGCAAGCCCCAGAACCAAAACTTAGCCAATTGTTTTTTGGCATAGTCGAAAAAATAATAAATTCCCGTTAAGGTTACCAAAAAGGCAAAAATAAAGGCTGAAATCCCGAAACCGTCATAAATGAAGAAGTGCGCCACGTTGGCACCAAACTTGTTGAGCCAATTTTTGGTTTGCAATTCGCGCTCTGCCAAAACCCCAATTTCGCTTTGGTCTGCCTGCCAAGTAAAAAAATAGGAAACAAAAGAAAACAACAGTGCCAATCCCAACAAAAACAAAAAGCTACCTAAAAGTATTTTCTGTTGTTTGGACAGCGAAAAGCTTATTTTTTTACGGGGTGTTTTAGTTGTTGATTTTTTCTTTTTGGCCATTAATGGAACGGTTGTCTTTTCAGCAAAAATACAAATATCAATGAGGAAAATTTGAAATTACAAAAAACAAATTCAAAATTTAAATTTCAAGCGAAAAGGTTCAATACTCTTAACGTGGAGAACGCTTAAAAGTATATAAAGAGAATTAAATTACTTCTTTTAAAAAATTTGTGAGAGAAAGTAAGTAAGCGCAATAAAAACCTAGCTCAGCAAATTATACATTATTAAAAGTTTACCCTCACGTTTCCATTGAATCCAACCATTTGCAACGGTTTTAAAATCGCTGTTTAAGAGTAAAACTCTCATCCAATCACCTTTAATTTGAACGGCTCTCATAAATTGGTGAGGCGTGTTTACCTCGCCGGAATTTTCAAAAGAGCGCTCATGCACTTTTTCTTTTGAATAGGGTAAAAATTCAACCGAGTGCATACTTAAAAGAAATTCGGGCCAGTATATTAATCGTCCGGCACGCCTATCTACATAAGAAGTTTGACCGTTGGTTTTATTTACTACTACTTCAATAAAATCTTCGCTTACACTCATCACTTTAAAATATAGCCTATCATAATCCAATTTTAAATATTCCGGCACCAAAAATGGGGGAGCGGTGGCTATTTCAAATTGGTTAAATTTATTTCGTTTAAATGTGATACTGTCATAGGGAGCGTGGTCCATCAAGGATTTTTCGAGATTGAGGTTTCCGTAGAAATACAGCGTAGGGCTTTCGTAATAATTGGGTGAAAAAAAGCCCATTCCCATTTCGCTGTTTTCTTCATTCAAGATTTTTTGGGGAATCCCGTCATTAACTTGAGGGGAATATAGCTTTGCCATTCCCAATGGTTCTGTTTGCGAAGTTGGAGTAGTGGATGGAGGGTCAAATTTTTCGCTTTCTTCCTTTTGAAGTTTATCTCGCTGCTGAAACTCAAAATATTTATAGCCTATCGCGGCCAGCAAAAGGATTAATAAAAAAAAGTTTATTTTAACAAGCAATTTCGTAGCAACATAATAGGCTATAAAAAAGGAGGCAATAAACCCCACTCCCGCAAAAAGTACTCCATAGCCCACAACTATTGCACCCCCCGCGAGTCCTTGATTTTTACCGGCATCAATAGCGCCAGCAAAATAAAGCCCAATTATAAAACACACTAAAAGCATCAAGATGTAAAAGCCAATACTGGAAGATTTCAGAAGTTTTTTCATCCTTAAAAGTTTAAGGTTTTGGTAATTGCTTCCCCTTTTTTCACCTCAACGGTTACAATTTGTGTTTTCCGATCTTTATAATTTCCAAGAGGCGCCACTTTTACTTTATAAGTTCCGGGATTCAATAAAAATTCTTTGCCACGGCTATAGGTCCTGCCTCCTGCAACATTTTTGCCCGAAGGGCTTTCATCAATTGTAACTACACTGTCTATGGAGTTTCCATCCGCTTTCGCATCAATAAAAACGGTGCCTGTGGTAAAATTGTGTGATACTGGTCTAATTCCACTTGCTTCAACTGTTACGTTTTCAATTTCTGTATACGTTTCCAGCCCTTTCATATCACCCAATGCTTGTATGGAAACTTTATAAACTCCTGGATTTATTTCTACTTCCTTAGGTTCGTTATAAGTTCGGAGAGAGGCTACGGTTTTTCCGTTTGCGTCCAAAACCTTGACCATACAGTCCCAGTTTTTCCCGTTATTTGTGGTGGTTACACCTATTTTTCCACCGTCAAAGCTTATGGTTTTATGTGTTATTTTATCTTCAAAACTCTGTATCCCTTCCACGGAAACCATTTTTACATCGCTACCTTCAAGTGGAGTAACCTCAAAATTGTATTTGCTGGGAGGTAAGTAGAAATAGGCAGTATCCTTATAGGTTCGAACGCTTATGGGAGCTCGTTTTGCAACAACATCATACGCTTTCACCCAAGCATCTATTGCTACGCCGTTTTTAACGGCATACACCGAAACATTTCCTTTTGGCTTATCAACGGTTTCCGCAGTGGCCTCATTCATTACATCACTTAGTCCACTGGCATCGGCAGCATCGTAATATTTTCCCTCTCCCGCATTTGCGGCGCACTTAAGTTGTTCCGTTTCGTTTGCTTTTAAGCCGAAACCTACAATGTGCAATCTAAAATCAATTCCCTCTTTTTTGGCAGCTGTCACAACATTACAAATGTTGCCATCACAGGATTCAATACCATCCGTTATTAAAATAATGGTTGCCTTTTTCTTTGATTTTCGAAGTCCATCAATTACTTGTGAAGCTGCGTATGCCAAGGGAGTCATTCCCAAGGGCTTTATCTTTTTTAAGGAAGAGTTTATTTCACCTTTTGAACTATTTTCCATGGAAACCAGAGTTTCCACGTCTTTGCAATCTCCCTTTTTCCGATGGCCGTAGGCAACAAGGCCCACGTTTTGGTTTGGGGGAAGCTTATTCACCGTAGTTGAAAGAACCTCAGTGGCTATTTCCATCTTGGTCTTGCCTTGCATTTGGCCCCACATGGAGCCACTGGCGTCATAAATAAAAATAATGGGAGAAGGGGCTTC